>JAESFV010000165.1_pt1 | contig 100258 bp, 74 predicted proteins | sample 9269471 | NCBI WGS metagenome assembly JAESFV01 (sample SAMN14502647, study PRJNA617108) | algae metagenome | isolation source: Symplocastrum torsivum CPER-KK1 and co-occurring heterotrophs from... | place: USA: Central Plains Experimental Range, Colorado | collected 2001-01-01
ACGCTGTAGAAAATGAAAACAACGTAAAACCATTGTTCCAGATACGTTGTAGACGTTGTAGACGACATAAAACTTGGTTCTCATTGACGAGCTTCCTTGAAAGCTTATGTAGAAAATCTGCTCTTGAATTTCTAATCCGTTCGTAAACTCTAGCGACAACTTTTCTATACTTATGCTTTGAATTACTTCCCTTCTCTTTTCGGGCTAGTTTTTGTTGCTTTCGTTTGAGGTTTTTCTCATGCTTGGCCAGGTGTCTAGGATTGTTATATTTAGACACCTTATTACCATCACTGGTAACAGCAAAGTGCGCTATCCCCAGGTCGATACCAATCACCCTTCCATCTGTCGAAGGGGTAGGATTTTCGCCCTCAACTTCAGTCAGGATAGATGCGTAGTACTTCCCTGATGGTTCAAGGCTTACCGTAACAGTCTTGATTGTTCCCTCAATACTCCTGTCAATTTTGGCTTTTACCGTTCCTACCCTACCGGGAAATTTTAGGCAAGAGCCTATCACTTGAACGTTTTGAGGATACTGAATTGACTGCTTCCCATGCTTACTCTTGAATCGGGGAAATCTCGCACGACCTTCAAAGAAGTTTTTGTATGCCGTTGTCAGGTTGAGAGTAACTGCCTGTAGTACTTGGCTATAGCAGCCTGCTAACCAGATTGTCTCCTCGGATTTTTTGAGAGCAGGTAGAAGTACATTGAGTGCATTGCGTCCCAATCCCTTACCTGTATCTCTGTAGGTTTCAATGGATTTGTTTAGCCCAAAGTTCCACCACCACCTAGCACAGCCGAAGTGTTGAGCCAAGCACACTTCTTGCTCTGCCGTTGGATATAAGCGTACTTTGATGGCTTTATGCAACATTTCCATTACCTCAAGAACCCTTATCTTATCACCTACACTGGTGAGTGATAAAGACTAGAAATGTTTGGGAGCGATCGTCCCTATGGCTCCCCTGCTTTCATCCCCCAGTCGCTCCGCGTCAGGGGGATTTCCCGCAGGCTCTTGTTAAAAGTTGCTGTCACTTCTCCATAGAGACTATCACTAAAGGCTGAGTCTACTATCTTTGAATGCAACTCGGTATAAACTCCTAGCTAGAGTAGTTTTCGGAGGGCAGTAAGTGACGTTTCGTATATTGAGTCTAGATGGTGGTGGAATTCGTGGCGTAGTTGCGGCAACGATGCTAGCAAGGATTGAGCAACAAATCAGTGTGCCATTAAATCAATACTTCCAGTTGGTTACAGGAACTTCCACCGGGTCAATTTTGGCAGCCGCGATCGCAAATGGACGTAGTGCGAAAGAGCTAATCGCGGTTTACCAGCAAAAGGGGTCGAGAATTTTTCCCTATCAAAACCTTTGGTCACCTGAACGGTTGGGATTAGTTTTTCAGTATGGGCTTTCTGCTCCCAAATATTCAGATAAAGGTTTGGTTGAAGTTCTCAAAGAAGAGTTTAAATACAAAAAACTCTCAGCGGTGAAAGCCACCAACCTATTGATACCTTCCTATGACACAATTAACCGAGAACCCATTATTTTCAAAAGCTGGCGGAAAAAATTTGTTAATGTCCCTCTGTGGGAAGTTTGTGTTTGTTCAGCATCCGCTCCTGCCTATTTTCCAGCTCATCAACTAATAAGGAGAGAAGAAGGTAAAGCAGTTGGTGGTGATGCAAAAACCATTGTCTTTAGTAAGGAAGCCTCGGAGGACGATGATGATTACAACCGGATGCGAATCGATATTACTGGAGGAACAGGTAGAGGTCAGGTTCGCACAATTATCGATTATGTTGGCAAGACTCGAACCGCACTGGTAGATGCCGGATGGGATGTGATACCGGATGCTACCTCTACCTTTTCTGTCGTACTTGAATATTCAGCAATTGATGGTGGTGTTGCCGCCAATAACCCTACCGCTTGTGCGATCGCAGAAGCTCTAAGATTGGGGCATAAGGTGGAGGATATTTCTCTTCTTTCTATAGGAACAGGAAGTTTTTCTCGTGAGATTCCCTTAGAAAGTGCCAAAGAATGGGGGGCTGCACAATGGGCATTACCAGTGATTGATGTAATTTTTGATGCTTCATCGGATATTAACGACTACATTGGAAGGCAGATTGTTGAACGGTACCTACGACTGCAATTTAAGTTAGATAGAAGCTGGACTGGTAAACGTTTAAGTGATGACATGGATGATGCTAGTCAGGAGAATATCAGGAATTTGATTGAAGCGGCTGATGCTTACGTTAAGAATTCACAAGTGCAAAAAGCGATCGCTAATTTCTTGTAGAGTCAAGCACGTTAAATGATGTAGCAGAAAGCCGTCAGCTATCAGCCATCAGCTTTTTTGTATTTTTTTACAAACAACCAACAACAAATAACCAAGTCGGCGGGTGGCGTTCCTCTCATCCCTAAAACGCGGTAGCCTTCCCGCCGACTTTTTCTAAACAGGCGCTCTAGAAAACCTTATCGCTCAGAAGCTGGCTGATTCGTTCTGGGAGTTGCCGTAGTACCAGGAGTTGGTGCGGTTGAACTACCAGGAGATACAGGGCTACTTCCAGGAGCTACCGTAGCACCAGGCGTTGGCACGGCTGAACTACCGGGAGCCACACGGCTATTTCCAGGAGCTACTGTAGCACCAGGCGTTGGCATGACTGAACTACCGGGGCTAATTCCTGGTTGCCCTGGCGATAGTTGTGAACTGCCTGGGTTAATTCCAGGTGCTTGTGGCAACGCTTGTCCCGGTATTCCTGGTAATGATGGCTGAGTTGGGTTGGAAGGAATTCCAGGGATTCCTGTACCATAAGGGTCAAACTGGTTTGTGCCTGGGGTGGGTGAGAAGCCAGGAACACCCGTTGCTGGTGGCGGAACGGCTGTTGCACCAGGAGTCGGCTCTGACTCTCCAGGAAGAGTGGCTAGTGCTACGCGATCGCCTCCTACCTCACGCAGCAAATCTAACACCTGTACAACATCGTTGTAAGTGGCATTCGTCGAAGCATACAGCGCCATCAATCCATTAGGATTTTCTTTACGATAAGCCCGTAGCTTCTGGTAAAAATCATCTTTCGTCACCACAGGCTGTTGTTCAACATAAACCTGTCCTAAGTCATTGAGGCTAACTACCAAAATTTCCCGCCCCTGCGGTGTTCCAGTGCTTGCCTTGGGCAAATCAACACTAATTGCCTGTTGGCGAGAAAAGCTCACTGCCGCCAGGATAAAAAATATCAGAATGCAGAAAACGACATCAATCAGTGGAATAATCTCAACCCGAACCTCTTCCACTGGGGCATCCATCCGAAGCCTTAGAGGGCGGGGAGCTAAAGCGGTAGGATTTGAATCAATTTTTTTGTTCATAAACCTAACTTACTGGGGCAGTTATGCCATCCTATCGAAGCGAATTAGAGAATGGCACTGCCCCATGATTTTATTTTTCTGTAACTTCAGGAACGTCTAGGGTGTTGGTATTGGTATTGGTATTAGTGTTGGTGTTCAAGGACTGATTAAGAGTATCAGTCTCCTCACCTTGCAGCCAAGCTTGTCGGTAGAGTAACTCCAACTCTCCCCCCGCTTTCCGAAAAACTCTGATTTGGTTGTACCAAAAAGCTTGAAATAGTCGATAGAACGCCAGACTGACAATTGCCACAATTAAGCCCGTTGCCGTGCTAATTAGCGCTTCGGCAATGCCTAGAGTGACTCCAGCCGTTGACGCTGTTCCCAAATCACTGATACGGATTGAACCTAACGAGCTAATCAAACCCAACACCGTACCTAGCAATCCCAGTAGTGGTGATAGAGCAATTACAGCTTCTAGAAGCTTGTCTCCACGCCGCATCGATGCCAACTCATCATCCGCTGCTGACTCTAGCGCCAACCGAAATACTTCTGGATCGGGGTTAGCAAGTCTGAGGGGAGCAAAGAGATACCGCCCAATTGGCTGTCGCCGCGCCTCAAGCGCTATTTCCCTGGCAACTTGCATGTTACTAGTGGCTGCATCCAGCACACGATTGACAGTTTCTCTTTCTTTGAATAAGAGGCTTGCCCAAAACCAGATACGCTCAAAGATCGTACCCAATGCGAGGATGGATAAGACCAACAGTGGCCACATTGCCACCCCGCCCTTCTCAATAAGATCGACTATATCTACCGTTTCCATTCGCGCATACCTCCCTTAATTGCCAAGCGCAATTTCCCTTTGTAAAGTGCAAGCCATTCCAATTCTATGGATTTCGAGCCAATTGCAAAGAGATCAGGCTGATTTTCCCTTGGCGGTTGAGCTATATTGCTCAACTCAGTCACCTGCCCCCTCTGTTAGTCTCCTTAAGAAAGTAAGAATTCCATCCTCTCTGGTGGTTATAGCGATCGCTAATCCTCGACACAAACAGGGGGGTTATCCACACCGGAAGTTCCTAGCGGGATTTGGCAAGATTAAAAATAGATAGAGGGCAAATACATGAACAATTTTTCTATCCCATCGATTTACAACTGGTATCGCAACACCATTCGTAATCCTAAGTACCGTTGGTGGATGATTTTAGGAACCTTACTTTATATCTTTAGTCCAATTGATATTGCTCCAGACTTCATTCCTATAATTGGGCAACTTGACGATATTGCGATTTTATCGTTGTTAGTTGCTGAGGTTTCCCAGCTACTAATCGAAAGTGCTAAATCTCGTAAAGGCACAACAGTCGCTTCTGATACTGCCAGCACGAGTGAGACAAGTGACAAGACAGTAGATGTTGATGCTGTGTCAGTTCAGTAACTATCACAAGTAATACAGTATTAATTAAATAACCTCGCTATTGGCTTGATTTAACTTATGCAGACAGCCAAGAAGCGAGGATGTTTTTTTTGTGAGAGTTAGTAATTCTCGTATCAACACTTGTTGTTTTTGGGTTAGGAGAGCCGTAACTCCTTTTTAGGAGAGATAGGCAACTCTTTCAACCTTTTTAATCTTGTAACCTGTTACAGGTTGGCTATTGCTGTATGAAGCGATCGCTACTCTGGAGAGATACCTGGAAGATGCGGAGTCCATTGTCTCCAAGAATCGCTAACTTCCTTGGCTCGTTTTGTTTTTTATCACTTTGAACTACTGCACGGAATGAGCGGACAACGTTCTCTCCAATACAACTAGCAAATTCTCGGAGTTCGGGTTCACCCATTTCAAGCACAATACATCCTGATTGCTCTTTAGCGGGTGAATTACAACCTTTCTCCTGATGACGCGCCTCTAAAATTGTGGTAAGATAAGCTTGCAACGTTTTAGATTCTTCATCATCAAGGTTAATGCAGTTGAGTCGATGTAGTAAACGACCCTGCTCAGAAGGTGCAGAAGAAATGTCTAACTTGTTATCCCGGCACTCCTTTACGCTGAAGATGCGAACTAGTGTATCGCGGAAGCTTTTGAGAGACATAGGTTTTGAACAAGAGAATGCTAAGTTTTCTTTGATGCCTCTTTAATCTAATGATTAAAAGTCAAGAACTTGAAAAGAAGGTCTGCCCCAAGATATAGAGAACTTGCTCGGTAACGGCTCACAGCAAGAAGACGTGCTTATTGAGAACCAAGTGACTCACAAGCCGCAGGAGTTTAGGTGGATTGCAGACTTGGGCATTGGTGTCAACTTCAAGAAAATTACCTTGTTAGCGCAACTCGACGGTGAGAGTCCCTCGGATTTATGCCAATGTCTTGCTGCGATCGCCCTTTGAGATGCTTCGCGATCGCATTTCGTTTCTAATAGTCAGCTAGTAATTCTGGTGTGCTTCGATAGGATTTCTCAGGGGTTGCTGGGAATACTTGTAGCGGAAGTTGAATTATGCGATCGCTTGTCTACTTGCCTCACCAGAAAGCGTTAGTTGCTCTATGGTTTTAGGTTCTGGGAGGGGTTTACCCTCTTCCTGATATTCCTCAACTAAAAGCTCTAATACCTCTTGAGCATTCTTTAAAGCTTCTTCATAGGTATCTCCGTGAGTATGGAACTGCTGAGATGGAAAATCAGGCAAGTGAACTAGGTAACAGTTATCTTCATCCGACCATTGAATCACAACCATATAATGTAAATTCATTCTTCTGGCTCCTCTTCTTCTAGTGCCTTCAATTTCTCAAGCTTCTTAGTGACTTCTCTCTCTATATACAGTTTGGCATCATCGCTATCCTTGCCTGCAATAGTAATTGGCTCACTAGGTAGCAAAGGATGAAACCATCTGGTATGGCTACCTTTAGCAGAACGATAAGTAAACCCAGCTTTTCGCAGTAGAGCCTTGAGTTCTCGAATCTTCTTGGGTATGAGTGTATCGAGCGTTTGAAGCCTATCGTGGCGCTAGCAGTATATCCCGCGAGTCTACCTTTAGAAAAGACGATGGAGTGTGCGATCGCTCAGGGTAGGGGAAGTTGAATTATGCGATCGCGTGTCTGCTTGCCTCGCCCAGAAGCGTTGACTGTGCTAGCTTTGAGTTTGATTAACTATCCTGTCAGAGACTATAAAACATTTATCCAGACAATGTGCGCTACCTGGACAAGTATTTCCGATGAAAGACCCGCTATCGATTACTCATCCCCAAATAGCCACGCAGTGGCATCCAACGAGGAACGGTGAACTCACTCCAGATCGGGTGGTAGCAGGCTCACATAAAAAAGCTTGGTGGATATGTTTCAGTGGTTCCGATCACGAGTGGGAGGCGGTAATTAAAAGCAGAACCAACGGATGTGGATGCCCCTTTTGTAGTGGTCTAAAAGCCTCCGTCACTAACTCTCTAGCAAATCTTTATCCTGAAATTGCCAAGGACTGGCACCCGACGAAGAACGGAACACTCACCCCAGACCAAGTAGTAGCAGGCTCAGAAAAGAAAGCTTGGTGGATATGTCCCAATGGCTCCGATCATGAGTGGAATGCTTCTATTAGACACAGGGCAGTGGACGGTTCTGGATGCCCTTTTTGTGCTGGAAAGAAACCCTCAGTTACTAACTCTCTAGCAAGCCTTTATCCTGAGATAGCCCAGCAATGGCATCCAACGAAGAATGGAACACTTACTCCAGATCAGGTAGTAGCAGGCTCAAATAAAAAAGCTTGGTGGATATGTTCCAACAACCCCGAACACGAATGGGAGGCGATAATTGGAAACAGAGCCAAAGGTGTAGGATGCCCCTACTGTGCTAATCAGAAGCCATCAACAACCAACTCTCTAGCAAAACTTTATCCTGAAATTTCCAAACAATGGCATCCGGCAAAGAACGGTACACTTACCCCAGCTCAAGTGGTAGCAGGCTCAAATAAGAAAGCTTGGTGGATATGTCCCAAAGGCTCCGATCACGAATGGGAAGCGAAAATTGGGGATCGAGTCAAGGGAAATGGATGCCCCTTTTGTCGTAGTCTAAGACCGTCTATCACTAACTCTCTAGCAAAACTTTATCCTGAAATTGCCAAGCAATGGCATCCGGCAAAGAACGGAACACTCACCCCAGATCAGGTGGTAGCAGGCTCAGAAAAGAAAGCTTGGTGGATATGTCCTAAAGGTAGCGATCATGAATGGGAGGCAATGATTTATAGCAGAGCCAGTGGGACTGGATGCCCCTTTTGTGCTGGTCAAAGAGTGTCCGTCACTAACTCTCTAGCAAGTCTTCACCCTGAAATAGCTGCACAGTGGCATCCCAGGAAGAACGGAACACTCACACCGGAACAGGTGACGACAGGGACAAGCAAGAAAGTTTGGTGGAAATGTCCCAACGGTTCGGATCACGAATGGGAAGCTTCTATAGATAAGAGAACTAGCGGCAGAGGATGCCCTTTTTGTAGTGGTGGAAGAGCATCTGTCACTAATTCTCTGGCAAGTCTTTACCCTGAAATTGCCAAACAGTGGCATCCCCAAAGAAACGGAACATTCACACCGGAACAGGTGACGCCAGGATCGGGAAAGAAAGCTTGGTGGAAATGTTCCAACGGTAGCGATCATGAGTGGGAGGAAAGAATCACGGACAGAGTTCACGGGAAGGGATGCCTTTTTTGTAATGGTTTAAGACCATCTATCACTAACTCCCTGGCAAGTCTTTACCCTGAAATTGCCAAACAGTGGCATCCCAAAAGAAACGGAGTACTCACACCGGAACAGGTGATAGTAGGCTCAAATCAGAATGCTTGGTGGAAATGTTCCAACGGATCAGATCACGAATGGGAAGCGAGGATCGCAGACAGAGTTGACGGGAAGGGATGCCCCTTTTGTGCTGGCTTGAAGCCCTCAGTTACTAACTCTTTAGCCAGTCTTTATCCTGAAATTGCAAAGCAGTGGCATCCAACAAAGAACGGCAATCTCACTCCAGACAGAGTGGTAGCAGGCTCAGAAAAGAAAGCTTGGTGGATATGTCCTAAGCAGCCCGATCACCAGTGGAAAACTCTTATTGTAGAAAGAGTAAATGGGAGTGGATGCCCGTTTTGTTTAGTTCCCAACTCTCTAGCAAGTCTTTATCCTGACATTGCTCAGGAGTGGCATCCTGAAAAGAATGAAGCACTCACCCCACAGCAGGTAACGGTAGGCTCACCACAGAAAGCTTGGTGGAAATGTCCCAAGGGATCAGATCACGAATGGGAAGCTTCGATTGCTAACAGAGTCAATGGGACTGGATGCCCCTTTTGTGCTGGCAGGCAGCCCTCGGTCACTAACTCTCTAGCCAGTCTTTATCCTGAAATTGCAAAGCAGTGGCATCCAAAGAAGAACGGTAGCCTGACTCCGGATAGGGTAGTAGCAGGCTCAGGAAAAAAAGCTTGGTGGAAATGTCCCAACAGTCCCGATCACGAATGGGAAGCAGTAATTGGCAGCAGAGTTAATGGGACTGGATGCCCCTTTTGTGCTGGTCGCTACTCCTCGATCACTAACTCTCTAGACAGTCTTTATCCTGATGTAGCCGCGCAGTGGCACCCAACAAAGAACGGGACACTCACCCCAGATCGAGTGACGGCAGGGTCAGGAAAGAAAGTTTGGTGGAAATGCCCTAAAGCTCCCGATCACGAGTGGGAAGCTTCTATTAGCAATAAAGTTAAAGGAAGAGGGTGTCCCTGTTGTGCCGGCTACAAAGTCTCACTTACCAACTCTTTGGCTAGTCTTTACCCTGACATATCCAAACAATGGCATCCGACGAAGAACGGCGACCTCACCCCAGATCGGGTGGTAGCAGGCTCTAATAAGAAAGCTTGGTGGAAATGTCCTAACGGACCCGATCACGAGTGGGAAGCTTCTATTGTCAATAGAACCAGGTTAGGAAATGGATGTGTCTTTTGTGCTGGTTACAAGACCTCAGTCACAAACTCTTTAGCAAGTCTTTACCCTGAAGTTGCTAAGGAGTGGCACCCGACTAAAAATGGGATACGCACGCCGGATCAGGTTGTAGCTGGCTCACCAAAGAAAGCTTGGTGGCGTTGCAGCATGGACTTATCCCATGAGTGGGAAGCCGCAATCATTAGCCGGACAAAGATAGGGGCAGGATGTCCAGCCTGCAACCAAGGATGGACTATGAAAGCCATTCGTGGTTTCGCCGCATCCTTGATAAACCACCTTGGAACTTTCACACCAGCCGAGCTTTACCTGCTATTTCAGCAGAATGGAATGCTTCAGACTCAGGGCAAAGGTAAGGGCTTTGTAAAGGCTCTCAGCACAGGACGGTTTCCGGCAGAAGAGATTGAAAAGTTTGTTAATGGTGAACCATCAATCGTTGATAAATTCCTGCAAGATAAGCAGCTAACTCTCGAAGCGCTTGAAACTAGCGGCAATAATGACATCCCTGAGAAAGGAGATGTAACCTCTGAGGACAATCTTGACGACCAGATTGACGAGACTGTTGAACCATCAGAAGAAGAGTACGACCTTGACCTTCCAGTTGTCCAGACGCGGGAAGTCCTGGCATCGTTAGATCACTCCGTCATATCCTCAGCCGATGAAGAAGCCGTCGAATTCCTCATCGCATCCGCAAAAGCAAAGATTTGGAAGCACGTCTTTCGTGATGAAGCCGCAGCTGTAGCGCAGGCTCAAAACTACACAGGCGACAGCTACGCCGAAAAAGTCAAATCCGAATTCCTAGACGAATATCATCGAGCCAAGAACCTCCCCATCCCAACAGGCTACAACTTCCGTATCAACGGCAAAATAGCAGAACCCAACCTCATGCAGCGACTCGCCGCCGTTCAGGTACGCGACAAGAAACGAGTCGGCAACTGGTCAGGCACAGGTGCAGGCAAAACCCTCTCAGCCGTCCTCGCCAGTCGCGTCATTAACGCTCATCTCACCGTTATCTGCTGCCCGAACAGTGTTGTCGATGGTTGGGAAAAAGCGATTCTCGATATTTTCCCTAACAGTGTAGTTGCCAAAAAGACCTTTACACCCGATTGGAAACCTAACCCCCCAGCCTCCTCACTAAAGCTCCGGTTCCCTGCAAGGAAAGGGGAAGCAAGACTTCTCTCTCCGCTTCTGGGAGAGGTCAATGTCCCGGCAAAGGAAGAAGAAGAATTACTCCCCTCGCCTCGCAGGAGAGGGGCTGGGGGAGAGGTCAACCACTACCTCATCCTCAACTACGAGATGTTCCAACAACCCAACTCAGCCAATTGGGTTCGCACACTCATCAACAACCAGCAAATTGACTTCATCGTTATCGACGAAATCCACTACACCAAACAGCGCCAAGCCGAAGATATCTCCAAGCGCAAGCAACTAATAAGCGCCCTCATCACTGCCGCCGCAGAACGCAAGCCAGATTTACACATCATCGGCATGTCCGCCACCCCAGTAATCAACAACCTCCAAGAAGGCAAAAGCCTAGTCGAACTCATCACCGGAGTCCACCACAACGAACTCGACATCCGCCCAACCCTCCCCAACTGCATGAGACTCCACCAGCGACTCGTCTCGCTTGGCATACGCTGGAAGCCAGAATATAACCTCAGTTACGAGCAACTTGAGATTCCCGTAGACTGTGAGGAATTCCTCGAAGACATTCGCGCACTAGGACGCAACGGCACCCCACTCGAACTAGAGAAAATCCTCACCCGCGCCCGTTTGCCCATCATTCGCCGTCACATCAAACCCAAAACCCTCATCTATACCCACTACATCCAGGGAATAGACAAGCTACTTCGAGACGCACTAATAGAAGATGGCTGGAACGTCGGCTTTTATACAGGCGAGGTTGATTCCGATTCTAGGGCTAATATTCTTGAAGGCTTCTTGAACGGTAACGTCGATGTCCTCATCGGTTCCAGCGCCATTGGCACGGGTGTTGATGGCTTACAACAAGTATGCAACCAGCTAATCATCAACGTCCTTCCTTGGACTCATGCCGAATTCGAGCAACTCAAAGGACGCATCTACCGCCAAGGACAACGCCAAGACAAAGTAACTCTAATTATCCCTTTGACTTATGCCGATGTAAAAGGCGATCGACCTCTGGGCGGTGCCGAAGGCAATCGCTGGTCGTGGTGCGACTCCAAAATGCAACGATTGCGCTTCAAAAAATCTATCGCCGATGCTGCCGTTGATGGCATCGTTCCCGAAGGACACTTACGCACACCCGCGCAAGCTTACCAAGATATCATGGCATGGCTAGAACGCCTGGAAACTGGTCAAGTCGAAGCGATCGCCCGTCCTAAGATAGTCATTCCCCTTCCCGATGATGACCCCGCCGACGTTCAACGCCGACAGCACCGTTACGGCGACTTCTCCACCCTGAACCGCCTCTGGAACCAAAGCCGCAGCGACACCACTCACCAACGCCTCCAGGCAAACTCAGAAGAGTGGATGCAATACCATACTTTATACCAAGAGTCAAGAAAAAGTTGGGCAATCATCCCCTACGAAGAGATGATTCGCTGGTGCCAACAACGTAGCGGCTACACTATTGGTGATTTCGGTTGCGGGGAAGCGAAACTTGCCGAGGCAGTCTCAGACCGACATACAGTTTACAGCTTCGACCATATTGCTATCAATAACAACGTGGTAGCCTGCGACATGGCTCACGTTCCCCTGAATGATGAGGAACTGGATGTTGCCATCTTCTCCCTCTCCCTGATGGGTTCCAACTTCACCGATTACCTACGCGAGGCACACCGCACCCTCAAACTGGATGGGCAATTGCATATTATCGAAGCAACCTCACGCTTTAAGAATCTCGCTAGATTTCACACTGACCTAGAAACTCTGGGCTTTGCCGTAATAAGCATTCAGCAAATTGCTCAGTTTACCCACATCCGCTCCATGAAGATAGAAGCTAAGGCTCGAAAGGGAAGTGAACTTAGATTCTAGGATGAGGTGCAATTAGCAATCAACACTGAATGAAGTAAAACACTGTGATAAATACAGGAGTTACACACTTGCCCCCTAAATCCCCCAATTCTGGGGGACTTTGAACTCCGGTTCCCAAAAAAATTGGGGGGCTAGAGGGGCGAGATTTATTCAACTTAGAACTTACGCAGTTTCTTGGTGAAAGCCTGATTCTGTCGTAGGGGCGCACAGCTGTGCGCCCTTACCCTGTGTTGCCGTGCGTAAGTCCTGAATATTGTTAGTCACTAGACTCGACTTTTGGCGAATAGTTCTAAGCGAGGAATCCCTTATAAAGTAGCTGCGGTATCGAGTAAAAACTTGTATGCCAGACAGGATAGACCAGCAAAAAAATGCCTATTTGGGTCAAGGGATAGCCTTTCCCTTGCGTGTGACCGTTCAGGGAAGTTTACAGCTAAGTGCGACGGCGCGGAACATTGAGGAATCAATCCTGATTATTCTCCGGACTAATTTGGGAGAGCGAATCTATCGACCGAACTTTGGTTCACGGTTGTCAGAACTCGTGTTTGCCCCAATGAATATCCAAACGCTTCTTTTAATCCGCCTGTACGTGGAGGAAGCGCTAGAAATGTGGGAGCCTCGGATTGTTCTCGATGCGGTTCGCACTGACCCCGATCCAGTTCGCGGTCTTGTAAACGTTACGATTGAGTACCATCCCAAAGACAGTCACGATAAGCGTAGCTTAGTTTATCCGTTCTACCTGTTGCCCCAATCCGAGTCGCTCGCCTAGTTGCTGTGGAATTTGATTTCTTACCCAACCTGCCTAAGTCCAATCTGGATGACCGGACGTTTAAAGACCTCGTAGACGAGTGTATTTTACGCATTCCGCGCTACTGTCCAGAGTGGACGAATTACAATGCTAGCGATCCTGGAATTACCCTGGTCGAGCTATTTGCTTGGCTTACCGACCAGATGCTGTTGCGGTTTAACCAGGTGCCTCGGCGTAACTATGTGGCGTTTCTCGAACTTCTGGGTATTCGCCTCCAACCCCCAGCACCAGCGCGGACGGAGGTGACGCTCTATCTGGCAGCCGCTTTGCCTTCCTTATACCAGATTCCTGCTGGCAAAGAGGTGGCAACTGAGCGCACGGAAACTGAAGAAGCGATTGTGTTTACAACAGACCAGCCGCTTTCAATTGGGGTTCCGAGAATTCGCCATTTTCTTACTGCCGAAACGCTGGAAGAGCGACCTCAACTATTACGCGATCGCTTTTCCAATCTCTGGACACAAGCCTCTAATGGCAGTTGGGAAGGTCGAGAACAGCCTGTATTTAGCGATCGCCCCCAACAAGGCAATTGTTTTTACCTCGTATTTGAACCCGATCAGCCGCTAGAAGGCAATGTTCTTGCCATCACCTTACGCGGAAGACCAGCAGGTTCTACAGGTATCAATCCCGATCGTCCCCCTCGGCACTGGGAAGCCTGGAATGGCATCAGATGGCAACCCATCCTCCGCAGAAATGCAGATGATGGAACGCGAGGCTTTAGCTTTGATGATGTATCCCAGCAACAGGAACTCAATGCGGTGCGGGAAGCGGATGTAATCCTCCATCTTCCCCAACACTGGCCTTCTACATATTTCTCTACCTATCAGGGGCGCTGGTTGCGCTGCGTTTACACCGAACCCCACACCGTTCAATCAGGTTACAGTTCGTCCCCCACATTTATGGGACTAGCAACCCGCTCAATTGGGGGAACCGTTAACGCGAGTCAATGTACGCTGGTTCAGGATGAATTGCTGGGCGAAAGTGACGGAACACCTGGTCAAACGTTTCAGCTTCAAAGTAGACCAATCCTTCCAAGACTGGCAGAAGAGCATCTCCTCGTTACACCACCTTTAGGTTTACCTCAAGTTTGGCAGGAGGTGAGTAACTTTGCTGAGTCCGGTTCTGAAGATCGGCACTACACAATTGACTCGCTGACAGGACAGTTGCAATTTGGTCCCCTAATTCGAGAACCTGCACAACTCAAAGAGCAAACTCAGATTCGCGCCCAAACACAACAGGGTAATGGCATTTATCTAGGGGGGGAACCAGCCGCGATGCAAGTGATGGAGCGGCAGTATGGAGCAATCCCTCCGCGTGGCTCTGTGATCCGAATGGTGGCGTACCGCACAGGAGGAGGACGACGTGGGAATGTTCAAGCCGGGACACTCCGCATTCTCAAGTCAGCCATTCCCTACGTTGCTAGTGTGGTGAATCACGAAGCGGCTCGAAACGGGGCAGATGCTGAATCGCTTGAAGATGCTGTGATTCGCGTACCAAAACTGCTGCGGACTCGCGATCGCGCCGTGACTCCTGAAGACTTTGAACTATTGACTCTTCAAGCTGGCGATGGAGCCGTAGCGCAAGTCCGATGTCCTGCTCGTCAAACGGGTGGAGCAACAAACGGGGTCGTCAACTTATTCATCGTGCCTCAAGCCGACATCAGTGGTATCGAACGAGGACAAGGCATTAGCCCCGACCAACTCGCCTTGAGTCCACCGTTGCAGGAAAAAATCCTCGCTTATCTCGATGAACGACGGCTTCTCGGTATCCAGGTGCGGCTTCAGGAACCCGAATATGTTGGCGTTGCCGTTCAAACAGAGGTAGGACTAGAGCCAGAGTACAATAACCCGCAATCACGGCAAGAAATCCTTCGTCGTCTCCAGGTTAGCTTGTATCAGTTTCTCAATCCCCTTACGGGGGGCGTGAAGGGCGAAGGCTGGTCGTTTGGTTGCCCCGTCTACACCTCGGATATTATTGCCTTGTTTCAGCGAACCCCAGGAGTGCGGTATTTAGGCACTGTTTTATTATTTGAGTTACGCAAGCAAGGGCAAACCTGGGTGCGAAGCCTTGCCTCGAATGGATTAGTGGCACCGGGTTCCCACGGGCTAATTTGTTCCTGGGCCGATGAACACTTACGCTCTGGTCATGCCATTAGCCTAATATGAACAAAAAAAAGGCAGATGGCAGAAGGAATTTATTCCGATACCTTCTTCACGAGCATAGGAGCAACTGCTCATGAGCAAGGGTCACAATCTCAATTGAAGGTATTTCAGTGGCTGGGAGCGACTGGGGGCTTGCATCGCCCTGACGCTCCTACCTTCTACCTTCTGCCTTCGTCACCATGAACTATGAACCATGAACCATTTTGAATTCTCATGACTCAACCCCGTTCGGTTCAGACGATTAGCCTATTACTCACCCCCATGCAGCTCCCAGAGGCAGCGCCCACTCAAGCCTCAGGAGCAACTTCTGCAACGTGGACGGCTGAATCATCAAAGGTTGATGCCACGCCTCCCCTAAGTTTGGGATTATCTCCTGGTGAACCGAGCGAAATTATTGTTCAGATTAAAAACGAGAGCGATCGCCCCCTCCAACTCGACTTTAAGATTGAAGGAGATTTTCCTCTACAGTGGTGTCAAATTGGTCAGGAAGGCAGCGAACTTCTGGCACGGCAGCAGATGGATGCGGTTCTTTACTTTCAAATTGCCGCTGATTTTTTTGAGCAACACCAAAACCTCAGTTCGGATAAATCATTAAAAATCGACTATCGCGGTCAACTTCACGTTTACGCCACCCAACCCGATACGGAACAACGGCAAGTGAAGTCCGCAACCTTCAATCTCTACGTTCGTCCTCGTAGTCTTTACCTCAACTTTTTGCCATCCGTCTACCGTGAGGTGGACTTTATCGGTCGCTTGCTCAAAATCTTTGAACAAGCCTTTGAGCCAACTGTCCAAACCTTGGATGTCCTGTGGGCGCACCTTGACCCCCTAACTGCCCCCCAAGCCTTGCTGCCTTTTTTAGCTCACTGGGTTGGTTGGCCAAGCGATGTCCCTTGGAGTACACACGAGCAACGTCGCCTGATTCGCCATGCAATGGACATTTATCGTTGGCGGGGAACTCGCCAGGGGTTAAGGCTTTACTTGCATCTTTATACTGGACTCCCTCTAGATGAGCCAGGAGTAGCAGAATCAGAAAAAGCCATTAGTATTCAAGAAGTTTTTAGCGAGGGGTTTATTTTGGGTTCTGCTCGCCTCGGACAAGAAGCCATTTTAGGAGGAGGACGACCTTATCACTTTATTGTTTGGCTACGTTGCCAAGAGCCAAAGCGAATTGATGAAGGCTTGGTACGTTCAATTATTGACCAGGAAAAACCTGCTTTTTGCACGTATGACCTGTATATTGAGGAATCATTAACAGCAGCTAACACCTAGCCCTTAGCTGTTGTGCGTTTAATTTGTACATAGAAACTAGCTTTCCTCATTTTGAATTTTTTAGTTTGAATTTTTAATTCTTAAAATGTCTCGTTTCTTCCCCTTTCCTCCATTTCAAGCTTTTGAACGACTCCAGATCGCTGATGGTCTATTAATGACGGCACAGCGATGGAAAAGCGCTCATGATTATCATCGACAACGGCAAAACTTTCACCACCAATCGCTACATCAACCGGGTGTCGTCTGTGGGCTAGGAGTGTCGGTGATTCCGGCTCCAATGGATGTAGCGGCTCAGTACCGAGATGGGCGCTGGTTACAAGTTCAGCCTGGAATTGCGATCGATCTACTGGGGAACCCAATCATTGTGTCCCAGCCAGAACCTTTCCGTATTCAATCGGAGCCACCCCCTAGTCAGTCATTGGTCGTTTATTTGGTTGTTAGCTATGTTGACCCCGATCAACTGCGTCAGTCAGCAGGGAGAGAAAGCGTTCAGGAAAGGTTCCGGATTGTTGAAAAGACAAATCCAAGTGAGTTGGATGTTGAATTGTGCCGCATTCATCTCCAATCAGGAGAAGTAAGGCTTCAAACTCCAATTGATGTCTTCTTTCCAGGAGTGAACGAGTTGGATCTACGTTACCGACAGCCAGTCTGTTCTCGACCTTTGGGGATTGTACAGGTTGCTCAGGTGACATTGGGAACTCAACAGGACAATCAGATTGCGTCTACCCTTTCTCAACTGCTTCAGGCAGTGGCAGTACTCTATCCGACATTACAAGGAGAAACTGAGATTGGGCAAATGACTCCCCAGTTCCTTGCCAATGCAGACTTATCAAACTACGACCTGCTTTACCTGCCGCGTCAATACTTACTCAGCTTTGAGCAACCCGTTATTGACACGCTGGGGCAGTATTTAGAGCGTGGGGGAGTGCTGCTGATTGTCGTTGACTTTGAGGAGGTCAATCTAGATGAACTACTTGCGGTGAAACAAGAATTGCAGGTTGCCCTTGATAATTTGGGAGATGAGGCAGAACTGATAGTGATGCGGCAAGACTTAGAGGTAGAAATCAGCGCGATAGACGCAAACATCGCTCAGCATATTCAAGAGGTTTGTTATTCCATCAATGCTGTAGCAGAAAGAATGGGCTATTCCTTAGAAGGCGTAGGTTCTCTGAATCACCAACACCCTCTGCGGCTTCACCCGTTTTTATTCGCCCAATTTCCCCTCATTAATGGTCAACCCCTGCACCTGTTTAACTGGGGTGGGATTATCCTCATGGTCGGTAATCTCGCTCAATGTTGGGGACTGGATGAGGCGTTGACTCTGCCACGAGAGACGATCCGAACGGCGCAAGAGATGGGTATCAATCTTTTGCATTTTGCATGGCATCGTCATCAACTGACTCAGCTTCAGCAAGCTTCACCGTTCACGACAACTGCAAGCGAGCATACCCAAACCCTGATCGAGCAAGTACCAGTTATTGAGTAGGGGTTTTGAGCGGATGGCGAAACAAATTAGCACTGAGATTTCTACCCAAGTCCTCCACTACAAGCCAGGAGGTGCCCCAGCAACTTTTGAGTTGACTGTCAACAATGATAGCGATCGCTTTGCCGCGTTTCAGGTGGATTTGTCGGCAGCAGGCTCTGATCCAAAGCTTGGGTCGAGTTGGTATCGTTTAGTCCCTGCCATCTCTTCAAAAATTCCAGGGGGAGACTATACCCGTTTTCAGGTCGAAATCTTGGCAGTTCCACCTGTTCCGGGAGGCTTCACGGGCACGATGAATCTAACCGTGCGGGTTTTCTCATGGGAACTCAACGATGAAGACAGACAGATTTTGCGGTTAGTCGTTGAAGGTTCAGGTATCTTACCTCCCACATTGGAGTTATCTGAGCGTAAATTTCAGGGGTATCCGGGTGATTTAATTGATGTGTCGGTAGCCGTTAGCAACTCAAACCGTCAGGCAGTTGATGTGACGCTGCGGCTTAGCGGGATAGACCTAAATTGGTTCCCGAATGGCGCAGAAAAACAGCTCCACATTCCCGCTAGAGGACAGGCAGATGCGGTATTTGCGTGTCAGTTACCCGATGCAACCCAGGCTCCAAGTGGAGTCTATACGCTGAGTGTTGAAGCGACTCAGCTTCGGGCAGTACCTGTCCAAGCTCAAGCAACACTAACTGTATTGCCTGCTGGATTTATGGAGTTTCGTTGTTCTCCGACGCGGCAGCAACTCCCCATGAAACCTCGCCGCTGGCTCAATCCGGCAGTAGACACCGCGACTTATGCCCTTGAGCTAGAAAATCAGAGCAATTTGCCCCAGGAAGCAAGCGTCGATGTCCGCTATCAAGACGAGAGTAGCGAAAAACCGCGCAGGTGGTTTCCTTGGTTTGGGGGCAATGCCAAATCACCTGTCAAACCGCCAGACCTTTCAGCGAAAGTTGCAACGAACACCTTAGAGGTCAAGCCAGGGCTGGTCAACTTAGGGGTTGGGGAAACTGCTCAGCTTGAGTTGATTATCCGTCGAAGATTACCGTGGATTGGCTGGTCGCGACGGCGCTTTCTGCAAGCTAAGGCGATCGTCTCCGACCCGCGTCTCGATCTTCGCAACGATACGCAAACGCTAGAACTACGTGTTTCGCCGCAGATTCCTCTTTGGTTACAGCTAGCGGGTATTCTGTTCGTCTTACTTCTCGGCTGGCTCATCTTGGGTCGCCAGCGGGGACATACCGGACCCGTTACAGCAGTCCAGTTTAGTGGGCAAGCGGATGAGGTGGTGAGCGTGTCAACAGATGGCACTGTCCGTCGTTGGCAGGCTAACGGCACTCATCTTAAATCACGGGGGATATTGGAGCAGGGTGATAAAGCTGTGCGCGTCGTGCGGTACCGTCCGGTGAACAATGATCAAGTGGCAGTGGGATTTGAAAACGGACAAATCCAGATTTGGGATTTGCTGTTTGGCGAACGGCAGTCGTCATTTTCCTATCGAAACGATGATCGCGTTTTTGACCTTGCCTTCACCCAAGACTCTCGCTCGTTATTTAGTGGTCACGGAAGTGGGTTGATTTTACAGTGGGGAATAGAACCCGGAAGACGCGCACTCACCCAGGTGAAGCCACGACGCGGGTTCAAAGTTGACTATGCCGTTCAGTCCCTTGCCCTTGTCGGTTCAACAGAGAATCATTTAGCGATCGCAGGTCGCTACAATCGACTGACTCTGCTGAACTTGGCAACAGAAACTAATCGAGAGATGCAATACCGAACCGGAGGGTTCAATAACTACATCATGAGTTTGGCAACAGCAAGTCAACAGCCTGATTTGCTGGCAACGGCAGATAATCGGGGAAGCATTACCCTCTGGAATTTGCGCCGCTGTTTAGCCGATAACAAGGCTCCCTGCGAACAGGTCGATGACTGGTCTACGGGACACGGTGGAGCCGCCGTTCGCTCAGTTGCCTTAAGTGCTGATGGTTGCAATCTCGTCAGTGCTGGCGACGATGGGCGAGTCGTCCTCTGGTCTTTGACCTCAGACGGCACTCGCAGTCCAGCACTGATTGAAGGGAAGACACTGTATCAATCGTCAGTGCCGCTCAATGCTGTAGACCTCATCCGCACTAAAGACCGCATTTTGGTTGCCAGCGGTAGTCAAGATCATCAGGTCAGGTTGCATAGCATAGACGAGGCTACCGCACTGGCAGGTGGCACATGCAGTAGCTTTGCTCAGTAAGGGGCAAGTGTTAGGGGCTAGGAATTTTCCAATACCTAACACCTACTCTTAAAGATCGGGATAGGGAAGTAGGAAGATGACGGGAAATCAATTGAGTTCAGAGGCAGGACAGCCGCGTAATTTGTCAAGCTTAGTCGAACTGCGGCGGTTAACTGCCGAGCAGCAGCAACTCCTTACCTGGATGGCACAGCAGGAAGCAGGTGTCAGCTTAGCTGAGATTGCTGCCCAAACCCGCAAATCTGAGGAAGAGGTCAGCAGGCTACTTGCAGAACTCAGGCAGCAAGATTTAATTTTCAACGTTGGCAGCGATCGCTATCGCGCTTCGTCTCCTACCCAAGGTGATTCACTAGCCGATAGCTACGCTTCAGGCAGCTTCTCCGACAACCTGCTACAGTCGCTTAGTCCGAGCAAACCGCTTGCCGTTATCCTCAACTCCTCTGGTAAGGATGTTGTCACATCAGGAGGAACGTTTGAACTGGCAGTCACTGTAACCAATAGAGGTAGCCAAAGTGCTGTTGTTCACATTTTTATTGATGACCTTTCTATTCTGTTGCGTCAATGGTGTCAATCGAGTCAGGAATACCTTGCTCTATCACCCGACCAAAGTGGTGAGGTTGTTTTTCGATTTCAGATACCTGTTGAGGTGCTGCCGGGAACGTTTCATTATCTCCTCGTCGTTGATGCGCCGCAGCATTACCCAGAATATCCTCCAGCTCGGTATTCGCAACAGCTAGAAATTTTGCCCCCTAGTCTTGACATTGTCAAAGCGAGTGACCCGACCTTCGTCATACAACCGCCAACGAGTTCAGCAAAGCCTGCTGTCCTGCAACCGAGTAGTGTTCTGCAACTGCAAGTTTTAGTCTACAACCGCTCCGATCGCGTTGATCGCTTCCGTTTGACTTGTACAGACTTGCCGGAATCTTGGTTTACTATTACCTACCCCCAGGAAACTCAAGGATTGGGGCTAGTACTAGAAGCTGAGAGTTTGGGTCTCAATCCCGGAGATCAAGGTCAAATTTTGCTGCTCATTACCCCGCCCTCAGATGCCCTAGCAGCGAACTATATCCCAACTGTGCGGCTGTACTCGGAAAATAACCCAGACCTCAATCTTTTAGATTTGGTGTATTTCCAGGTTCTCCCGATCTACTTACTCCAACCTGCCCTGCGACCCATTATCAGTCGAATCAGGGAGCAATCAGGATTACTTGAAGTACAACTTGTCAATAGCGGTAATACAGAGCGTGAGCTTCTCCTGCGGGTGAATGACTTAGATGGAGGTGAAAGTTGCACCTACCGCCTTGAGCCAAACGAAGTCAAAATAACGCCAAAAGAAACCGCACGGGCGAAGTTAACAGTACAGCCGACCCGGTGGTGGCGGCGCCCTCTGTGGGGTGGGGGTCGAGTGCTGAACTTTCAGGTAGAGTTAGAAGACCGCCAGCAGGTACCCTTACCCAGTAGCTTGCTTCCGGGATATGTGACATGGGCAGCACGTCCCTGGTGGCAACTGCTCCCTTTGGTGCTGGCAGGGTTAGGCACTTTGGCGCTTTTGGTTTGGCTGATTTGGTGGTTGTTTTTTAGACCGCCAGTTTCCCCAAAAATCTTAGAATTTTATGTTGAGGATTCCCGTTACTCGGCGGCGAATGGGGATGTCGCACAAGTCGGATGGCAAATTCAGTTTCCCAACCGCATCCGCTCTCTGAGAATTACTGGTCAGGCTCCGGATGGTCGGGCAATTAGTGGCCCACTTGTCTATGACTTTAGTCAATCCCTGCCCCCAGCGCTGAAACCGTTTTGTACACTTGAGCAAGTCCTTTTAACGTGTAGAAACGTTCGCACCGATGCTCGGCAAGCGGGGGAATATGTCTTTGAACTTACCTTGATTCCCAAACGGGGACGGGGACAAACGCTAGAGTCTCGGAAAACGGATCGGATCGCAATTGACCCAGTTCCCTTGCCGCAGGTGGTTGAGTTCAAACCAACCCAAGCCGCTTATCTAGAAGCGAAGAATACACCAGCGAATCAGTCTGCACGGGGTAATACCCAGGCCTCTCCAGCAATTACAAATCCATCCGACATTCGGCTGAACTGGGTAGTAACCCGACCCCAAGACCTGCAAGCACTTCAACTTGTAGGGCGTACCCCGGATGGTGCGATCTCTCGTCCGCCACAGCGCTTTAACTTCGCTCAGGGTATTCCTAAAGAGTTGCAAGAATTTTGTGAGATTGGCAACGTCTTAGTCTGCCAGAATCTAGGGACAGGCGTGCGGCAAGCCGGAGACTACATTTTTGAATTAATTGCTATCCCCAAAGATGAGTCAGCAAAAGCTCCAGAACCAACCAAAACTGACCCAATCAAGATTCAACCCCGCCCTGCCCAAATTCTTAACTTCCGAATCAATAACCAGGATGCTAGACCAAAGTACTTAATTCCCATGGAACAGGGGCAGCCTCCCCTGGCGTTGGTTGTGTCTTGGAACGTTGAGGGAGGGGGAAGTACAGCCGTACAACTGTTGCCTTCTCCTGGAAGCGTTCCCTTGCAAGGAGCCGTCGCTTTTCCCCTCAGCCAGCAACCGGAAAGTCAAACAATTACTTTGCAAGTAAGCAATGGTGTAGGGCAACCAATCACACGCTCCGTCACGATTGAGACGTTTGACCCTACTCCCACTGATCCGGCTGCTGCCGCTGCTGCTGCCGTTGCTGCTGCGGCGGCAAATGCCCGACAAAACGCAGAGGCGATGCAAGAACAATCAGGTGCATCGTCACCCTCAACACCCCCCTCAACGTCACCTTCACGCCCCTCCTCAACCTCCTCCCCTTCCCCAACACCAGAACCATCTATTCCCTCCCTAAACTCGCCTGCTCCCTCTACTAGCGATCGCCTTTCTCCTTCGGAACTGCCTCCACAGTTTGACTAGCTGGCGAGTGATCAATGCTTCTAGCAAACGTTATGGGTAAAGTACGGAAAAATACATCCATAGCTGTAGCCATAAAGGTTAGGACAGATTTAAGAGCCCAAACAACCACGTACTACTGATAAGCCTTCTGCCTTCTGCCTTCTGCCTTTTGCTACTTAGTGGACTTCATCCAATTAATGCACTGTTGTAGCTGTTGGTTCATTGTCTTTGCATCTGCATGGTAGCGACGTCCATGACCAGGCAGTACCCACTCGAATGAGTAGTTCACCAACTTGTGCATTGATTTAGTTAACTCTGTCCAGGAATACCAGCAAGCTCTTCGGAAAGCAATTAGCTGATTAAGCTCGTCTGACCAAGCCAGATGGTCACCAGTAAACAGAAACTTGTTGTTGTATAGCAAAACTGTATGACCTTTGGTGTGACCAGGAACGGGAATAATTAATAAATCAGGAGCTAGCTCAAAGGGTTCCGAGCCAGATAGCTGAATTTCAACATCTCGCGTTCCACTGTTGATTTCGTCGCTATGCAAGATGCGATCGCACTTGAAATGCTCAGCATATTTCTGATGATCGGCAACATCATCTCGGTGCGTCAGGTACAAGTAGCGAATCCCACCCATTTCTTCAATACGCTTAACAAGTGGCGGCGTAAAACGAGGAGAATCTACTAAAACATTTCCTTCAGGGCGTTGAATGAAGTAGCTAGCTGCACCGTAGGAATCCTCGGCATGGTAGCCACAGTGATAGACATTTTCTGCTACTAAAATCGGCAAACTCTGTTGTGCTTCTTTGATGTCCTTCGGCTTTTCAACAGTGCCAATGGAAGCCGTAGGACAAGCTAATAACGCTTGAAGCGATCGCAATCGTTCTATTTCTGATGTCGGTTGATGATAAACCGCAGATTGCCCACCAGCACTATGAAACACCTCCGGAACCATCCATCGGCAAGTATCACAATCAATGCAGGTACTATCAACATAAAACTCACCACTCACGTTTTGAGAGCGGCGTTGCTGGAGATGAGCCACTGTGAAACCTCCGACTATTCTTGCAAGCTTTTTGAGTGTATTTATAAATCATAGTCATTATGAGTATGGATTGTGTGGGCAGAGAATAAATTGTCTCATCAATAGCTGTAGGGCACAGCTTTCCTGTACCCTCCACTTGCCACCTGAATAACTTTTTTCTAGGAGTCTTTTACCTTGGGTTCATCAGGTTTAAGAGGAATTACACTCTCGTTAAGGGAGATGATGGAGATGGGGGAGTAATTTCGACCCTACCTCTCCTACTTTCCCATCTTCCTCACCTTCTCTACCTTCCTTCAATTAGTGACATTCGGTTTAAGAGGAGTGAACTTTTTGTTTAACTGATTGACTCGAATCAAACCCATAAGATTCTCGCACTAAGTACAGTGGGCGCCCCTTTACCTCTTCATATACACGACCCAGATATTCACCAAGGACACCTAAACTGACCAGTTGAACTCCTCCCAAAAAGAGGACAGCAACCATGATCGAAGCATAACCAGGTAGGTCTACTCCAAAAAGTACAGTACGAATGACTAGAAAGCTTGCGTAGAAGAATGCAGGAATAGCAACTAAAAGACCAATATAACTCCAGACTTTTAGAGGAATAAAGCTAAAGGAGGTAATTCCATCCAGAGCAAAGTTCCAAAGTCGCCAGTAGTTCCAGGTTGTTTCTCCTTTGTAACGTGAGGGACGGTCATAAAGAATCGAAGTTTGTTTGAAACCTACCCAAGCAAACAAACCTTTCATAAAACGATTGCGTTCTGGCAGTTGCTTAATAGCATCAACCACACGACGGTCTATTAAGCGGAAATCTCCCGTATCGCGGGGAATCGGGACATGACTAATGCGATCAATAATTCGGTAAAATGCATTAGCGGTGAGGCGCTTTATCCAGCTTTCTCCTTGACGTGAGCGACGAGTCGCCAAAACAACATCATAGCCTTCGCGCCACTTTGCAACCAGATCTGCAATTAATTCTGGTGGGTCTTGTAAATCAGCATCAATGGGTACAACAGCATCACCACAGGTATAGTCCAAACCTGCGCTCAGAGCAATTTCCTTGCCATAATTTCGAGACAGATTAACGACTTTAATGGCAGGGTTTTGTTGATGATGTTCAATCAGTCGTTCAATTGTATTGTCTTTACTTCCATCATTCACGCAAACAATTTCATAGGTCATGTTGAGGCGATTAAGGACAGAGGTTAATCGCTCAAACAGATAGTCAAGATTCTGCTCCTCGTTGTACACGGGAACGACTACAGAAAGTTCAACATCACCTGAATATGAAGGCATGGTGTAAGAAGTGTGAACTAACGAAAACTACCCCAGCCAAAATATATCACTACAGAAGGTTTGGGGATTCCTGAATTAGGGTGATGTTTTTGAAGAGGTTAGCGTGTCAACTCCTCTAAAGACATAAACTGGCGATAGTCTAATCCTTAGTCGCTTGACTCTAGCTGAGATTTAGCGTCGTCCAGGTTTTTTCTCCAACAATTCCGTCAGCCGAAATTCCTTTAGCTTTTTGAAAGGCAATTACAGCCGCTTGTGTTCCAGCACCAAAGATTCCGTCAGCAACTCCTGGGTTCAATCCTTGCTGTTGTAGGCGCTGTTGGAGTTGTTTAACTTCTGGACTAACGGCTCCAAGTTGAAGTGGTAGAAAGGGTTGTGAGGGTGTATCTCGCCATTTTTGAGAAAATTCTTCCAACACTTGTTTTGAGACTTGTCCTTGCAACCAAGCGATCGCCTGATCCTGGTGAGGTAAGCCACGATAATACTTATAAGTGTCAATTAGACTCAGCGTTGCGGGTGGGGATTCTGGCAGGACAGGAACAACCGACAGCGCCTGCCAAGTTGCGGGACCAACTACACCATCTGCCTTCAACCCGTTAAACTTCTGAAAGGAAACAACAGCTTGTACTGTACCAGAGCCAAAAATACCGTCGATTGGACCCGGATTAAAGCCTTTGGCTTTCAGGAGTTGCTGTAGTTCTTTGACTTTCGTTCCTGTAGAGCCTTCCCGCAGATAGTCTTCGACTGAAGCATCAATGCGTTGTCGGACTTCGTTGCGTAATCGAGGTAATTGGCTGTACAACCAATCACCAGGGCATTGTGTTGGGGAAAAGTCTCGATGTCCTCGAATATTGTCTGGGCTAATTTTGCAGGACGAACAAATCGAAGCACATAACTCAACCAAACTATTCCACTGCAGGACTTTCATCTGGTAGGTGGTAAAGGTACCTTCATTTTCAATTCCTGGTGACTCATTACCCTTAGTGTTACCTGCATGAGCAGAGCGAACACTACGCCCTTGTACAATCGCCGCTAAAGAGCCTTGTCTGCCCTCTAGCAGAAATCCAGTAGTGGTGTTTAAGAAGTTGTGACCAGAATCTACCCAACCAAAGCCATCCATGTGGGCTTTTTGAACACTTTTGGCAAACTCCTTTGCTCCTGTTAGCGTTCCTTTCGAGGCATCATTGGGGGGATTCGGGGTAGCCGTATGATGAATGATGATGTACTGCGGTCGAGTTATCTCTGACCATTGTTTTGGGGGCTTTGCTCCCCAGTCTTTGGCGGTAATGACACTGGCCGTGAATGACATCCTTACCTCTTGTCGTAAGTTGTAATGGCTTGATGGTTGCGATAGTGCTGAACTTCGTTCCGCTTTACTAAGGCGCTGCTGCAAGCTGATCGCGAGTGGAACATCTAGCCATAAAGCAGGTGTGACTTGTTTTTAACCTACTGTGTCACTCATTGCAAAGGGGGTTCTTTATCCTTGACATTTTTATAGAAATGTTAGATGGAACTGCTTGCAGGAGAAACTGTACAGAGATCTCTGCCTAGATGCGTCAGTAGGTTCTTCTGGAGGCAACAAACTCTCCAATCGAGAACCCTTCTGACTTTGCCTAACTACTTTGGGATTGTCCGTCACAACGTACTGGGGTTCCGTTATCCCAGCTAGCAATATCAAAGCTTTGTTCCCTAGCTTGTTGTTCTACCTCAGCCTGATTCTCTGCCGCAACGAATAAAAATACACCGCCCTCTTTACCATCATCGCGTCGGAGGGCGGAGGCGATCGCATCTTGTGGTTGCAAGTGGTAGCCGTCCCAGCCAAAGATTGGGTAGGTGTCGCGGACAAGGAGAAGCGATCGCTGATTTCCTTCAACGCTTCCCGCTAGCGTCACAAAGTGACCGACATCCCAATCGGCTTCGGGCGGTGATATATCCTCACCACCGAGGTAAGCCAAAGCATCTGTCAAGGCTACACGCGAACCCCATAGATGCCCTGTTTGCACGTTGCAAAGTGGTACTGCCTCCCAACTACGATTGTTCTGGCACAAAGCAATTAAAGTTTCAACGCTCTCTGGTGACCAGTTGGCACGAAGCGGCACTAATGCATAACGCCCCGATGAGGCTTGGGACACAGCGTTTACTAACCCTGTTGCAGCCGTACCCGCCTCTTGAACGTTAGCCGTCTCTGGCAGGGGTTGAGAATAGTCTTGACGTGAACTTGCTCCTGGTGGCACCCAATGAGTCGGATCACCGATTGGTAACTTTGAGTCTGCTAACAATGCTAGTTGCGTCACATCAACACCTGCAACCCCATGAGCCTGAAGCAGCATCGAAGCCCAGTAAGGACCACAGAGATTATCCGGTTGCTGACCAGTAAGGCGGTACGGCTGGTTGATTCGCTCAGCACCAGGGAGAAACTTGACTGAGAGACAGGCTGGCAGATTCAACATAGTTCAAGGGGCTGAACAATTGGCAGGGAATCTGAGAGTAACCCTTTAAGTTCTTACATAGTACAACGTGAGCAAACAGACATAATCTCACTCACTACTACTAGGACTCAAGGCATTTGCCTTTTCTCCTGGAATTAGGTTTAGGATATTCTGCGCTTCTCTTAGAGAAACGATGGTGAAGTTTAATTTAAAGTGGAAAGGCTCCACACGGCTTGGTGTTACTGGGGCAGACTCCCAGACTGTAAGACGATAGCCGAGGCTAAGTGGTTTAAGTTCGTAGTGTATCATCAAAGTTTTTGCCAAAAGTCAAATAACTAGTGCTGCCTACACTTATCTCTTGAGCTATGGCAACTTATGCCAATGGAAGTAGACAATCGTTTTCCTACAATAGTTTTCAATTGACTGGAAGTCATAGTTTTGAACTTAGGAAAGGAGAAAATAAAAAACAAAAATTCACTCCTACTTTTCCTATTTCAAAAAGACTGTCCCTTATCAACATGAAAACCCATCTAAACAGCCAAGAAGGCTTTGGTGTCTGGTTGTCTTGATTTATAAACCGTTTAAATACTAAAGCGTGAATAGGCAGTTGCACTTCACCCAACTGTATCACCCGATCGGGTGAAGACATTTTTTGGTTTATTCCCATGAACAAAAATCTAAAGTTTTGAATATTTATACCTGAATTTTTATTCGTCAATTAGATTGTGTGCCAGTTCCTTTTGTGGTGTGAATTGGAAAGTTCAGTCCGGAACCACAACACCTTCTACTGGAGCTTATGAAGTCATCAATTCTTGACTTAATCTCAGGAGAAATTTATGCGAGTTCGGATCGAATTAGTAGAAGTATTGTGCAGGGATACAGAGGATGTTACTGGAGCTGACACATTGTATCTAGTTGGTGGTGTGTCGGACGGAAGACAAACGCAACCTGTGTTAACCAATCGACTGTGGATTAATAACAATCAAACTCGTTCATTTGCTGCTGATCGCAGCGTCATGTTTGATGCCGAAGTACCAGAGAACAGAAGTGTTCACATTGGTCTGCAAGCCTTTGATGAAGATGCAGCCAGAGACTGGGCTAAGCATGGAGAATGGGTTACCCAATTAACCGATGCGATCGCAGGAGAAATTGAGCAACTACCCCGTGACCCACAGATACAGCAGGGGCCAGTTGACAGTCAAAACCCAGACCCCAACCAAGTAGCGGCCGCAATTCTGCGAGGAGCGGTTCGAGTCGTTGGGTTCTTTGCCCAGCATGACAAAGATGATAAGCTCGGTCAAACAACAATAGACATCCCAGTAGGAGTTCCTAGCACAGAAATTAAAGAGTGGAACTTTAGTGGACGTAGCCTCGGCGGAGTTTTCGGATGGTCTACTTGGAATTACACCGTTCGCTATCGTGTTAGCCAATTAGCGCCAAGTACTCCAGGTGCGATCGCAACCTTCGGAAATAAAATCAAGCTGCGCCATCTTGCAACCGTTAGAACCCTGCACTCACACCCACTCAATTATGGTCACCGCAGTACATCCGGTCAGCAACAGGTAACAGCTTATGAGGGGGCAGATGATAACGATCTCTGGATTATTAAAGGAGCGCATGGGCAACCTGACAACCATAGGGCAGGGCAACCCGTTCAAAATGGTGACATTATTCGCTTGCAGCATGGGTTAACTGGGAGAAACTTACACAGTCATGGCGGAATCCCTTCCCCAGTAACGGGTCAGCAAGAAGTTACCTGTTTCGGTGACAACGGCTTTGGCGATGACAATGATAACTGGCGAGTTGAAATCGAAGGTGGTGGAGTTTGGGATACGAATCGGCGAATGAGGCTGATTCACGTTAATACCAATCATGCTCTGCACTCTCACTTCGGGTACTCCCATCCTAATTGGACGGCAAGTCAGCAGGAAGTTACAGGTTTTGCAGGGCGAGATGATAATGATTGGTGGTCGCTTTTCGAGATTCATTAAGCTGCTGCCATCTAGCGGAGTTGTCCACTAATCCAAAATCCAAAGTGGTATAAGCGATCGCAGCTTTAATTTACAACAACTGCTCAGCAAAAGGGGAAAGGTAATTTCATACATACCTTTCCTCTTTTTCCTTTTCCCCGAAACCAATTAGCTGTAAAGAATTTAGCTTGAAAGGCAGAAGGTAGAGGGCAGGAGGCTTCAGCCTGAGTTTTAAACCCTAGACCGCTCCTTTAGGGAGAGGTTCAGACAAAGCCATAACGTTATGCTCGGAACAATTGTATTAGTGTAATTGAATACTCCCACTACTAACCCCCAAGGTTTTGTTGCAAAACGTTTGGAAGACAACCGATATAGGAGATAAGCGGGAGTAGAGCGAATGGTTATGATGAAAGGTTTAAAACGAATTTCTGACACAGTTTGGGAAATCCCTGTTTCCTACAAAGAGGGTATGCGCGTTCCTGCCCGGATATATGGGACAGAGAAGATAATACAGGAATTAGACGAAGCCGTTTATGACCAAGTTACTAACGTAGCAACGCTTCCAGGGATAACGAAGTACGCCTTGTGTATGCCTGATGGACACTTTGGCTATGGGTTTCCCATTGGTGGAGTGGCAGCGATGGATGTAGACCAAGGGGGTGTCATTTCCCCTGGTGGCATCGGTTTTGACATCAACTGTGGAATGCGTTTGCTGGTAACTAACCTGACCTACGATGAAGTCAAACCTCGTATCAAAAAGCTGGTAGATAAGCTCTACCAAAGGGTTCCTGCTGGAGTAGGAAGCACTGGCTTTGTGAAGATTTCGCGGCAAGAGTTTCGGCAGGTTGTCGAGGAAGGTGCTGGTTGGTGTCTCCGTAATGGCTATGGTTGGGAAGAAGATTTGGAACTCATTGAAGAAAACGGCTGCATGAAGGGTGCCGATGCTTCAAAGATTAGTGAAAAGGCAATTGATCGAGGTTTCAACCAAATCGGGACTCTAGGTTCTGGCAACCACTATCTTGAAATTCAAGTAGCTCGAAAGGAACACATTTTTGATCGTGACTTAGCCCGAACTATGGGAATTACTCGCCCAGATCAAGTAGTAGTGATGTTCCACTGTGGTAGTCGGGGATTTGGTCATCAGGTAGCAACCGACTATCTACAAGTTTTTCTAAAAGTGATGGAGAGCAAGTACGGCATCAAGATTTTAGATCGGGAACTTGCCTGTGCGCCTCTCAATTCTCCTGAAGGTCAAGCCTACTTTGCGGCGATGAAGTGCGGCATCAATATGTCTTATGTTAATCGTCAAGTCATTCTGCACCGCATCCGTGAGGTGTTTTCGGAGATATTTGGAAGTTCTGCGGAAGACTTGGGTATGCACATGGTTTACGACGTAGCTCACAATACAGCTAAGTTAGAGCGTCACGTTGTTGATGGGAAAGAGCGATCGCTTCTTGTCCATCGTAAGGGTGCAACTCGTGCTTTCGGACCAGGGATGGAAGATGTGCCGGAGCGGTATCAGGAAATTGGTCAGCCAGTTATCATTGGCGGCAGTATGGAAACTGGATCTTATTTGTTGGTTGGCGTACCTACTGGCGACCAGACATTCTTCAGCACTGCTCATGGTAGCGGACGAACAATGAGTCGAACAAAGGCGCGGAAAACTTGGCAGGGAGACCAACTCCAAAGGGATATGTTGCGTAAAGGCATTTATGTCCGCAGTACTTCAAAAACTGGACTAGCAGAGGAAGCGGGTGGCGCGTACAAAGATATTGAGGATGTCATTGAAGCGGCTGAGTTAGCTGGAATTAGCAAACGGGTTGTTCGGCTGACTCCAATCGGAAATGTTAAGGGGTAGAGTATGCAAGTACGCACACCACTCACAGTTATTACTGGGCCGCTTGGAAGCGGAAAGACGACACTACTACGTCACATCCTCAATACGGTTTCCAGCAAAATCGCTATTCTGATGAACGAATTTGGCGAAATTGCGATCGATAGTAAAATCATTGCCGGGAAAAATGTCGAGATGGCAGACCTCGGTGGGGGTTGTGTGTGCTGTTCACTGCTGGGTGAGTTTGAAGCGGCTGTCGAGGAAATTATTGATACTGTTGACCCAGATATCATTGTGGTGGAGACAACTGGAGTTGCAGAGCCAGATGCGCTGGTATTCGATATTCAAGAGAGTTTACCAAAAGTGCGACTGGATGGAGTTGTGACAGTTATTGATGCGGATGCAATGGTGAAATATCCGTCTGTAGGACACACAACTCGGCTGCAAATTGAAGGAGCAGACACTATTCTCTTAAATAAGGTTGATTTGGTGTCTAAAAGCGAGTTAAAAGCGATAGAAGAGAAGTTGCACTCGTTTAATGAAGTCGCCTCAATTTTGCACACCCAACGGGGTCAAGTAGATACGGATTTGCTATTTGGTATTGCAAGGGAGCGAGTTGAAAAACCACCTCATCACGTTCACCAACCCGAATTTGAATCATTCAGCTACACTTCGGAAGCTACCTTTAATCCTGAATGTTTTGAGGGATTTGCTGATAGTCTTGAGACAGACGTGTATCGGGCAAAAGGTTTTATCCAGTTTGATTCAGGTACCTATTTGTTTAATTTCGTAGCTGGACGCTGGGATTTGGAGCGATTTGAACAAGAGGGAACGGAGCTAGTTTTTATCGGCAAACAGTTGAGAGATCGCAAAGAAGAAATTATTAGTCAGTTAAAGACGTGTGAGCAATAGTTCTATGCCTTATGAGTTTCTTGAAGATGTTGCCACTGCTGATATTGCTTTTCACGCTTGGGGAAAAGATTTAGAGGAGATTTTCATAGCGGCAGGTGATGCAACGATTAACGTGATGATTGATAATCTGGATGCGATCGCACTAAAAGAAACACGCACTTTCACCTTGGAAAATGATGAACTAGATATGCTCCTGTTCAATTTTCTGCAAGAATTCGTCTACTACAAGGACAGTGAGTTACTTTTGTTGCGATCGCAGCAGGTTCAGATTGAGGAGAAGAACGGAGAATATCATCTAAGTGCAGTGACTCAAGGAGAAACGCTTGACTTGGAAAGACACGAACAACGGGTAGATGTCAAAGCTGTTACGTTACACCGTTTTCAATTAGAAAAAAACGATGACGGTTGGACAGCAATGGTGATTCTTGATATCTAGTGTTATGTAAAGTTCAGTCTATTACCCATAGTTGGGGTAGACAGTTCAGGCGCTAGTATCAATTGCATAGAGCAATTGTGAATTCTGGCTCCTGTATCATTTTGCATAGAAATTATTAAGGGCAATTGAACTGACTTAAGATTGAACAAGAAACCTTTTGTGAAGGGTAAGGCTACGCTGTGAGCGCTACCAATTTCCTGGAGTTCCACGCTCGTGTAGTTGGTGCAGCAGTTTTTAAACCTTGCGAAGGAAGCACTTAAATTCTCATACTAGTTGGTATTGAGAGATGCAAAGAAACAAGCTAGTTTTTGCCTTAGTTGGACTATTGTTGTGTGCAACTGCTGGTTATAGCCTCAACCGCTTTATTCTTAGCCCTGAAGATGTTGTCCGTCGAAACTTAGGTAATATTTGTCCTCAAAATACTGTTGCAGAAGATTTCAACGTTTTGAACACCCGCAAGTGGTCAGCGAGAAAAATTGTTGTCTACAAGGTTAATTGCCGCAGTGAAAACGCTATTCCAATCGAAAACAGAAACTTTTTAGGGCATCAAGTCGTGGTACGAAAAGGATTAGGTTGGCAAGCATCAGGTAGTGGAGATCATCTTGAAGTCTTGCCACAGCCACCAGGAGAACTTGTACACTACGGCATTAAACTCAACCAAAAGAATGTTGGAGGTGATCGCCACGCAGTAATCTATGGTGAAATTCTTACACCCAAAGTCGCTGCTGTAGAGGCGACGTTTGATAACGGTAAGACTTTACGGGACGAAGGCAAGGATGGCATCTTGGCGATGGCTTTACCAGAAGCTGTTGAAGTCCGTGAGGTAAGGGTACTAGGCGCTAATGGTCAGGTACTACAACGCGACAGCAAGAGTCCACCGACGATCTATGTTGATCAATTCTCCTTCCCTGTTGCTCCTAGCCCTGAAGATGCCCTTCGTCATCATGTATTTGTCTCACCTACGTGTTCTCAGCCTTACGCTCCAGAAGCTATGGTTCTTGGAGATTTCCGCATTCTGCGTACTATCAAGTATTCGCAAGGCGTAATGGTACTCTACAGACAGATTTGTCGTGATGCTACAACATCAATTTTACAAGCTAATTTGTATACGGCATGGGTTGTCCATGAGAACACTGTTTGGCGACAAGCGAAGGTTTCCCAATCACTAGGGCAAACGTCTTATCGTATTACGAATACGAGTCCTGTTGAACATAAGAGCAGTGTTTGGCAATTAAGGTCGCAAAGTCTAGCAGCAGATTACCTTACTGAATTTTCACCAATGGGTCTGGTTTGGTACAGTTCAGGTTCAGAGGTTAGTGAGGGCAAAAATGTAGATGATGACAAGACATTCATTTCTGGACGCGCTCTTAGCTCCAAAGTCGTTGCTGTAGAAGTAAGTTTTAGCACTGGACAAACTCTACGTGATCAAGTCACCAATGGTGTCTTCGGTATACTTTTAACGAGAGCAGCCAAGATTTGTGAAGTGAGAATGCTGGGAGCCAATAATCAAGTTCTACAGCGTAATGGTCTTCCTCTGGGTGAGCCGTGCCGTTGAAGCCTGAGTGTGAGACATGAGGAGCAGCAATGGAAGGCGATCGCTTCTTGTCAGTTTGCTGAAAACATACCGCACGATGACCCTTTACTGGATTCCCCTACCTCAGACACATGTACCTTAGCTTGACTTGAGGATAGCCTTGTTTACGTTATAGCAAGGGAACAGCTCATGGCAGAACAGTACGGTCCTTGGACGATACAAGAAAAGCGTCGAAAGTATCAAAATTCATTTATCAATGTCCGTGAAGACCAGGTTGTTCAACCTGACGGGCAACCCGGTATGTATTCCACCGTTACAATGAAACCTGGTGTTGCTATTCTGCCGATAGATAGCGATGCAACCGTGTATCTTACTCGGCAATTTCGCTATGCTCTTGGGAAAGAAAGCATCGAAGTCGTGTGCGGTGCGATTGAGGAGGATGAACCTCCGCTAGAAGCGGCACAACGTGAAGTTCAAGAAGAAATTGGAATCAAAGCCGAGGAATGGAGCAATTTAGGAATCTTTGATTTAGATACATCAATCGTTCATTGTCCTGTGTATCTATTTCTGGTGAAGCAGTTAACATTTACACAAACACATCAAGAAGGAACAGAAACAATCGAAAGAGTTCGTATGCCCTTAGATGTAGCAGTACAAATGGTGATGGATAGCAAGATCACCCATGCGCCAAGCTGTGTGATGCTTCTCAAAGCAGGTAATGCACTGGCTAAATAATTACAATCAGCCGTTCACCAAGTTTTCCAACGGGAAGCATCAGTACTGCGTTAAGCTTATGTGCTTGATACGATCGCACTGGCACCAACTCTAAAATATTGTAGTTAGCTTTTATGAGGATTCTTTTAGTAGAGGATGAGCCTAGTCTCGCTGAGGTACTAGCCGATGCGATCGCAGATCAGCGTTATGTAGTTGATGTCGCTACAGATGGAGAAACTGCTTGGGGGCAAATCAAAAACCTTGACTATGACTTAATTGTGCTAGATATGACACTCCCTAAGCTGGGTGGCATTGATTTGTGCAAGCGGGTACGCTCTCATGGCTACCAAATGCCAATCTTGATGGCAACTGCCCATGACACAACATCCGATAAAGTTAGCTGCTTGGATGCTGGCGCTGATGACTACATGGTCAAACCTGTTGATTTAGAAGAATTACTTGCTCGGATTCGAGCTTTGCTACGACGGGGAAGTAGTTCATTATCACCAACGCTAAACTGGGGTGACTTGCATCTTGATCCAGCTACCTACGAAGTTAGCTACAAGAACCAATCTCTGCGCTTGACTGGCAAAGAATATAGTCTTTTGGAACTCCTTTTACGCAATGAACGGCGGATACTTAGCCGCAGTGTCATCATTGAACACATTTGGTCACTTGACAATCCTCCAGAGGAAGATACAGTCAAAGCTCACATCAAGAGCTTACGCAAAAAACTCCGAGCAGTAAGTGCGCCTGATGATTTTATAGAAACTGTTCATGGTTTAGGTTATCGTCTCAAGCAATTTTCCCAAAATGTGAACTAAACGCTAATCGTCGGTTCTAGTTTAGTGGAAGAATCTATTTTTTTAATACGGCTTGAGTGTTTGGCATGATTCCTATGACTAAACTTTTGTAATATTTCACAAGTCTATAGTTACTTATTCTATTTTATATAAGACCTCTTTCCCCGATTTCTTCGGCACTTTACTAATTTCTTCAGGTGTCCTTCCATCTATTATCCCGATGAGTTTAGACTTCTCGCTTGTCTATTAATATTGCACAGAAATTTCCTTTTATTTTGATTAGGGCTATTTCATCAATTCCTAATCTCGTCATTCAGAAGTTCTGTCAAAAGTTTGCTTCCCTTTTTCCGGGTTATGAGTGTCAATTCACCGAAACAAGTAGTTGTTTCGGTTTTTGGAATCGAGCCGCCATGTTAGTCTAGTTATTCTTATACGAACCCTTAGGACTTACGCCTGATTAACATAATGCAAGGCTATCTAAGCTGCACCATTTCTTTAATCGCCTCACAAGCTCCGGCTTAGACAAGGGTGCTATGGGTAAGTTCCAAAACTGTAACCAACGAGGCAAAGCAGCAATCGGGGGGCAAAATATCGACGACGGTATCATTTTGCCGATGCTTAAACAGCAACAGGTAGCTTAGGAGCGATCGCCCGATCATGTTAATTAACGTTCTAAACCGCTTAGTTTCTTCTAAAAGACCGTCACTGCGTTTGATACTTGTTGTACCGTTCGTCCTCCAAATCTTTGCAGCGGTGGGCTTAACGGGGTATCTTTCCTTACGCAACGGTCAGCAGGCAGTCAACGACCTAGCCACCCAGTTACGCCTTGAAATCGCTGCCCGCATCTACCAGCATCTTAAAACCTACATGGCGACACCCCATCTGATCAATCAAATTAATGCTAATGCTGTCAGGCAGGGTCTGTTGAGTTTAGAAGATTCAAAGAGCCTGGAGCGCTACTTTTGGGCACAGACCCAATTGTTCCCTGAAATGGCTACGATTGCTTTCGCCAACGAGCGGGGAGAATTCGTTGGGGCTAACGGTCTTGAGCAATACATCGTCGTAGCGAACGAGTCTACGGGTGGCGCTATGCGGAGATATGCTGTAGACAACCGAGGCGATCGCACTAAATTGCTATTCAACAGACCCAACTACGATGCTAGGGTTCGGTCTTGGTATCGAAGCGCCGTACAACTAGGCAGCCCCAGTTGGGATGAAGTTAGCGTATCTTTCAGCGATCGCAGGCTTGATATCAGTGCTACCTATCCGTTCTACGACAAGACAGGTAGGTTTAAGGGGGTACTTCTAGGCGAACAAACCCTCTCACAAATCAGTAATTTCCTTCAAAGTCTGAAAATTTCGCGATCGGGACAGACCTTCATTGTCGAGCGTTCCGGAGATTTAATCGGAAGTTCCACTACGGAGCAGCCATTCCTCATAGTAGAGGGTAAGGCGAAACGCTTGAGAGCCACAGACAGCAAAGAAATCTTGATTCGCTCCACTGCACAGTACTTGGTGAAAGAATTCGGTGACTTCAGCCAAATTCGTAACAGCCAACAACTCAACTTTGTCCTAGAAGGACAGAGGCAATTTGTACAAGTGCTACCCTTCCAAAGTGGTTCAAGTCTTGACTGGTTGATTGTAGTGGTAGTCCCAGAATCAGATTTCATGGAGCGTATCAATACCAATACCCGCTCTACAATTCTCCTTTGTCTAGCCGCTTTAATTTTGGCAATCATACTGGGCATTCTTACCGCCCGTTCAATTACTCAGCCGATTTGGCGTTTGAGCAATGCCTCTTGGATATTAGCGAAGCAAGCCGCTACCTCAGATCTTGCTCGTCCAGAATTAGAACAAAAAGTAGAAACGAATAGTGTCAAGGAACTCAGAGTTCTGGCTCAGGCGTTCAATCACATGGCTCAAAAGTTACGCGAGTCCTTTACTGCATTAGAAAAGGCAAATGAGGTGTTAGAACAACGTGTTCTAGAACGGACATCTGAACTCAACGAAGCCAACCAGGAAATAACACTCCTCAACCAGCGCCTCAAGACTGAAAATCTCCGGATGAAGGCGGAACTAGAGATAACACGCCAACTACAACAGATGATATTGCCGAAACAGGAGGAACTCCAGTCAATTCCCGAACTGGAGATTACTGGTTTTATGGAGCCAGCACAAGAGGTAGGAGGCGACTACTACGACGTTCTGACTTACAACGGGTTAGTCAAAATTGGTATTGGAGATGTAACCGGACACGGTTTGGAAAGTGGCGTATTGATGATTATGGTACAAACGGCAGTGCGTACCCTTCTAGCAAACAATGAAACTGACCCTACTAAATTCTTGAATGTGCTAAATCGGGTGATTTACGACAACGTGCAGCGAATGAATTCAGATAAAAATCTTACCCTCTCCTTATTGGACTACCACGAGGGTACTCTGTGCTTGAGCGGTCAACACGAGGAGATGATTGTCGTGCGCTCTGGTGGTCAGATAGAACGGTTTGACACAATAGATTTAGGCTTTCCCATTGGTTTAGAAGCCGATATTAGCGATTTCGTCGCTAATACTCAAGTACAGTTGAACCCAAAAGACGTGGTAGTTCTATACACTGATGGAATTACTGAAGCCGAAAATCAGTCAGGGGTACGATACGGGATTGAGCGATTTTGTGAGGTGCTAGGCGACAACTGGCATCGGTCAACAGAGGAAATCAGGCAAGCCGTTGTTGAGGATGTTCGACAGCATATCGGTGAGCAAAAGGTCTACGATGACATCACTTTGCTGATACTCAAACAGAAGTAGTCATTCGTTATTCGTGAGTTGCAATTAACAAGTGATATCAAGTCCAAGGGAATACATACTATCGACATGACTCAGATATTTGGGGATTTCCATGAGGATCTGCCTGTTGTTCAGGAATACTTAACTCTTTTCTTTTCGCCTAGTTCTGTGCCAGTTAAGCAGCGCTGGAGAACCAATGGGTTGTCGGCTGATTTTATGGCTGACTACTTTTCGACGTTTTTTCCGGGAAATGAGGAGGCTGCTAGTGAAGATGACATCCAAAGAGAGGTAAAGAGCGCTGTTAGCTTTATTGGCAATGAGTTGTTAGAGAATGCCATGAAGTTTACTGACGAAACCTCAGACTACCCGATTAGCTTGACTCTTCAAATGCATAGTGACAGACTTGTGTTTCTCGCAACTAACAGTGTCAATCCCAAAGAGATCGCGACGTTTCAGAACTACATCCAGGAGTTAACAACCTCCGACCCTGACGAGTTGTATATTCGTCATCTGGAACAAAATGCAGATGACGAGCATGAACACGCTTCTCGTTTAGGGCTTCTGACCATGATGAACGATTATCAAGCCAAGCTAGGCTGGAAGTTCGAGAGCGTCCAAAACGATCCAGAAGCGATCGCTGTAACGACGATGGTGCAGTTGACCCTATAGGTTACGAAAACAACTAAGACTATGCAAAGAGCTTTGGGATGATGGAGATTAAGACTGAAGATTACTGCATCTACTACGACCCAGATATTGAAACAGTGATCTGCCAGGGTTCACTCCGCTTAAGCGGGACGGAAGAATATGCGCCAATCGTGAAGTTATTGACTAATCTCGCTGACCAAGAGCCACAAAGGATTACTCTAGACTTACGAGAGCTAGAGTTTCTTAATAGTTCAGGGATCAACGTGCTGTCAAAGTTCGTGATCAAGGTTCGTCAGCAAGGAAATATTCAAATGGTCCTGCAAGGCTCTAAAAACATCCCCTGGCAAGGGAAGTCTTTGAAGAACTTGCAGCGACTAATGCCTTCTTTGCAACTGGAATTGGCATAGTGATCCAAGGTGCATCGTTATACAGGTCTTTTACACAATATAGTTTTTGTCAAGGTATAAACCTTAAGACGATGACGATGCAGGCACAACAAGTATCAACGCAACAGCTTATTTTAGAAATCGAAAGGCTGCGTCAGGAAGTAAAAGACCTAAAGCAGGACAAAACTGACTTGGAGATTTTGCTAGAGACGACAACTGCCCATGCTGACGCAATTGAAGCTCAGTTGCATCAGTCAAACCAACAACTACAAGCCGAAATTGTTGAACGCCAACGCGCTCAAGCTGTACTCCAGGCTTTAGCCTCGGAACTTCAGTCGCTGGTGACAGATATTACTAGAGACAAAGCTGATCTAGAAATCTTATTAGAAACAGCCACTGAACATGGCGATGCTGTAGAAGATTTACTATACAACAGCGCTCAGGACATGGCTTGCAAAGGTGAGAAGAAGCTGAAGAAATTTCTGGAAGCTATGCCTGTCGGTGTCGGCGTTCTGGATGCTAACGGCAAACCCTACTACGGCAATCAGATGGCGCAGCAGTTACTTTGCCAGGGGAGGGCACCGTTCGTCTCGGCGGAAGAATTGCCGGAGGCTTTTCAAATCTATGTTGCAGGAACTAACACACTGTATCCTAGTGACCAACTTCCTGGAATGAGGGCATTAAAGGGTGAAAATGCAACGGCTGATAATCTAGAAATCCATAGAGGCGATAAGGTTATCCCAATCGAGAGTTGGGGAACACCAATTTTTGATGACAAGGGAAACGTTATCTATTCAATCATTGCCTTTCAAGATATTACTGAACGTAAACGGGCAGAAGCTGAGAGCCAAAACTTTACCCATGAACTCTTTGCACTCAACGAAGCTTATGAACGCTTTGTGCCTCGTCAATTTCTTCAGCTATTGAATAAAGAAAGCATAGTTGATGTCCAATTCGGCGATCAGGTGCAGAAAGAGATGTCGATTCTCTTCTCTGATATCCGCGATTTTACCATGCTCTCAGAGAGCATGACTCCCCAAGAAAATTTTAAATTTATTAATGCTTATTTATCTCGTATGGAACCAGCGATTATTGAAAATCAAGGTTTCATTGATAAATATATTGGCGATGAAATTATGGCATTGTTTAGTGGTGGTGCTGATAGTGCGGTTAAAGCTGGAATTGCAATGCTGCAAACGCTGACAGAATACAATCAGCATCGTGCTAAACAAGGTTATGTCCCGCTACAGATTGGTATTGGTATTAATACAGGTTCTTTGATGCTGGGGACAGTCGGGGGGGAATCTCGAATGGATAGTACGGTGATTGGTGATGCCGTTAATTTAGCGTCTCGGATGGAAGAGTTGACTAAAAACTACGGTGTATCATTATTAATTTCTCATCATACTTTTTTGCAATTACAAGACTATAACCAATACAATTTCAGATTTATTGATCGGTTGAAAGTTAAAGGAAAATCAGCCGCTGTTAGTGTCTATGAGATATTCGACGCTGATCCTCTAGAAGTTCGAGAAGGCAAGTTAGCGACTAAACAAGAATTTGAAAAAGGTCTGCTGCTCTACAATCTGGGTTCTTTTAGTGAGGCAGTCCACCTGTTTAAAGACTGTCTACGGATTAACCCAAAAGATACAGTGGCTCAAATTTATTTGAAACGCTGCCAAAAGTTTCTATTTTGACGACGCAGTTCCTGTTATTGGTAGTTGCAGGTTTCCTACAAGATTTCACCTCGAAATTAAGGAGTTCGATTATCCTCTTTTGTTACTTTGGAACTTGGGTGTTGGGCGAAGCATTCTTGAACAGAGCTTCTACGTTGTAAGCTTAGAAGCGTTGCTAGGGCTTTAATCCCTAGAATTGGCTTTTCAAGAAATTTTTGACAATTTCAATAGCAGCAACTGGTGTTTCAGCAAGTAATACGGCAGTAGTTGAGAGGCTGGAAAAAAAGCGTTGACCTTCTGGATGGTCAGTCAACAAAACGACAGGTTTATTTGCCTTTATAGCGAGTGCGACTTCAGACGCTGTACCTGCCCCCATGCCACAGGCAATCACGACCTCACTGGAAAGGACGTTGATATTGTTCCGGGCATTGCCCATGTCGGTGAAAATCGGGATATCGATCGCATTAGAGATACCACTAGCGTCAGCAGTTGGCAAAATACCCACTGTTAGACCATTGGCTGCTTTTGCCCCTGTATTCGCCGCGTCCATGACACCAACATTCTTGCCTCCTGTCAGGAGAACCCATCCTTCTTGAGCAATTAGTTTGCCCAGTTCATAGGCATTGGCACAGTCAGTCTCGGATGCACCAGTGCCTGGCCCCATAACCCCAATTATTGTTTTGCTCATCGGTCAAATTCAAATCACAAAACCAACCCAGCAATCATCCCAGCTAGTACAACAAAGCCAATCCAAACATTTTGGCGGAAAATATCACCATAAACGGGTCTTGGAAGGTCTGGCTGGCGTAGTCGAATATATTGCCAAGCCCAACCGAAGGTAGCGATACCCAGTGCTAACCAAAAGCCAGGTTGTAACTCCATCACAATACCCAGTCTTATCAGTAAACCAGCCGTACCCGCAAAGAAGATACCCACAGCCTCAGCCGCATGATCCCCAAAGAACAGCGCACTGGAACGAACACCAATTTTCCGATCATCCTCACGGTCTGACATCGCGTAGACTGTATCAAACCCTAATGTCCAAAGCACTGTTGCCCCCCAAAGCCACCAAGTAGCAGGTTCCAAATTGCCCGTGACAGCACTCCAACTGATCAGGACACCAAACCCCCAAGCAATAGACAGCACTAACTGAGGTACAGGAAACACCCGCTTTGCTGATGGGTAGAAAACGATGACTGGCACAGCAGCAACGCAAAGCCAGAAGGTGAACGGGTTGAGATACAGGGCAAGCACACCCGCACAACCCATTGCAATGAAGGCAACAATAACGCCGATTTTAACGGAGAGGGCACGGGAGGCAAGAGGGCGATCGCGTGTTCGTTCTACTTGCGGGTCAATATCTTTATCCCACAAGTCATTAATTACACAACCTGCCGCACTGGTTGCCAAAGTCCCCAGGATAATCACGCCCACTAGTGGCGTAGGTGGCGTACCGTTAGCGGCTAAAAAGACTGCCCATAAGGCGGGAATCATCAAAATCAGACGACCTGCTGGCTTGTCCCATCGCAAAAGTTTAATAACAGTTAGCCATGTAGGTGCAGGATTTGGTTGTTGCTGGGTCAACATGAAAGGAATAATAGATTGAATGACAGGTTTGTTTAATAGGGTGTAGCAAGCTCCTCAGTTTTTCCGGAGCTGCTTTTCATAATTTAGGACTGGACAATAGGCGAGAGTGCCTATTTACTAAATCCCCTTTAAAGATATCGTTATCCGTAGAATCTAGGCTAGGGCTGTCACTGGGGATACATTAGTCATGCTTAATTCCGTTGCCAAAGAGAGTACTGTGAATATTTCTACTGCTACTGCAAAGCAAGACCGCATTCTTGCCGCTATTGATATTGGGACAAATTCTATTCACATGGTGGTTGTGCGGGTTGACCCAGTGCTGCCAACGTTTACGATTATTGCTAAGGAGAAAGATACAGTACGTTTAGGCGATCGCGACCCACGTACAGGCGATTTGACTCCGGAAGCGATGGAAAGGGCAATCAAGGCTTTGCAACGCTGTCAGAAACTCGCAAAAAGCTTCAATGCTGAACAAATTGTCGCTGTGGCAACCAGCGCGGCGCGAGAAGCCCCAAATGGGCGAGACTTTATCAAGCGGATAGATTCAGAACTAGGGTTATTTGTCAACCTAATTTCTGGTCAAGAAGAAGCGCGGCGGATTTACCTGGGTGTCCTCTCTGGGATGGAATTCAACAACCACCCTCACATCATTATTGACATCGGCGGTGGTTCTACGGAATTAATTTTGGGGGATAGTCACGAACCTCGTACCCTCAGCAGCACTAAGGTGGGAGCAGTTCGCCTCACAGCGGAATTCATCACCACTGACCCAATCAGTAGCACCGAGTTTCAATACCTGCAAGCTTATATTCGAGGAATGCTAGAGCGACCCGTTGAGGAGGTGCGAGTTCACCTGCAACCAGGTGAACAACCTCGCTTAGTCGGGACATCTGGCACGATTGAGTCGCTAGCAACCATTCATGCGAGGGAAAAACTGGGCATGGTGCCAAATCCTCTCAATGGCTACCAACTCAGTCGCAAAGATATCAAGGAACTCGTCAAGCGCTTAGCAGCGATGAATTATGCTGAACGTGCGGCAATTCCAGGAATGTCAGATCGGCGATCGGAAATCATTGTTGCTGGGGCACTAATTTTATTGGAAGCAATGACACTCTTGGGCATTGAGTCGTTAATGATTGGGGAACGCGCACTCCGGGAAGGGGTAATCGTTGACTGGATGCTCTCCCACGGTTTAATTGAAGATCGACTGCGCTATCAAGGCTCAGTACGCGAACGTAGTGTCCTCAAAATTGCTCAGAAATATCAAGTTAACCTAGAATACTCTCAACGAGTTGCCACCTTTGCCCTCAGCTTATTCGACCAAACCACAGGACACCTCCACAACTGGGATACAGACACCCGCGAACTCCTTTGGGCTGCTGCAATCTTACACAACTGCGGTGTGTATGTGAGTCATTCAGCACACCACAAGCATTCCTATTATCTAATTCGCAATGGTGAACTTCTCGGCTTTGCAGAATCTGAAATTGAAGTAATCGCCAATCTAGCGCGTTACCATCGCCAGAGTACTCCTAAGAAAAAGCACTCAAACTACAGCAACCTACCGAGTAAAAAGCATCGACAGTTAGTTAGTCAGCTTAGTGCAATCTTACGCTTAGCCGTTGCTCTCGACCGACGACAGATTGGTGCAATTGAGCGAGTGCGCTGCGAGTTCCATCCAGATACTCAAGAATTGCACTTGGGACTACAGCCATCTCATCCAGGTGATGACTGTGCCTTGGAACTCTGGAGTTTGGATTACAAGAAAGGTGTCTTTGAAGAGGAATTTGGTGTCAGGTTGATAGCTACCCTGGAACCAGCATCAGTAGTAATGAGTTAATTAATTCAATCCCCATTAACTCAGATTAAAGATTAGTTTGCCGCTGTATCAAGAACCTGCGATGAACTAAAATGTGGCAAGCCTCAATGCTGACTGCTGAAAGCTGATAGCTGACGGCTTCAATCACACCTGGAACCTCCCTACGCGATCGCAAGTCAGCTAGCTGAAATAGTGAAATGACTGCTGGACAGAGCAAGTTCCAAGCTCAAGTCTAAAGTCATTCGGCTTCTAACACTCAAAACTTACCCATAACCCAACTGTTGTATTAGTTTTGCTTCGGCACGTACCGCAAATTATCTAAATCCCTTGGAACTACAGGGATAGATGTTTGTCGTGCAACAAATAGCCCTGCACCGAAACCGATTCTGACATCCTCTAGGTCAGATAATGAGGCAGCAAAGACAATATCACCCAGATCATTAACATCAGGTAAGCCACTAAACACAGGCCCATTATCAGGTCGCGCTAGCCGTAGGATACCTAAGTCTGTAGGAACAATTTCGCCCTGAGTAACAACTTTCCGCAGTCTTGTGCCATCACCCGCCCAGATTGCGCGTAAACCCTCAGTATCAAAAGCACGGAAAACGGTCAGACCATTGTTATTCAGTCTCGGTGGGAAGCGTTCAATCTGTGAGATTTGCCCATCCCCTTCGATCGCAATTAGCTGTGTTTTTTTGCCATCCATCCGGAAAATGCCGCGTTGACCAGAACTTAAGGTTGCGGTAAAGGCAATTTGTCCGTTGTCATTAAAGCCGATGCTGTTGTCGAAGCTTTGATACGCTGAGTCAGTATCATGACTCTGATTAGACACAACGAGTGTGGAGTCGCCATCTAAGTCAAAAATCCGGATTTGGTCAGGACGTTCATTGCCAATATCCCCAGGTTGTCCCAACCGTACCTTTGCCGCGATTTGTCCTTTGTTGTTAAAAGCAGGAAGAAATAAGAAGGAATAGATGCTTGATGAATCCAGGTTACTCATCAAGGCAAGAACTGATATCGTCGTGGATGGCGTAGCACTATAGGCAGCGAACCCATAGGAATCCGCAAATTTAGCTCGGAATCCGACTGCGCCAGAATCATTTAGTGTTGGGGATGTGCAGGCACAACTTCCGAATGGACCAGCGGTTAAGTGAGTCGTTTCACTATTTACTGCCTCATACATCCAGATTCCGTTCTGACGCGATCGCAATTGTTCCCAAACTAAACACTCATGATTATTTAAAGACACTTTGCTCAACATCGTGCCTTTCGGTGCAACATACACCAAACGCCCTGTGCGCTCAGTTCCGTACCAAATTGCTTGATTCCAAGCACCTAGAACCTTAAAGGCAACGTTGCCATTGTTGTTGATCGAGGGGGAGATATTTCCAAACGAATACCAATCCGGTAGGTTATAACCTTGTGGGCGTTTGATGTTCTGGTGTTGTGTACCAGACGGATGCGAACGGAGTAACGCCCCGCTATCACACCTGGCTTGTAGCTGGTAGGTGTACCGACAGGAACTGCTTGAGTAATTAGCCTGAAACATCAATCTCCCAAGACTTGCTATCTGATTGCCGCATGAGTGACGAGGAGAAGCAGGATAAGACGAGGCGATCGCATTCCTCAATCTTATAAGCTATCAACTATCAGCTATCAACCCAACAAGTTGATTATCCCTATCGAATGATAGGTTATTGAGCGGTTCGCTCACGGTAGGATAAAGTGACAAATTAGCTAAACCCTAGTCCATTACTGGTTTTGAAACACCAGACGTTCTAGTGTGTCATGGCATAAGCTCCTCAACAACTTGCCGATGTTGCCACTGAACTAGTGGCGGGACAGTGCAACCTCAACATCATGACGAAATCGAAAACGACTGTCACTGAAATTAACCTGAGAGACCCGCAATATTACTTCAACCGGGAACTCAGCTGGCTGGAATTTAATAACCGAGTCTTACGTGAAGCCACTGACCCTCGAACGCCACTGCTGGAACGTCTCAAGTTCATGGGAATTTTCAGCTCTAATTTAGATGAATTCTTCATGGTTCGCGTTGCGGCACTGAAGCAGCAGGTAGCGGCGCAGGTAAGAAAGTTATCACCGGATGGTCGGACACCAAGTGAACAGTTGGAAGCTATCAACAAACGGTTGCTGCCGATGGTAATGGAGCAACATCAGCATTTTGAGAAGGTACTGCGACCGCAACTTGCGCGAGAGGGTATCTACCTTCTCGACTACATGGACTTGAACCAAGAACAGCGAACTTACCTTCAAAACTACTTTGAGGAGCAAATTTTTCCGGTTCTAACCCCCTTAGCCGTTGACCCTAGCCATCCATTCCCTCATATTTCCAACCTCAGCTTGAGTTTAGCCGTGGTGGTGAAAGACCCTGAAACGGGGGAAGAATTGTTTGCACGAGTGAAAGTTCCGAAAACCTTACCTCGGTTTGTCCCTCTCCCTGAAGAATTGCGGCATCGGAGAAAAGGACAACCCGTTACCTGGACAGGTGTTCCCCTAGAACAGGTGATTGCCCACAATTTGGAGTTTTTATTTCCGGGGATGAATATACAGGAATATCATCCATTCCGGATTACTCGAAATGCCGATTTGGAGGTGGAGGAAGACGAAGCGGATGACCTCCTCTTTGCAATTGAGCAAGAACTGCGTAAGCGACGTCTTGGTGGTTCAGCTGTACGGGTGGAGATTCAAGCCACAACACCTGATACGGTGCGAGGAATGCTAATGCGGGAGATGGGGTTAAAACATGGAGATATCTACGAAGTGGAAGGGCTGCTGGGACTGGGAGATTTGATGTCGTTTATGGAACTGCCACTTCCAGAACTAAAAGACCCTTCATGGACACCACAGGTGCCTCACCGTTTGCTATCTCCCTCTGGGGAAGAGGAGGTGGAAGATTTTTTTAGCGTGATTCGGCAGTCGGATTTACTCCTCCATCATCCCTATGACTCGTTTTCTGGCACTGTGCTGCGCTTCATTACTGAGGCGGCGCACGACCCAGATGTTCTGGCAATTAAGATGACACTGTACCGTACCTCCGGTGATTCCCCAATTGTCGATGCGTTGATTTCAGCCGCAGAAAATGGCAAACAGGTAGCGGCATTAGTGGAACTCAAAGCCCGCTTTGATGAAAAGAATAATATCATCTGGGCGCGGAAGCTAGAGCAATCTGGCGTTCATGTGGTATATGGATTAGTCGGTTTAAAGACGCATACGAAAGTCGTGCTGGTGGTGCGTCGAGAAGAAGACTGTATTCGTCGCTATGTCCACGTTGGCACGGGCAACTATAACCCTAAGACAGCAAGAATCTATACCGATTTAGGGTTATTGAGTTGTCGTGAAGATCTAGGGGCAGATTTGACGGACTTATTCAACTTTTTGACAGGTTACTCCAGGCAACGGTCTTATCGTAAGTTGATGATTGCACCGGTGAATTTACGCGATCGCTTTTATGCCCTCATCCAGCGCGAAATTGAACATTGTCGCAATGGTTTTAGCGGTCGCATTGTTGCCAAAATGAATGCCCTTGTTGACCCACAAATGATTACCAAACTTTATGAGGCATCTCAAGCTGGGGTTCAAATTGATCTGATTGTGCGCGGCATGTGTTGTCTGCGTCCAGGGATTGAAGGTATTAGTGACAATATTCGTGTAATTAGCATTGTGGGTCGTTATTTAGAACATTCGCGAATTTATTACTTCCACAACCAGGGTAAAGAGGATGTTTATATCGGTAGTGCAGACTGGATGACCCGGAACTTGGATCGACGGGTAGAAGCCATCGTGCCAGTCGAAGACCCAGAGATTGTAAAAGACCTCCAAGAAATCTTGGCTGTCATGCTAGCAGATGACCGTCAAGCTTGGGATTTGCAACTCGATGGTCAATACATCCAACGACATCCCGTTGACCAAACAAAAGAGCAATGCGCCCAAAAAATCCTCATGGAGATGGCACTTCAGTAACTAAATCGTTAGAAGTTAAGCGGTTCTGAATCAACTCATAACTTTTAACCCCTTGCAATTGGGCGCCACACAATTAGACACTAAATTTGACAACCCACCGCAGTTAAGAGGTCTTCTGTGAAAAAAGTTTTAGGTATCATTCTCGGAGGTGGCGCTGGCACCCGCTTGTACCCACTAACCAAACTGCGGGCTAAACCAGCCGTACCATTGGCAGGAAAGTATCGCTTGATTGATATTCCGGTCAGTAACTGCATTAACTCAGAGATTTTTAAAATCTATGTAATGACCCAATTTAATTCAGCATCTCTCAATCGACACATTGGTCGTACCTACAGCTTTTCCGGCTTCACTGAAGGGTTTGTTGAAGTGCTAGCTGCCCAGCAAACCTCGGATAATCCTAGCTGGTTTCAGGGAACCGCTGATGCTGTTCGTCAGTACCTCTGGTTATTGCAGGAGTGGGAGGTTGATGAATACCTGATTCTCTCAGGAGACCATCTTTATCGGATGGATTACCGCGATTTTGTACAACGTCATCGAGACACTGGCGCAGATATTACACTTTCGGTTGTGCCTATCGATGAAAAACGTGCCTCGGATTTTGGCTTGATGAAAATTGATGATCGCGGTCGAGTGATTGATTTTAGCGAAAAGCCGAAAGGCGATGCATTGAAAAAAATGCAGGTCGATACAACAACACTCGGTCTAGACGCAAAACAGGCAAAGGAAACTCCCTATATTGCCTCTATGGGGATTTATGTCTTCAAAAAAGAGGTATTGACAGATTTGCTAAATAAATCTCCAGAGCAAACTGATTTTGGTAAAGAAATTATTCCAGCGTCATCAAAGGACTATAACGTTCAGGCTTACCTATTTAATGACTACTGGGAAGATATTGGGACAATTGAAGCCTTCTATGAGGCTAATTTGGCACTAACGCGACAGCCTCGCCCACCTTTCAGCTTCTACGACGAAAAAGCCCCGATTTATACTCGTGCTCGTTATTTGCCTCCCACTAAACTCTTAAATTGCCAAGTGACAGAATCAATGATTGGGGAAGGCTGCATTCTCAAAGAGTGCCGAATTAATCACTCAGTATTGGGAATTCGTTCTCGCGTTGAAGCCGGTTGTGTGATTGAGGACAGTCTGATCATGGGTGCTGACTTCTATGAACCCTATGCAGAACGGCAGTCCGATTGCGAAACTGACACAATTCCCTTGGGTATTGGTACGAACTCAACGATTCGCCGTGCCATCATCGACAAAAACGCCCGCATTGGTTGCGATGTTCAAATCATTAATAAGGACAGAGTAGAGGATGCAGAGCGTGAGAAACAAGGCTTTTATATCCGCAACGGTATCATCGTCGTGTTTAAAAATGCAGTAATTCCGGATGGAACAGTGATTTAGTCATTGTTTAGAGCGGTTAGCACTCAGCTATCAGCTATCAGCTTGACTTGATATTTAGAGCCTCTTGAAAGAGTGCTTTGCACTACTCTGTGCAAATCTTCTTTTCCTTAAATAAGGGGATTGCATTGAATCGCTGATAGCTGAATGCTGATAGCTTTTTCTTATGACCAATGAACAGACTGATTCTGCTGATTGGGCTTCCTGGTAGCGGCAAATCTTCTTTGGTGTCCATGCTAACTGCTGCATATCCTGGAAGTCAGGTCATTTCTACAGATGCCATCCGTGCAGAGTTGTTTGGTTCGGAAAGTGTCCAAGGCCCGTGGTTATTGGTATTGCCTCAAGTAGAGCAGCAAATGCGGCAAGCTGTAGAACAGTCGGTTATGGCGATTTATGATGCCACTAATGCAGTCCAGTGTCACCGTGTTGAGGCGATCGCACTAGCACGGTCAACAGGTTTTACCAAAATCACTGGCATCTGGTTAGATACGCCAGTTCTAATGTGTTTAGAACGAAACCAAAAGCGATCGCGGATTGTTCCTAATGAGGTAATTTGGCAAATGCACTCCTCGCTGCTGGATGCCCCACCAAGCTTGAAAGATGGATTGGATCGCCTGATTCGCCACTCACCAGCAAGTACGGAAATTGCGATCGCGTCACAGAGGAAGAACCGAACTCAACTAACTTGACGGCTTTGTTACGCTAGCTTTGAGGCAAATATTAACTAAATTTCACAATTTCTCAGCTTACAACTTGCCTCAGCCTCGTTGACGACGTTGGCAATTACACCCTTAGTATTAAAGCTTGGTAGGAAAAGAGTAGCCGCGTCGTTAGGGTAGCGAAGGATAAAACTTAGACTAAATCTTTAAGAGTAGAGGAGACACCCGTTATGGCTGCAACTGACTTCAAAGACTACTACGCCATCCTGGGATTAAATAAAACAGCTAGTGCTGATGAAATCAAAAAGACATTTCGGCGACTTGCCCGGAAATACCACCCGGACATGAACCCTGGTGATAAACAAGCCGAAGCTCACTTTAAAGAAGTCAGCGAAGCCTACGAAGTGTTGTCTGACCCAGAGAAACGCCAGAAATACGATCAATTCGGGCAGTACTGGAAGCAAGCTGGACAGGGATGGCCCTCTGGCGCTGGTGGACCTGGTGGTGTCGGTGTCGATGTTGGTGGCTTTGATTTTAGCCAGTACGGTAGTTTTGACGAGTTCATTAATGAATTGCTAGGTCGCTTTGGCACGGGTGCGGCTGGCAGTACGGGTCGAACTTACACCTACCGCACTGGGACAGGTGCCGGAGGATTTAATGGCGGGTTTAACGACTTTGGAGGCTTTAGCGACTACTCAAATTTTGATGGTCGTACAGCGGGTGTTGGTGCTGACCGGGAAGCTACGATTACTCTGAGTTGGTCTGAAGCGTTCCATGGTGTCCAAAAACGCATCAAGCTGGGTAATGAAGTTATTGATGTCCGGATTCCCCCTGGCGCAAAAGCAGGAAGCCGCATTCGTTTAAGAGGTAAGGGTCAGCTAATCGCTCCAAATCAGCCACGGGGAGATTTGTACTTGAATGTGGAACTAAAACCTCACCCTTTCTTTCAGTTTGATGGAGACAATCTCCTGTGCGAAGTACCCGTGACACCTGATGAAGCCGTGTTGGGGACATCAATCCAGGTACCAACACCAGATGGGACTGTAAGTGTAAACGTTCCTGCTGGTATTCGTTCAGGTCAATCCTTACGGCTACGTGGAAAAGGCTGGCCACGACCCAAGGGTGAGCGTAGTGACCAGTTAGTACGGATTATGATTGTGACACCAAAAGAACTTAGTAAAGTTGAGCGGGAGTACTACGAAAAAATCCGTGACAATCGTACATTCAATCCCCGTAGTCACCTATCGCAGATTCAACTTTAATCATTAGTTGTTAGTTTTTGGTTGTTAGTGAATTAAGAGGCATAGAAAGCGTTAAGTACAAGGTTTCAAAATGTGTCTAGATTCGGTCAAACAACTAACAACTAACAACTTTTACCTTCGCTTAACGAGTGCCCCTGCTGCGGCTTGTAGAGAGGCGTAGTCAGTTTCCGGCTGACCGTTGATGTAGTATTTGCCTTCTACTGATTCGCAGATTGTGCCGACGACTAGCCCATCCGCGCCATAGACTGCCAGTAGCTGCGCGATCGCATCGGGTTGAAAACCCTGGAGAGTGGTAGTCCAATCACTTTTATCAATTGCACCAATCCTAATTGTCTCTTCCATATCATTGGCTCCTATCAAAATTTCAGGCAAGGGCAGGGAGTAGTCGGCAGACCCGTTCTAACACTTCTCACGCTAATTAAAAGTGCCTCGCGAATTATAGCTTCTCAATCGCGTTGAGCAATGTCTCTACTGTTGCATTAGAAGCTAGGAAAGAAAATAGATGTTTAAACCGGAGTGTTCCACTACTGTCTAGAAGAAATTGAGCAGGTAAGGGAGCACCTATGGCTTGACCCACTTCATACGATTGAAAGCTGCGGCAACTGGGGTCACTTAGCAGTGGCATTTTTAAACCCAAGTCTTTGACAACGTGTTGGCTAGCTTGAGAGTCTGTACTCGTAATCATTAACACCTCAACGCCTTTTTCGAGAAAGCGTTCATAGTTCTCGTTCATGGCTTTGATATGAGGGAAGCACAGAGGACAATACTGCTTTTCCGTGAAGATGCGAGTAAAGGCGAGGAGAACAGGTTGCTTGTTCCGGTAGTCCGATAGCCTGACTTGAAGGTTGTTGGTAATATCAGGCAGATCAAAGTCAGGAGTCGTTGTTCCCAGATTTAATGTATTAGTTGCTGGTATGGGGAAAAAATTGCGGAAGAATCGCTCGTTGAGTAAACCGCTAAAATCACTGGACGTTAACATCAAGTGCAGCCTCCTTCTTCATAATAATTAACAATATATAAAATTTAGCCCCAACACACTTGAGGTGAGCAAGTGTATCAGGGCAGTTGTTTGGGTTGAATTTATAGCAGTTCTCGGTTCAATGAGGTACAGCTAAAGGCTGCTTTCACAAGCGCTACTGGTCAGGAAAACAAAAAAGCTGATGGCTGATAGCTGAGGGCTAACTGCTATATTCGTCTAGCCCTGAAGTGAAGCATCAGCTTTTACGTTAGTTAGACAGAGGCGAAGAAGACTTTGGATTTTACAGGGTCAGGAACCATTGTCTTGTCTCCAGGCTGCCAACCGGCTGGGCAAACTTCGTCGGGATGCGCCTGAACGTATTGAAGCGCTTTCAGGGTACGCAGGGTTTCATCAACGCTACGACCAAAGGAGAGGTTGTTGATGGTTGCGTGCTGGATAATACCATCTTTGTCGATGATGAATAAACCACGCAAAGCAACACCCGCTTCAGGGTCAAGCACGTTGTAAGCGGTACTGATTTCTTTTTTGATATCAGAAACCAAAGGATAGCTCAGATCGCCAATACCACCAGACTTACGGTCTGTCTGAATCCAGGCGAGGTGAGAGAATTCACTGTCAACAGAGACACCTAGAACTTCGGTGCCGACTTCTTTGAATTCTTCAAAGCGATCGCTAAACGCTGTAATCTCAGTAGGGCAGACAAATGTGAAGTCAAGCGGATAGAAAAACAGGACGACATATTTGCCCCGATAGTCAGACAATTTAATTGTCTTGAACTCTTGATCGACTACAGCAGTGGCAGTGAATTCTGGAGCCTGCTGTCCTACGCGCAGACATCCTTCTGTCGGGCTAGTCATGAAATTATTCTCCTTAAATTTTCTGACGTATACGTTGGCTACACGTCACCAGTAAGGTTATTACAACCTTACTCATGTTGACAAAACTTGATAGTTTACGAACTGTTACAACTATATCATAGTCATAACGATTTTGAGTAGGGCTTTTAGAGCAGTCAGCTATTAGCTATCAGCCGTCAGCTTGACCTAGTAGCGTTCCATGACGAGGAATGAAGCGATAGGCTATAGGGATGTTAGGTAATAACTTGTAATGCTGCTCTCCTATAGCTACAGCTATCGCCCCAAGCTAAAACCCTAATAGTTGTACTTACGTTTTTTCTTGCCTACCTACTTACAGGTCGCTCATTTTTATCGAGGTTAGAGAAATTGACCACAAAGGTAGAGGAAGCAATCGCTCGTAACTCACTTGTCATTTTCTAACAAGCCGAGAGCTTTTAGCGTAACTTTCTGTGCTTCGGTTAAACCAGTAACTCCAGTGATATTCGTGCCTCTGTAGAGTTCGGATGCTTTCAGCACTTTTAGGCACTCACCCCAATAAGTTACTCAAAAGTCGGTCACAAGTCAGTACATTCTCAGTCTCGATCTCGGTCAACGGCAAGTTTTGATGGATGTGTAGAGATGTGATGACCGCTGTGGATTTTTAAGAGTACTAACACAGCGATCGCCCAACCCTCTATCCTGAGGTATAGGAAATTTAATTTACTCACTCAATCGCCTAGTGATACATGGGGAAGCTTTTTTCCGGCCTTCCCTGGATTAGGGCTGCCCGCTAATACTTCAACGTAATAATTTTTACAATGCCAATTCCATTTTTCAATCTTTCAGACCTCACAGGATCTAACGGCTTTACCATCAACGGCGTTGCCCCTTATGACACATCAGGCTACTTCGTCAGTGATGCCGGAGACATCAACGGCGATGGCATTGATGACCTAATTATCGGCGCACCTGGATTTAATGGGAGTAATCCTGACGCCACCACCTCTCCTGGCTATAGCTATGTCGTGTTCGGAAAGCTAGGAGGATTTTCGGCTAACTTCGAGCTTAGTGCACTAGACGGCACTAACGGCTTTGCCATGAAGGGCATTGCGGAAAATGACGCCACAGGCTGGAGTGTCAGCGGTGCTGGAGACATCAACGACGATGGTATTGATGACCTGATTATCGGAACTCGTTCTGCTGACCCCAACGGACTGATTGATGCAGGCTCCAGCTATTTGGTGTTCGGCTCCACATCAGGATTCGCTCCGACGCTCAACCTCAGTGACCTCAATGGCGCTAACGGCTTTACCATCAACGGTATTGCTGAAGGGAACGAAACAGGCAACAGTGTCAGTGGGATTGGGGACATCAATGGGGATGGTATTGATGACGTGGTGATCGGTGCCGTGTATGCTGACCCCAACAACCTCGATAAAGCAGGCAGTGCTTATGTGGTGTTCGGAAAGCAAGGCGGATTTTCTGCCAACTTCGACCTCAGTGAACTCGACGGCACCAACGGCTTCACCATCAACGGTATTGCCGAGGGGAACCAAACAGGCGTCAGTGTCAGCGGTGCTGGGGACTTCAACGGTGATGGCATTGATGACCTAATTATCGGTGCTTCTTATGCTGACCCTAACGGTAACTACTCTGGCTCTAGTTATCTTATCTTCGGTTCCGAAGAAGGATTCGCACCCACCCTCAACCTGAGTGCACTGGACGGCACTAATGGCTTCGCCATCAACGGTGCTAATGCTTATGACCTTGCAGGCAAAGTCAGCGCAGCTGGAGACGTTAATGGTGACGGCTTTGATGACCTAATTATCGGGGCATATGGGGCTAACGGCTTTGCAGGCGCAAGCTATGTAGTATTCGGTTCAGCTCAACCGCTTCCCCCTAACTTTAACCTCTCTGAACTCAATGGCACTAACGGCTTCGCCATCAACGGTATTAATCCTGGTGACTTCTCCGGCTTCAGTGTCAGTGGTGCCGGGGACTTCAACGGCGATGGTATTGATGACCTGATTATCGGCGCACCTTTCACTAACAACGCTGCGGGTCAAAGCTATATAGTATTCGGCTCTACAGAAGGATTCTCCGCCAGCATTAATCTCAGTGAACTCGACGGTACTAACGGCTTTGCTCTCAACGGTGTTAATGCCTCTGACTACTCAGGTATTTCAGTCAGCGCTGCCGGAGACATCAACGGCGATGGACTCGATGACTTGATTATTGGGGCTTCTTATGCAGACCCCAACGGCAACACCAATGCTGGCTCTAGTTATGTTGTTTTCGGCAGAACCCCGCTCATCGGAGACGCAGCCAACAATTCACTTTTCGGCACCGTCAGCGACGATACGATTTACGCTGGTGGCGGCAATGACCAGATCTTCGGCAGTGAGGGCGTCAACACTCTGTTTGGTCAGGATGGCAATGACTTGATTTACGGCGGTTCGCAAGTCGATTACATCTATGCTGGCAATGGGGACGATACCATCTACGCTAGCGAGGGCAACAATAAAATCTTCGGTGACGCTGGCAATGACATTATCTACTCCGGTTTTGGCAATGACCTGATTGATGGTGGTACTGGTAACGATACCATCTGGCTGGGAGGTGGACAGGACATAATTGTCCTGGCAAGCGGCGAGAGCTTCGATACGATTAACAACTTCCAGCTTGGTCAGACAACGCTTGGTCTATCTGGTGGCTTGACGTTTAATGACCTGGCGATCGCTCAACAAGGGAACGATACTCTAATCGAATTTGCCAGCAGTGGCGAAGGCTTGGCGCGTTTGAATGGGGTACAAGCTAGCAGTATCGGCTCTAATAGCTTCGTCATTGTTTAGTGCGCTCCAACTGATTTGAGAGTGTTTCACTCTTCGACAACGCACTCAGTTAGGGGAATCCGGCTCGGTTTCCCTAACTTTTCTTTCTTGTACTTCTCAGGACTTTTTCGCACATTTTCTCACGAACAAAAGACTATTCATGACTGATGCAATGCAATCAAACCCTAATGGCTTTGCGGCTAACGAACTTCCCCTAACAATCAAAGACGTACCGGACATAGGGGCGCACGCTGGAAATTTCCCCAATTCTGCTACCCCTTCAACCAGCGCCCCCTCCCTAGAAATCACTGCCTCTCGCCAGTTCACCTCCTGGTTAGCCGAGCAAAACCTGAGTCTTGTTTTCACCACCTATCAAGCGGGGAAAGTTTTTTTTATTGGGTTGCAACCGAATGGACAGTTGTCGGTATTTGAGCGTACCTTTGAGCGCTGTATGGGTTTGTATGGAAAGGGTTCAACTCTCTACATGAGTTCTCTGTATCAACTATGGCGGTTTGAAAATGCTCTCTCAGCGGGACAAGTTCACAATGGCTATGATGCTGTCTACGTGCCTCAGGTCGGTTACATCACGGGGGATTTGGACGTGCATGATGTGGTGGTAGAAGTACCCCCCCAGCTCCTCACTAAAGCTCCGGCCTTGCCATGGGGGGAGCAAGAAACACAGAATTTTGTTCCCCCTCTTACTAAGGAAGGGTTAGGGGGGATCATCTTTGTCAATACTCTATTTAGCTGTCTCGCCACAATCAGTGAAAAGTACAGCTTCATCCCCCTGTGGCAACCCCCCTTCATCTCCAAGCTAGCGGCAGAAGACCGTTGTCACCTGAACGGCTTGGCACAGCGAGACGGACAACCCCGTTACGTGACAGCAGTCAGCCAGAGTGATGTGGCGGACGGTTGGCGGGATAGAAGGCGGGATGGGGGTTGCGTTATTGATATCAGCAGCAACGAGGTAATTCTGACCGGACTTTCCATGCCCCACTCCCCCCGTTGGTACAGGGATAAGCTGTGGCTGCTCAACTCCGGCACTGGGGAATTTGGATATGCAGACATCGAACGAGGAATTTTTGAGCCAGTAGCTTTCTGTCCTGGTTATATGCGCGGCTGTGCCTTCAGCGGTGACTTCGCGATTGTCGGGCTATCCAAACCCCGGCATAACAAGACGTTTTCCGGCTTGTCTTTAGATGAAAACTTGCGTGCCAAAGATACCGAACCCCGCTGCGGACTACTGGTAATTGACCTGAGAAGCGGGGATATCGTCCACTCGTTGCGGATTGAAGGAGTGGTAGAGGAATTGTACGACGTGCAGGTGCTATCTGGAGTGCGTCGTCCGATGGCAATTGGCTTTAAAACCGACGAAATTCGCCGTGTTGTAACGATGGGGTAAGGGGGGAAGTACCCAGGATGCTGTAAGTTGTGGCTTGGGCTTTAAAAAATTAATACTTTGTTGCCCACATTCCGCTCATTCTCCATTTCTATCGCGCCGAGAGCTATCAGCGTCGCTTTCTGTGCTTCAATCAAACCTGTAACCCCAGTGATATTCATGCCTTCGTAGAGTCCGGGTGGTTTCAGTATTTTTAGGCACTCACCCGTATTGACATCCCACAGCCTTGCCGTTTCATCAGCACAGCCACTTGCTACAGTTTGACCATCCGGACTAAAACTGACTGAGTAGATTTCACGGGTATGTCCGGTGAGAGTTCTGATACATCTTCCAGTGCTGACATCCCATAGCCTCACCGTTCGATCGCAACTACCACTAACCAAGGTTTTTCCGTCTGGGCTAAAGGCAACTGACCATACCCAATTGGTATGCCCAGTCAATGTTTTGATGCAGTTACCCGTATTGACATCCCACAACTTCAACGTTTGATCGGCACTAGCACTAGCTACGATTTGACCATCCGGACTAAAGGCAACCCAAGCTACTTCATTTGTATGTCCAGTGAAGGTTTTTAAGCAACTGCCAGTGCTGACATCCCATAGTTTTACACAGTCAAAACTGCTACTGGCTAGGGTTTTACTGCTGGGACTGAAAGTGACGAAAAATGTGGAGAAGAAAAATATGGAATTGCTAGGTTCGGTACAAGTTCGGAAACATTGACCCGTTTGACAATCCCAGAACCTGATGCTCTGGTCAAGACCGCTAGTGGCTAAAGTTTTGCCATCTGGACTAAAGGCAACTCCATATACCCAATCAGTATGTCCCGTGAACGTTTTTATGCACTTGCCCGTATTGACATTCCATAACTTCAGCGTTTTGTCAGCACCCCCACTAGCGATTGTTTTACCATCGGGACTAAATGCGACTCCTATGACTGATTTAGTATGTCCCGTGAACGTTCTCACGCAACTGCCAGTATTGACATCCCACAGCCTCAGTGTAGTGTCAACGTTGCCACTAGCTAAGAGCTTACCGCAGGGACTAAAAGGAACTGCTAATACACAACTGTTATATCCGGTGTAAGTTTTGAAACATTTGCCTGTTTGACAATCCCAAAACCGAATTGTAAGGTCAAAACTACCACTCACTACTATTTGACCATCTGGACTGTTGGCGTAGCCTGCGCGTAGCGCATAGGTAACGGACTCTACGCGATCACTATGTCCGATGAAGGTTCTGACACAGCAACCCGTGCTAACATCCCACAACTTCACCGTTTTGTCATAACTACCACTCACTACGGTTTGACCATCCGGACTAAAAGCGACTGATGTGACTACACTGCTATGTCCCGTGCAAATTTCAACGAACTGACCATCACGGATATCCCAAAGCCTGACTGTGCAGTCAGCACTGCCACTCGCTAGGGTTTGACCATCCGGACTGAAGGCGACTGCATAGACCGAATTCGTATGTCCGTACAACGTCTTAAAGCACTTGCCCTTGCCTACATCCCAAAACTTTACCGTGCTGTCAGCACTAGCACTCGCTAAAATTTGACCATCCCGACTAAAGGCGACTGAATAGATTTCATTCGTATGTCCGGTGAACGTTCTAACGCAACTATCAGTCGTGACATTCCACAACTTTACTGTGTTATCAGCACTAGCACTCGCTAAAATTTGACCATCCGGACTGAAGGCGACTGAGTAGACTATATTACTATGTCCGGTGTAAGTTCTTAGACAGATGCCAGTACGAACATCCCAAAGCTTCACCGTGTGGTCATAACTACTACTCGCTAGGGTTTGACTATCTGGACTCCAAGCAACTGATTTTACCCAGTGGGTGTGTCCCTGAAAGGTCAAAATTTGTTTGCCTTTTTGCACGTCCCACAGGTGAATATTATTATCTATATCGGCCGTCGCCGCACATTTGCCATCTGGTGTCAGTGCTAGTGACGTAACAGGACTCAATATGTCAGAAAAAACCGATTGTCGCAGGTCAGAATTGGCAAAATTGACATTATGCAAGTTCATCCCCTGGAGGTTGGCTTGCCAAATTGTTAGATGAGAAAAGTCATAGCCGCTTAGGTCTACCTGTAATTGGCGCAGCAGGTTGATAATATTTCCGCCTACATATCCTGTCTGTTGTGGAGACTTTCCTCGCAGCATATCGAGAATTTGAGCGAGGCAACGTTCAAGAGTTTTGGGTTCTCTAAGACTTGCGGTTAATCTATCAATCAATGGTTGAAGGATGAGGCGGATTTGAGTATCTCTAATATAGTCTTTGGCTTGAGCCTTAATCAGAGCATGACTCCTCAAGAGTTGAAGGTTAGCAGGTTGCTTAGGACTTTCAACCTTTACTCCTTGAATTTCTTCAAAAATCCGCTCGATTAGTTGATTAATCGTGTACTCCATAACTACAGGTTGTTGGGTAAATCGAGCATTGTTTTTTTCAATCAATGACCGACGTTGCAAAGAGGCTAGTGCCTGTAAAACTTCACTGGCTGATATGGGGGAGACAAAATCCTCTTGCAATTCCTCCAATAAAACTGGCTCCCGATTAATCGCTAACCAGTACATAATCTCTTGTTCAAGTTGACTCAGACGCTGAAACTGTCGCTCTAACAAATCACGAATATCATCAAAAATAAACGTGCCTTGATTTAAAATTTTTAGGAAGTTAGAAAGATGGCTATCTAAAGAATCTCTAATCGCAGAAGCGACTATTTTTAAAGCTAAAGGATTCCCTACATAGTGTGAAATCACCGAATTCCACTCATTTTCTGACCCCGTAAAATCTCCTTTAGCCGAGAAAAATTTTCGTCCTTCTGCTTCTGGCAAACCCTTGAGTTGTAAGCAGCGAACGGGTAGGGTTTCCCCTTCTAATTCAGCTAGTCCTTGTGGTTTTTCCCGCGTTGTCAGTACCAAGCAACTGTTGTGGTGTGTTTCTCCAACACATTTGAGTAGCTGACCATACCCCTGATATCCTTCTTGATAGCGGCTCCTGCGATCGCCTGCTTGCAAAATTGACTCAGCATTATCCAAAACCAGCAGACAGCGCGAGGAACGTAAGTAATTTAGCAATCGCAAGATTCTGCCGTCCAGGTTAGTTGGCAGATTAGTTTCTTGTTGGTTAGAGAGAAATTGGATCAGTTCTGCCAATATCTCTTCTACAGGGGGGGCATTGCGAAGACTTCGCCAAATGACATACTCAAATTCTGATTGCAGCATTTGGGCAAGCTTGGCAGCCAAAGCCGTTTTGCCAATTCCACCCATCCCTAGCAGCACCACCAAACGGCAATTGCCCTGCACAATCCATTGTTCTAGAGTAGTCAGTTCATCACTACGACCAAAAAAAAACGAGGCATCTGGTGCCTCGCCCCAATCTTGATGTCTGTTGGCATTTGCTAGGGAGGATTTTGTGTCTACAGGCTGGGATGAAAACCCATTGCCCAAGTCAGAAATCTCTCGCCAATTCAGCCCCAATTGTTCACAAATTTCCACAAACGTCGCATAATCGACGGTTTTTCCATTGAGGAACCTGCCAACAGTAGATAAAGCGAATCCTAATTCTTCAGAGAAGGCTCTTTGGCTGCGAAAGCCATTGCGCTGGATGGCTAATTTGGCTTGCTTAATGCAGTCACTACGAATTTTGAGCGATCGTGACATAGCCTATTCTCCGAAAGTTATGCAGATTTTAGCAGAGTCAGTCAGTCGAAAGTCGGTCACAAGTCAGTACATTCTCAGTCTCTATCTCAGTCATCTGCGTGTTTTGATGAATTTGTAGATGGGATTAGAGCGGAAACAACCTCTAGTAAGTTGCAAACTATCGGTTGCGAGAATTAGTAGCTCAAACATTGCAGCAAATAGGCAACGTCTTGAATACACAGTTGAGGATTTTCACCATGAAGAAAAGTTTATTAGCGATCGCGATCATTGCAGCATTGTTTCCTTTCGCTTTCTCTATGGAGGCTAACGCCGCAAAAAACCCAAAAGAAGCCATAAAAGATGTCATCATCCTGGGTCCACTAGGAGGTAGTGGCGTCTGGCTCAACGGCCTCAAGTGGAACGGCTGGAGTCTGAACGGCAGCCAAGGGAACGGCTTGAGATTGAAGGCTGTCGTGCTTCCGGGCACGAGTATGCAAGCAACAAAACTGCAAGGCATGGAATTGCAAAGCCTTAAAGTCGAAGGTGGACAGCTTGTAGGCGTAACGGGAGTTGCTGCTGAATAGTTGCTAGAAATAACCCAAAGCCAGATCCCCGACTTCTTAAAGAAGTCGGGGATCTGAATCGTTGGCAGAAGTTGAAACTATGAAAAAGACATTTCTATACAGTTTTGTTGGCTTTTTTCCGGTGTTGCTTTTAAGCTGTGAAGTGTTCACCAAAAATTCAAACAGTAACTATACAACTAATTCAGGTACCAGAAGCAGCGCGACTGCCCAGAAAACTGAAATTGTTAAAGGCAAAGACTTAAAAGGCGCACAGTTTAACGCAGTTGACGAGCAGGGGAGAAAGCTGAACTTTCAAATCAAAGATGTCGAACTAGACCCAAAAGACTCCGAAAAAGAAACCTATCTTTACACAGTCTTTTATCTAGATTCAGCAGATTCTCAATGGAAGAATTTGTGTACTCCTGATGCCGAGAATGTTGCCAAGGCAATTCCGCTGACGGGTTCGTGGGATGAGACAGGAAAGCACACAGAATCGAGTGATATGATCACATTTGGCTGTACCAGTGGAGTTCTCGCTAAGTGCATTCGCATGGGTTACAAACCTTGGAAGACTGTTAAAGGAAAGTCCCTCCGAGACTATCACCAAGCTTGCACGCGCATGACACGCGCCGATTACTGCGGTAACGGCAAAAGCCACACACGAGATGGCACTCCCATTAACATCTATGACGAGCTTGGTATTCAAAAGAAAAGTCCTAACAGCGAGATGGTGTTTGAAGCCGCTTGGAATCCCGATGGTGCAACCTTTATCAATCGACCGAGGTGGTTTGAAACAGTATCTGAAATTCGGCAAGAATGTCCTAACAAGCTTAAAGGTCGCATTAATGAGAGCGGTAGTTGGACAACTGCCCAAAAAGTGAAGCAGAATTCGCCAAACTCGTTGCTTTTTAATGATTCAATTGTAAGAAAACAGGATTAGTAGACTTATCTTGAAAGTGGGGAATGGGAAATGGGGTAATTAGGCTTTCATTCTTTAGTTGTAAGCGTAGTTCATGGAGTCTAATTTGAAAGTGGGGATTGGGGATTAGGGACTAGGGCGTGTTTTCAAACTGCCCCGTTAGATTTAGATCCCCCTAAATCCCCCTTAAAAAGGGGGATTTTGAATGTATTCTCCCAAAACTGGGGGCTGGGGGCGAAAATCGACTTTTGCAAGAGACACCATGAGCTACGCTCACAATTTAGACGAAATAGCTGATAGCTTCTCAAGTCAGTGATATATTGCTTAAGGAATTTCAAGAGCCATTGTTGAGTGAAGGATTTAGATACACGGGAATGGCTACTGACCAATGGCTTGGGCAGTTTTGCCAATGGTACAGTTTGTGATGCTCGCACCCGCACTTATCATGGCTGGTTGATAGCAGCCTTGGAGCCGCCGGGAAGCCGTACTTTATTGCTCTCTCATCTTGATGCCAGCTTGGAGGTAGCCGGGTCACTCTGGTCGCTCTCAACGAATTTTTGGCAAGGTGGCAAAATTGAACCCTTAGGCTACCAACTCTTACAATCCTTTGGGGTCGAGCCAGTTCCAACCTGGGTTTGGGGTCAGGAAGGCTGGCAACTAACGCGGCGGTTGGTAATGCCTTACGGATTGGTTGGGAGTGGTGAAGACTCAAGTCACAAACAACTGCCCCAATTCTCTAACCGCGTCTTGATTCAGTATCGCTATGAAGGCAACGAGACTGCAACGCTAAGACTACGACCGATAATTGGCGATCGCGATTTTCATCATCAGCAATCAGCGGATGATGAGATCCAATTCTCCCAATTAGTAAGACCCTCTCAAATTTACCTTCAGGGAATTCGTGCCGATCACATTGGGATGCCCTGGCAGTTGCGCTGGAGTGCTGGTCATTACAAACCAGAAGGGACTTGGTACTGGAATTATTACTATCCAGAAGAAAACAAACGAGGATTAAGCGATCGCGAAGACCTTTACAGTCCTGGCTACCTAAGTGTCATTCTAAAACCAGGAGAAGCCGTAACGCTAGAAGCAAGGGTGGGATGGGTTGACTCAACGCTACCCGATAGAGACACACAAGCTCTCAGTACAAAGTCTTTTGAGGAAGCTGTATTCTTAGAACAAGAACGCCTTGACCAACTGTTTGCTCAGGTGCCAATTGCAGTCAAGCCTGAGCAAGAGTTGATCTGGAGTCAGCTACTACGAGCGAGTGATCAATTCATTGCCTATCGTGCTTCGATTGCAGGGCCAACAATGATTGCTGGTTACCCTTGGTTTAACGACTGGGGACGCGACACGCTCATTGCTTTGCCTGGACTCGCTTTAACCACTGGGCGTTTTGAAGAGGCTAAGGGTTTACTCCGAACCTTTGGTAGTTACTGCCGTAATGGTTTAATTCCAAACACCTTCCCTGATGCTGGTGCCCAACCTATTTATAACAGTATTGATGCTTCGCTCTGGTGGATTGAAACACTAGGGCTTTACTTGGAGAGAACACAGGATTGGGAATTCTTGAAAGAGCAATATCCTGTAGTGCGAAAAATCTACAAAGCTTTTACAGCAGGCACTCTCTACAATATCCGGGTTGATGCCGCTGATGGGCTACTGACTTGGGAGGCTCCAAATGTTGCCCTTACCTGGATGGACGTGGTAATTGATGGTGAACCAGTGACACCACGACAAGGAAAACCAGTAGAAATCAATGCACTTTGGTACTCGGCTTTGTGCTGGACAACTCAATGGACTCAGAAACTTGCTGCTGATTCTACTATTGATAAAGAGCGTCTGTTACAGCAAGCTCAACGTTATGAGCGGCAGGCACAACAGGTAAAGGCATCGTTGCAGAAGTTTTGGAATCCAGAGAAAAATTACTGTTTCGATACGATTGAGCCAGATGATCGACGGGATGCTCGAATCCGTCCGAATGCGGTCTTAGCACTCTCGCTGTATCACTGTGGGTTTCCTAAAGGGCAGGCGCGTCGGATTTTGCAGGTGGCACGCGATCGCCTTTTAACCCCCTACGGTTTGCGAAGTCTTGACCCTTCCGACCCTGACTATGTTAGTTACTATGCTGGCGATCGCTTGTATCGCGATCGGGCTTACCATCAGGGTACAGTGTGGAGTTGGCTGATGGGTCCCTTTATCCGGGCATGGCTGCGGTTCTACGACGAGACAGAACCCGTGCCCTGTAGTCGGCAACCTTTACTTGATCATGTGCAGCAGCAAGCCTGTATTGGTTCGATTTCTGAAATTTTTGATGGTGCTACCCCTTATGCTGCCCAAGGTGCGATCGCCCAAGCGTGGTCAGTCGCTGAACTCATTCGCCACTTCTGGGATTTTTGAACAAGTAGTAGGGTGCGTCATGACGCACCCTACAGGTAGAGGCTGCTTCTGCCTTCTACCTTCTGCCTTCTGCTATACAACTTGACTCAATGCCAGCAATGTTACCTCCCAAACTAATCGTGGTTGAGCATAACCGAGGAGATAGGTTCGGGCTTGCTCTAGCTGTTGGATAATGCTGGGCGACAAGAAGGAGTGCCAATAGCTGTGCTGTAGGTAGTCCAATAGCCACAACTGAGCTTCAGTATCCAAGGTTTTATCAACTTTCTGCGCGAGTTCTAGGGCTTTTCGGGTTGTCTTGGGTAGCTTGGTTAGTTCCTTGAGCAATTCCTCTGGAATCGCTTGAAGTTGCTCAAAGGAAGCGATCGCTTCTCCTGGACTTCCTTGTGCGATCGCAAGTATTGATGGCTCGTTAAGAATTGCTTCATGACCTGTTCGCCGCAGCACCACTTCTAGATTGTCCTGCGACAATCGGGAAAAGGGAATCCGTTGGCAGCGAGACACCAACGTTGGTAACAACGACTCAACGCCAGGGGCAATTAAAATCAACGTCGCCTGTCCCGGTTCTTCCAGCGTCTTGAGCAAGCCATTTGCCGCTGACTCTGCCATTGTTTCAGCTTGCTCCAACACAACTACTTTTCGAGACGCTTCTAGAGTGGAACGACTGAGGAACTGGGTAATCTCCCGAATTTGTTCTAAGCGAATTTGAGGAGGGGCTTTGCGCTTGAGGTTTTTTTCTGCCGCTTCTGTCGCTGACAAGCGAATACCGTTGTGGAGGTAGGTTGGTTCTACCCACAGTACATCTGGATGATTCCCCCGCCGTAGGCGTTTTTGGATAGAAACTTGCTTATCGAGAGAGACATCTGTACCAAACAATAGTTCGATAAATGCTTTGGCGGCTAGACTCCGTCCAACGCCAGGGGAACCTGTAAAAAGATACGCAGGCGCAATGCGATTTCTGGCAACTGCTCCTTCCAATAGCGCGATCGCGCGCTCTTGCCCTACTAGGGGCGCGAAAGCTTGCTGTACCATTGACTAAGTCGTTGACGCAAAATCTCCTGAATTGCCAAATGCACGTCTTCCTCGCTCTTACTACCATCAATCCTGACAATTCTTTTGGGATACGAGGTCGCTAGTTGCTGAAATCCCTGCTGCACTCGCTGGTGAAAGGCAAAGTCAGCTTGCTCAATTCGGTCAGCGCGTCCCCGTTGTCGTGCCCGTTTTAACCCTGTTTCGGCATCAACATCTAGCCACAACGTCAGGTCACTCTCCAATCCACCCGTAGCAATCTCGTTAAGCTGCTGGATTAATGTTAAATCCAACCCTCGCCCATACCCTTGATAAGCAATCGTGGAGTCAGTATAGCGATCGCACAAAATAATCATACCTGAAGCCAAGTGAGGCTTAAGAAATTCTTCAACATGTTGAGCGCGGTCAGCAGCATACAGTAAGAGTTCGGCTCGGTCTTGGATTGGTATAGGGGTAGTGTTCTCGTAGCGACTCCCTTCCTCCAGTAATAGTTTCCGTAGTCCTAATCCGAGTGATGTTCCGCCTGGTTCTCTTGTCGCTACTACAGACATCTCTTGGGCAAACGTTCCTAGGCACTCGGATACTCCCTTGTCTTGAAGCCAATGAAGCGATCGCTGTAACTGAGTTGTTTTACCACTGCCTTCAACCCCCTCAAACACAATCAGTAATCCCTGCATTCCCCAATTCCTCATGCTTTCTGAAGGTATGAGATTTTATCCTCAAGCGGCACAACGATACATTACATTATGAAAATTTTTTACCTCAACCCTCTGTCCTCTAGCTTCTATTTAAGGCAATTAGCATTGCACGATACACTTTTTTGGTAATCTTTATCCGGATGAGTCGCTAATATGCTAGTAGCTGATAGCAGTTGAGCAACGGTTTGTCCTCTTACCTCCTGTAATGACCCTCAACAGAGGTTCGATATGATAGGAGGGTCTAGCTATCTGACGCCCAGGGTTATATATGGCTCGCTATACTTGTTCTTTTACAGTTGCAGTTTCCCTAGATCACCTTCAGCAGTCGCTGATTGAGGTTTTACAATCCTGCAATTTCGACATTATCTATGACACTGGGGATTACCTGATGGCAAGGGAGATTCCTGGTCGCATCGCTTTTGCCAAACTGGTGACGGTGGAAGTGTTGATTGACAAATCAACAGCTACTTCCCAAGAAGTGCGGATGAATTTCGTCATCAAAAACGAAGAGTTGCCTCTCCAGGTTGACAACCACTGCCGTCAAATGTTTGAGCTGGTTCAGGAGGCAGTAGCGGCAAATCGCCATTGGCAACTTGTCGAAAGTGTCGCCGGATAATTTCCGGCGAATTGAGAAATCTCTAAAAAAATTTCTCCACCCTTTTAGCTATTCCATTCTTCTGGGTCCCCAATCATGCCAGGGCTGATCAGGGTAATATCAAACTCATCTGGTGGCCCAGTTGGATGAGGATCGGTCTTAAGCAGGTAGTATTTAGCGCTGACTTGGGGACCGAAAATTACTTCGTCTTCATCTTGGAGATCGTGGGCTTGAAGCTTACGACCATTAATAATCAGCCCATTTGCACTGGGCTGACCTTTGAGGTTACCATCGACAATCCGATAATAAGGACTACCGTCTTCACGCTGCCGTCGTACTAACGTAGCGTGTCGGCGAGATACAAACTGCGAAAATAAGCGGATGTCAGATGTTGGATCTCTGCCGATGGAATACACAGATTCCTCTAAGGGAAATTCTTTGCGTCCCTTATCGTCTTCTATGATTAACAAATGATTTTGATGTGATTGTGGAGGCATCGAAAAATAGTGATAAAGAGTGCAATTTGTTAGGAAAAACGCTCTTGCTTACTCACATTGGCACGCTTCTCAACCAGCTTCCCTTAACTTTTAGGAAAATTACCCTGATTGCCGACCCTCAACCGGGTGACCCCTCAGTCTATCATCATAAACATTTGTAGAGCCGAGCGATATGCTCCATTCGTTAGAAGTTCTTGGAATCTGAAGAGGGACAAAAATGTCTGGTTACCCTGACTGGTGCCTAGCTTTAAGAATTTTCCACCATCTATTGTGACATATTGAGTTGGGCTGTCAGTAGTACAGAATTGGGTTTTGAGACAATTAGCAACTTAATACTCCTCACTAGAATTAGGGAAGGGAACATCGTTGGTCGTTTCACCAGTCACCAAAATTTTACTTAAGCTTTGAAGGTACGACGTAGTAAAAGCGAATTTGTTACGACACTAACAGAACTGAAAGCCATTAGCGCCCCAGCCGCAGCAGGACTGAGGATAAAACCAAAGCTGGGTAAAAGCACACCACAGGCAGCAGGAATTCCTAGTGTATTGTAAGCAAACGCCCAAAAAAGATTCTGTCGGATTTTGTTGAAGGTAGCCGAGGAAAGGGCAATCGACTCAACGACATCCAGTAAGCGAACGTCCTCCGGACGCGCTGCGCTACCGCGCATGAGAATAATTCCTGCCGTCTCCCTAGCAATATCAGTACCCGCGTGCAGAGAAATACCGACATCAGCTTGTGCCAATGCCGGAGCATCATTAATGCCATCCCCTACCATTGCAACATGGTGTCCCTCAGCTTGCAACTGAGCGATCGCATTTGCCTTGCCATCAGGACGAACCCCAGCAATCACATCCTCTGGCGCAATCGAGAGTTGTTGAGCGATTGCCCTAGCTGGGTTAGGTTGGTCACCTGTCAGCATCATGACCTTTAATCCCAATGCTTTGAGCCGTTCAACAGTCTCTTTAGCATCTGATCGAATGACATCTGCCACAGCAAGCACTCCTAGCAGAACCCCATCCGACGCTACATAAACCACCGTTTTTCCAGCTTCTGCCAACGCCTGAACCTCAGTTTGAGCATTCTCACCAAGCGCCACACCTTGCCGACTCAACCACTCAGCATTACCCAGTAACACCCGTTGATTTTCCACCCATGCTGATATTCCTAACCCAGGTTCGGTGTAAAAATCTTGAGCAGCCAAAATCGGTAGCTGCTGCTGCTGTGCTTCGGTACAAATTGCCAAGGCGAGAGGATGGGAAGTGCCACTCTCGGCAGAAGCGGCAAGTTGTAGGAGTTTTTTAGTGGTAGTACCCTCCGATACCCCTTGAACCAATGCCCGAAGTGCTAGGCAATCGGTAACAGTGGGTTGTCCACTGGTGAGTGTACCTGTTTTGTCAAAAACGACCGTATCGAGTTGATGAACTCGTTCTAAAACATCCCCGCCTTTGATTAACAATCCACGTTCTGCACCAATACTAGTACCGACGAGAATTGCTGTTGGTGTTGCCAAACCAAGGGCACAGGGACAGGCGATTACCAAAACTGCGATCGCCAGTTTCAAGCTCAAAACTAACGGAGACGGCGACATGGGCATCATATGACCCATCGCGTCAGTCATCGGTGACAAAATATCTGGCCAGATTTTTGTCCCGACAAGATACCAGAACAGGAAAGTGAAGGAGGCAATCCCCAAAACGCCATAAGTAAAGTATCCCGCTACCGTATCGGCTAACTGCTGGATTGGTGCCTTACGGGTTTGGGCATCCTCAACTAGAGCAACTATCTGAGCTAGTGTTGTCTCCGAACCCGTTCGAGTTGCTTTGAGTGCAATCACACCCGACTGATTCAACGTACCAGCCGTCACCGTGTCTCCGGATTGCTTCAAAACAGGTATTGATTCCCCCGTCAGCATCGACTCATCTACTGCCGACTGCCCCGCCATCACTTCCCCATCTACGGGTACCTTTTCCCCCGGCAAAACTCGCAACCACTCGCCAACACGCACTTGCTCAACAGGAATTTCAATTCCTGGCTGTTCTGTTGTTGCCGATTTCCCAATCAAACGGGCAACCTGCGGCTGTAGTGCCAACAAGGACTCAAAGGCTGTTGAGGCTTGACGCCTTGCCCGTTGTTCTAAAGTACGACCCAAGAGAATGAAACCCAACAACATCACGGGTTCATCAAAGAAGCATTCCCATCCCAGTTGCGGAAAAAGTAAGGCAATACAGCTAGTTGTGTAAGCCGTTAGTGTGCCTAAGGCAACTAACGTATTCATATTCGGGGCTTGATGCCACAACCCACGCCAACCATCCACCAAAATCGGACGTCCCGGCAAGAGCAACGCTAAGGTTGCCAGTCCCCAGTGGAACCAGATATTGCTGATGACAGGCAGCATCGGCGCACCGAGCCAATGACCGATATGCCCTAAGGTTGATAGAAGAATCAGGACACCCGCAATGATCAAGCGTCGGACTTGTTCACGGCTTTCTTGTTCACGCCTTTGAGCGGGTGTCAGAGTATTTTGTAGAGCTAATGCGTCGCTCCCTTTGGCAGAACGGGGTTGAGAGGGAAAACCTTTAGAAGTCAATTCCAGCGCTAGTGCGGCTGGATCAACTGTCGCCGCATCACACTCTACAACAGCAACCTCCGTCACTAGATTAACGCGGGCAGAGATTACGCCGGGATGACCAGTCAGTTGCCGTTCTACAACACTGACGCAGCCCGCACATTTCATCCCTGTGACATCTAAGGCGATCGTCTCTTTCGGTGAGTCTTTGGTTTGGGCAATATCTGAAGAAACTTGCATGAGAATAGCCAATAACTCTGCTAAAGCTTGTGATGCCTCAACGCCTAAGCGCAAGAAGTACCTATAATTCTGAGCTTAGGCGAAATTTTGCACTGTCAACTCCATAGTATTAAGTTTTTTAAATATTCAAGGGTTTGGCAGATTTTGAAATCGGACGGGATGCCTAGGAAAAGGGGCTTCACAAAATGATCAAGTTGTAAAGCGGTTCAATTAGAGCCACTACCTAAGACGAAGAGGCTTAAGAGTGTGCCAGCATTCCAAAGCCCGTGGAGGAGCATGGAAGCAAGGAGATTACGCGATCGCGAATATACGATTCCCAACACCATGCCCAATGTCGCCAAGGGGAGGACTTCCGAAAGACTCAGGTGAGCGATCGCAAACAGCAAACTACTTGCCAGAATTGCACCCCAAACAGGTACATAACGAGTCAGCGATGGTAACAAAAAGCCCCGGAAGATAATCTCCTCAAACACGGGTGCAGCTACGCAGGCTGTCAAGAAAAATATTAAGAGGGCAACATTATCTCGCCCTTCCAGCGCTAGAGGCAGAATCGGGTTGCTTCCTCCCTGTCCATTCCACAGCCGTTGGTTGATTAGTGACACCAAAATGACCAAAGGCAATGCTACCAGATACCCTCCCAATCCCCAGAGAACCCAGTTACTGCGGAACTTAAAGCGAAACCAATCCTCTGGTACTGGTAAAAAAGGTTTGATGGAAAGGTACATAACTAGCAAGCCACCCATTGCCATCAAGAGGTAGCTCACCAATACATAAAACGCCTTCATTCGTACCGTGAAACCGACAGGATTCACGCCCAAAACCCCGAACAGGAGGGGAAGTGCCAATTGACCGATGAAGAAAAAGCCAAAAATCAGTACTTGCCATATAATTTCCCAATCCCAAGGTGTCTCCCAAGCGACATCAGCATTGGTTGCCAAAAGCGATCGCTCACCCCGAAACAGTCGCTGACCTAACAAAAATAGCAAAAGAATCAGACCAAATAGACCCCCAAAGCCTGGTATTCCGCCAATTACTCCCAATTTCAAAATTGCCTGTTCAGCTATCTTTTGTTCTTTGGTTTGCAGCGAGGCTAGAGCATCCTGACGTTGCTGCAATTGATACAGCTTAGTTAAAGCACGATAGCGGAACCAGCTATCTAAGTTTTTTTGAATTTGTGACTCGGCATCTGGTAGCAGTCGCGGTGGATCACTCCATAAACCTGTTACTACCTCCGCTGTTTGGATTAAAGACTCTTTTGTCTGTTGCTCAGTAAATTTACTCCAACTTTGGAGGGCAGCCTCTGTTTTTCCTTGTTGGGCTTGAAGAATCCCAAGGCGTAAATCTAGCTCATCAATTAGCTGTCCTACTTGAGATAATGACATTTCCCATTGCTGCCGCTGTTGGGAGGAGCGAGGAGTATCAGCAACTGGAGCAACTTGTAGCTGTGGTTTGGCAGCCTCCTCGGCTACCGCTAGTTCGTTGGTTGAGAGTTTTTGGAGTTTAGCAACGATTTTCGACTGCGCTTCCTGAGCAGATTCACGCGCTTCTTGATACTGGTTTTGTGCCGTTTTAAGCGGGTTCGTACCGATTAAAGTGTTACGGGCACTTGTCAAATCTGGGTTCGATTCTGAGGGTGTTGCTGCCTCAGCATTTGGCTGCCACTCGCTCGCATGGAGTAGCAGATTAGTTTGGTAAAGTTCCAGCCGACTTTGAATCTGAGGTTGACCCCAGCTTTCTACCAAGGACAGGCTGACTTTGGCGATCGCAAAAATCGTCAGTACAACCAAAATCAACCGCTTAATAGTCATTTTTTGTTACACAACTTGCGCTAATTACGTCTGTAGCAAGAGTTTCAGCTTCAGATTAACTTCATCTCGAATGCATCTGAATACACAGCACAATAAGAGACTACGGTTTCAAATTTTAAGGCATCTTAGCGCAGTGTCACGATTAAGGCTTTGGAACAATAGTTTCAACTAAGCGACACTGATTCCAGAAATGGTTCGAGGAGTTTGACAGCTTGTCTTTTGACATCCGTTTTCCTTTGACTGATATTGATTTCTGCACCCATGGCTCAACCGGTGATGGCAAAACAGTGCAGAGCTTTAGCTTACCTGGTATATAGCCCTTCTCGATTAGATGAGATACACTCTGACCTCTCTGGAAAACCTCTCTCCTACTCTTGAGTGAGGCTTTGATTCTTACTCCCCTTCCCGATTCCGGGAAGGGGTTGGGGGTTAGGTTTTTTGATGTACTTCACGCCACTGAGAACTGCTATAGATAGCTTCGATCTGTTGCTCAATACCTCCCACTGTTTGAGTCAAGTACAGAGCAACAGGAGATAATACCCTCATCTATGGCATCTACATCTAACTCTTTAGTTGAAGTTCCCTCAGTTTTAGAGTCCCCCACCAATCGCTTCTATCGCACTATCTGGCGCTGGCACTTCTATGCAGGATTATTTGTCATTCCCTTTATGTTAATCCTCGCAACGACAGGCATCATTTATCTCTTCAAGCCTCAGTTAGATGCCCTAATGTATCATCATCAGATGTTTGTGCAACCTACAGGTGTGATGCAGCCATATACCCAACAACTGGAAGCTGCCCAATCTGCCTTTCCTGATGCAAAAGTCTCTAAATTCGCTCCCAACGTTGCGCCGAATCGCAGTGCTGAAGTGACATTAATGACATCTGATGAACGTACTTTAACAGTCTTTGTGAACCCTTACACAGATGAAGTATTAGGCGATCGCGATGAAAACAAGAACCTCCAGAGCATTGCCCGCAAGATTCACGGTGAACTAATGATTGGCAAATTCGGTGACTATCTGGTGGAACTTGCCGCGTGTTGGGGGCTAGTGCTGTTGATTACCGGACTGTATCTTTGGCTACCGCGCAATCGGTTTAAGATTTTTGGAACTCTGATACCCCGTTTATGGAGCAAAAATAAGCGAGTATTTTGGCGAGATCTGCACGCTGTCTCTGGATTGTATGGTACTTTGCTGGTTGCCTTTCTTATTCTTACGGGGCTACCTTGGTCTGGATTTTGGGGAGAAACGTTTGCTCAAGTTTCCAGCCATTTCCCTGCACAACTATGGGATGAGGTGCCTCAGTCTAAGGTATTAACGGGTTCACTGAATCAGCATGGAGATCATGTTGTGCCGTGGGCTGTGGAGCAGTTGCCGATGCCGCTATCAGGTACTTCTGGACATGAACATCATTCAGGGCAAAGTCGTGCTAGTTCTACAGCTTTCCCTAAGGGAATTCCTCTAGGTACACCTGTTAACTTGGACTCTGTAGTTGCACTGGCACAAGCAAAAGGTGCGTTTCCCGGATTCAGCGTCAGCTTCCCACAAGGTGAGACTGGCGTATATACCGTTTCGGTGTTTCCGGACAATCCAAGCCAAGAAATGACTATGCATATCGATCAGTACAGTGGAAAAGTGCTGGCTGACGTGCAGTGGCAGGATTATGGTTTAGTACCCAAGGTAGTAGAGATGGGTATTGCGATACACATGGGTAAATACTTTGGAGTGGGAAATCAACTGCTGATGCTGTTTGCCTGCTTAGTAGTTATCGTTCTGTGTGTGAGTGGAATAGTGATGTGGTGGCAACGTCGTCCGAAACAGTCTGGACGGATTGGTGCCCCAGCGTTACCACCCTACGTTCAGCAGTGGAAAGTTCCGATCGCAATAATTGCTGTTTTGGGTATCGTTTTCCCTCTCGTTGGTCTTTCATTGGTGACAGTGTTGTTACTGGATTATCTCGTGTTGTCTCGTTTTCCTGCACTTAAACGTGTTTTTAGTTGAGCTGAAATTGCTGTACCAAAGGCTATTCTCAATATTTGCGTGCTGTGCAAGGCTATCTGCTTTCTATGACCGCAACTACACCTTACCTAGCCAACCAAATTAGTTAGGGTTGAAGTAGGTGTCCGGTTGCACGTTACAATGACCCTGGCAATTGGAGAGACACAAAGGACGCGCTTCGATCTTTGTGTGAAACTGGGAACTGTCCACGCACTTGGTCATGGAGGATTCAAGATTGGCTACTCGCGTTATTATCGTGCGTCACGGTCAAAGCAGCTACAACACCCTGAAGATGATTCAAGGGCGCTGTGATGAGTCAGTCTTGACCGAAAAAGGTTCTGCGGATGCCCACAAAGTTGGTGCTACTCTTGCTAGCCTGCGCTTTGATGCTGTTTACTGTAGTCCTCTACAACGAGCAAAGCAGACAGCAGAGGTTATCTTGCCGTATTTGCAAGGTACTCCAGAATTACTGGCAATAGATAACCTAATGGAAATCGATTTGCCCCTTTGGGAAAAACTGACTAAGTCAGAGGTTAAGGAAAAATTCCCAGACGAATACCAATGTTGGAAAGAGCGTCCTCACGAGTTCTCTATGGGTTATCCCAAAGAGGTTTCAAGAGAACACTTTCCAGTGCTGGCACTCTACGAACAAGCACAGCAGTTCTGGCAGGACATTCTCCCTCGCCACCAGGGAGGCACAATTTTAATCGTGGCGCATAACGGCATCAATCGCTGCTTGATTAGTAGTGCCCTGAAGATTCCTCCCGCCCTTTATCACTCGATCCAACAATCAAACTGTGGCATCAATGTGTTGAACTTCGCTGGCAGATGGGGCGAACTCGTACAATTAGAGTCGCTTAATCAGACATCTCACTTGGGAGATGCCTTACCGACTCCCAGAGAAGGACATCAAGGATTGCGTCTATTGCTCGTGCGTCACGGCGAAACTGAGTGGAATCGTGTCTCCCGCTTTCAGGGAGGAATTGATGTTCCACTGAATGATAATGGTCGAAGACAAGCGCAACAGGCGGCAGAGTTTCTCAAGGATGTCCCAATTGATTTTGCGATCAGTAGCCCAATGCTACGTCCCAAGGAAACGGCTGAAATTATTCTCCAGTCTCACCCAAGTGTTGAATTAGAACTGCAAGAGACACTTAAGGAAATCAATCACGGGCTTTGGGAAGGGAAATTAGAGTCGGAAATCAAACAGGAGTACGCAGATTTGCTGCGTCAGTGGCAAGTTGCTCCTGAAACAGTACAGATGCCTCAAGGAGAAAATCTTCAGCAGGTGTGGGAGCGAGCGATCGCAAGTTGGAATGCGATCATTACATCTGCTGCCTTATCTTCCACTAAACTCAAGACAGGTTTAGTGGTAGCTCACGATGCTATCAATAAGGTAATTCTCTGCCATGTTCTAGGTTTGCAAGCCGAATCATTTTGGTGTATTAAACAAGGCAATGGCGCTGTTACGGTGATTGACTACCCGTATGGTTTAGAAAAAGCGCCGATTTTGCAAGCCATGAACATTACTACACATCTATCTGGCGGTGTTCTGGATAAGACAGCAGCGGGTGCGTTGTAGAAGTGTTGATGCATTCATTGACGTAGGCTTGCCTAACTAGGCGATTTCCTGCTACTTCAGGACTTACGCAAATCCACCCTTGAAACACCATTTGTAGGAGCGCTCTAAGGTGCGCCCCTACCAGATCTGGCCCTTGTGCGTAAGTCCTATACTTGCAACGGCTATCATGTTTCCCTCATCTTGTAGGATACTGCTGACGGATTGGGGTTCTGAACCCCAATCCGTCAAAAGTGATTTTAGATGATGGAAAGAGTGACAGTGCGGAGTCTTCAGATTAGGCTTGACCACTGCTCTGAGGAGTTTTGCCTGTGCCATGTAAGTGTGGATGGGGCGGTGGTGGTTCTACCGCTGGTCCTTGGGGTTGAGGGTTCGCTACATACTCAAACTCGCCTTTGCCGTCCATAGAAGGACCTTTAGCCCAGCGACCTTGGGCACTTTCCTCGCCCTCAGACATATTCAAGAATTGATAAGCGACCTCACGCTTCTCCAATTCCAGTGGGAAGGAACTCGGAACAGGGGTTGACTCTAACCCTTCAGCCTCTAAATCTTCAAGTGCGGCTAACCATTGGTTTTGATGCATGGTGTCACGGGCAATTAAGAAACTGAGCGTATCTTTTACCCCTGGGTCATTTGACATCTCATACAACCGCACAGCCTGCAATCGACCTTGGGTTTCGGCATGAAGATTAGACCGGAAGTCTGCTAAGAGATTGCCACTAGCAACGATGAAGCGACCATTCCACGGGAAGCCGACACTGTCACTGGTTGTTGCACCTAAACCCGCCACAATAGCGTGCTGTGGGTTCATTGCTCCCATGATGATATCGCGTGGATTGGTGCCTCCCATAACTGCACCAACCACTGCATCTTTAGCGCCTTCCTCTTGCGCGGTTACAGGAGCCTTATCCAACAACTGGGCAATCATCGTAGCGAGTATCTCGATATGCCCAATTTCCTCAGTACCAATATCGAGTAGCATATCTCGGTACTTAGCCGGTCCTCGGCAATTCCAGCCCTGAAACAGGTACTGCATCATCACAGTCATCTCACCAAAGACACCACCGATGAGTTCCTGCATACTCTTGGCATAAATTGGATCAGGCTGCTCAGGAGGAGTGAAGTACTGTAATTGCTTTTTGTGATAAAACATTTAAATTTCCTGAATTCGACTTAGCGCTCAACCGTCAAATTGATAAATTACATCTTCCAAATTGAGCGCAGTTTGACACTGAATTTTTTAGTGCCTGTTACTCTTACTAGGTAACTAAAGTAATTTTTAATGAGCATCAGCCGCTAGGAAGGCAAAAAATATTTTAGTTAGTATCTTTTTAAGTATTCCTAAGGTTTATGCAAGGCAGTAAGCTTTTAGTAGCGTTGAATATTTGGCAGTTTAATGTGGCTACTTTAGGATTTTGAGTATAAGATTTAACACCAAAGCTTAACAATCATGCTCAAAGGAGAAGAGCATGATTGTTATTTCTAAATTAAATTGATTTTGCTTTTAAATCTAAAGATTTTCTTCAATTTTATTACCGCAGGTTCCAAATGAATCCCACTGGAACTCAGCTAGCAGTAGAACACTTCCTCCTGTGATGATTCCAGTTGCAAGAAACTGCCAAGCACCGCAGTAGGGTAAAATCCAGATACTGAGCAGGTGGACTAATCCTGTGAGTGTTAGAGTACGCGATCGCATTCCCACTCCAGTACAAAAGTAGCCCAAGGCAATTAACCCTAACCACAGAGGACAGAGGTTCATTAACACCTCTGACCAACCCAAGAAAATACCTAAGTCTGTAATGACAAGACCCAACAGCATTAAAAATATCCAGCTATCGAGAACCCAGCCTAATCCTTCTTCTCTTATCCAAGATGGTGTCAAAATCACCATACCTACCGTACCGATTAGGCTCAAGCTTGACCACCAAATAGCTTGAGTAGTCCAACTAATAGGAAGAAACTGAGCTGCAATGAAAATTATGGCTGAGATTACACCCCAAACAATGCAAGCTTGATCGAGTCTTGTGTAAAATGTTGATAAAAGGGTGATATTTCCAATTTGCAAGTGGAAACGCCAAACTCCTGGAACATCTGGAAGAGCATAAGCACTTTCTTTACGACACAGAAGAGGAGTATTTGGATTAAAAAAAGTCATCATAGCGCTGCTGAGAATAAAAGTATTTGAAACGTTAGTGGTTTTGTTCTAAGCTCTGGTTTGGAACTCAGAACGAAAGCAATAAACTGATTTAAATTAATTTAATTATTTTTCAATAACCTATATTTGCAATCTATCGGCATAGATAATTTAAATGCAATACTAGTCTTTCTGTAGTAATAATTTTTACGAATAAAATTACTTTTTACTCAAAAAAGTAATTTTAGATACCAAAAATATTTTCTAGAAGTATGCGATCGCATTTTTCGATCAATCGCCTTTTACTTTTAGGGAATAGCTTGCAAACAGAAGTTAACGAATTAACTATAGCTAATCCTAAACGCCAAGATTCCCGACTTATTCAAGAAGCCGGGAATCTGAACAGCAAAAGTTTGTAACTCAAGTAGGATTGCTATATATCAAGAAACCGCATCTTCTACAGTTCGTTATCTTCCTGGAACTGCATCCTCAACTGTGTCTTGAACATCATTCAAAAACTCTTTCGTTCCTGGGTAAATCGGTTGGTCAAGATTCAGCTTTTCTTTGATATTTTCAGCAACCCCTTCAAGTGTTCCCTTCGCATTCTTGGCAGGCTTAGTCAGAGTTTCTCCAATTTCTTTAGTGGTTTCTGAAGGCGCTTGGGGTTGCTTATTCTGCTTGAAGAGTTCATTAGCACTATTTTGAAAATTCTCTTTTCCCCTATCCTGCTCAGCCTGGAAGGGACTACTATCACTGGCTACTTGATACTGAGTCGCTTCCGGAGTCAAGGGGTCAGCTTGTGCTTGGAATGAATTGCCGTAGCCAAGAGCTGCACTAGCTAAAAAGGCTACTCCTACTAAGGAAAGCGTTAAAACTACACGAACTAAAACGTTTTGTAACCAGGAAATTACTTGATTCATTGTTAAAAACTCCAATTCTGTTTCTAAGGTTTCAGCACAACTTTGGTACAGTTGTCTTTTTTGTGTTTAAACATCTCGTACCCCTGCCTCGCTTCTTCTAGCGGTAAGCGATAGGTAACGACAGCAGACAGCTTTCATTGAATCGTTCTCCTAGATGCCACTACAGCTATTTGCGTCCAGAGGGTTGACCTTCTGTTGTGGCAATCTCTCCAGCTTCCATCAGCATCTTGAAGCGACGCAAGTCATCACCAATCTGTTGTTTGGGTTCTTCTCCAAAGAGTTTTGCGAGTGTAGCGGTAACTGCCCCACCTGGGGGATTATATTCAATTACAACTTTGACTTCACTCCCACGTCCTCCTGGAGCGGGTTGAAAGCGGACAAAACCAGAGTTGTCTATATCTGCCCCTTCGACTGAAGCCCAAGCAATCAAGCGGTTCTCTTGCTCGTTGATGATTTCTGCATCCCATTCAACGCTTCCACCCATAGGTGCTGTTGCAATCCAATGCGATCGCGTTTCATTAATGACGCTCACCTGCTTGAGATGCTTCATAAAATGTGGCAGATTCTCAAAGTTGCGCCAGAAGCGATAAAGCTCCTCAGGTGACTTATTGCTAATCGTCACAGACTTTTCTACCCTGATGCTGTCGTTCATACCGAGTGTGTCCTGAATGCCAGTTTTTGCAGTTGCGCCACGATAAAGTAGTCCTCCACCTGCCAAGGCAGTTAGTGCCCCTCTCAAAGAGCCTTGTCTAAGCCCTAAAAGCACAAGTGCGCCACCACTGATGAGTGTTCCCCAGCGTTCAGTATCACTGACGTTGCTCGTTTCACTCGGTTTGTTCGGCTCACTGGGAACGATATCTTGTCCTGATGTCATTTCCTTTTTTCCTCAAGTAGTTCTAGGTGCCTCATTTAGCTGTTAAGAGATGAGCATTTATTTAAGGGATTAAAACCAAAAGGTAGATTTCTCGCTGCTTATCCTGTGGAATTTCACCAACCCTTGGCTAAAATTCCATCACGGATTTGCCCTTATGAGCAGTCTTTTTCCTAGGACAGCGCGACAGAAATAACCCACCAGTTCAAAAAGGTTACTGTAAAAGCTTTCTTCCCTTCTGCCTTCTGCCTTCTGCCAGCCTGGTCTAGTCTTCAGCCCCTAGCTCTATTCACTAGCTAACTGTTTGGGTTTCTTTGTTCTTTAGCCCCTCTTTCGAGTGATCTAATCGCAGTTCACCCTGCGGTGGTTGGCGTAGTGATTTTGGTGTTTGTTGACCAACAGCACCTTTAGCAACTGTGACACCTCCATCTGCTAGCCATAGCGCCCCGGTAACGTAGCTGGCTTCGTCAGAGGCTAAGAAAGCACAGACATTTGCCATTTCCTCTGGTGTGCCGCGTCGTGCCATAGGAGTCGCCATGACTAGCATTTCCTCCATCTCGGCATCCATTGGCCCCGTTTCCTTATGAGTCCAGGCAGTATCAATAGCACCTGGGCAGAAACAGTTTGCCCGGACACCATACTTTGCTTGCTCAACAGCTACACCCTTTATAAATGAATGTATCCACCCCTTCGTCCCACTGTAGGGGGAGTTTTGCGCTACGCCGTTGAAACCTGCTTCTGAACCAGCCGCGACGATATTACCCTGTGTTTTTTGGAGATGGGGCAGGGCGTATTTGGTCATCAGGAAGGCGGAACGGATGTTCATCCTGATGGTTTGGTCAAAAGCATCTATGGGGTAATCCTGCGTTTCAGCCGTTACTAGGAAAACACCTGCGTTATTTACTAGAACATCTAAACGCCCGTATTGGTCGATCGCAGTTTGAACGCAAGCTTGGGCGTGAGACTCTTCTGAGATATCTCCGCCATAAGCGATCGCTTCGCAACCATATTCGTTGAGTGCCTCTACCACGTCCTGAATTGGGTCATCCGGCAACCCGTTAACAACGACTTTTGCCCCTTCTTTGGCAAACTTATGAGCGATCGCTTCACCGATGCCAGTACCAGCACCCGTAACAATTGCAACCTTTCCTTCCAAGCGTCTATCCACTCTCGAAACCTCTTAAAACCAACAAATGCTCCTTCCTTAACTCTTCCGTAATTGCTTTTATCTGCCTCTATCTTCAGTAAGGGTTTAACTCCATTCACATTTCGTAATGTCTATGCCTTCTTGTAGGGGTACGAGATTAATATTTCGTTCACTATGGACAGTGGTTCGGGATCATAGAAAAAACAGTGAAATAACTGGATGAATCATGCTTGTTTAATGCATGAGCAAGTTAAAAAAAATTTTCTGAGCCACTGAACATCTATAACTTTTAATCAATCGGAGGATACATCTATGGCAATTGCCAATATCACAGATGACACGACTCAAGCTTTAGAAGCCTTCCGTCGCTTAAATGTCGATGACCAACTCGCCTTTCTTTGGTTTGTCTATACCAAGATGGGCGATTCAATTACACCTGCTGCTCCCGGAAGGGCTGCGGAAGAGGTTGCAGAGGGTTTGTTTAATCAAGTCAAGGAACTGTCTCACGAAGAACAACTGCAAGTGCAACGTGATTTGCTGACCAATGCAGATACGCTCTATTCCCGTGAGTATGGTTCTTTCAGCGCTAACACCAAGCTCCTATTTTGGTACCGACTCGCTCAAGGGATGGAAAGCGCAACGATTGTACCAATGCCTCCTAATTATGAATTGCAGGGTGAGGCTAAGGAGTTGCTAGGCGCTATAGAGGGAGCCGACTTTGAGCAGCAAATCACCTTCCTACGAGACAGCGTAGCGCCAACAGGTGCTGAGCCTAAGCCAGGTGCCGAAATCTAAAATTTTGTAAGTCTGACAACTAGTGCAAGAAGGCTCTTATGCAGAAGCAAGATTTCTTGTAGAGTAAGCCAATGTCCAACTGGATAGTTATTTCCTCTGCACTGCACTAGAGATACATTCTTGAAATAAGAATTTTTCTGGAGCAGACGAGGTCTATCCTTAGCTCCTGAAGAGCAAGAAACGAAAAATACCTTCAGATGAGAGCTGCTGTGCATCTAAGCTGCACAATCTACATTTAGCGGCACTCTGAAGGTATTTTTATTATTAGCATCAGATAAATTGTGATAAGAACCTTCTCAGTTAAAGCTGATAGCTGACTGCCTAACCTCAAAGTCGCCCTCGTCTTATTTTTGCCTTCATAAACAGGTTAACGGCGTACTCATCATTCGGCTCAATTTGGAGTGCCTTTTGGAGGGAAGAAATTGCCTCATCAACACGTCCAAGTTCCAAGAGGGCTGCACCGCGATCGCGCCAAGCGGCTGCTAAATTTGGCTTAAGTGCAGTAGCCTGCTCATAAGCTGCGATCGCTTCTTCGGGACGGTTCAGTAGCAGAAGTGCGCCTCCCTGATTACTCCAGGCTTCAGCAAAATCTGGCTTGAGTGTTGTGGCTTGTTGGTAGAGTGCGAGTGCTTCCTGGTGTTGCTTCTGTTGATCGAGGGCAAACCCTTTACTCCAAAGGGCTTCTGGATAATTTGGATTGAGAGCAAGGGCTTGGTCACAAGCGGCGATCGCTTTTGCATACTGCTGCTGTATGTTCAGGTTGTAGCAACTGTTCCAATAGGTTTGTGCATCCTCCTGCTGTGGCTCTGAACGAGGAGGGACGGGAGTAGCAGGTGCCTGTGCTGGAGAGGCTGTAGGCTTGGCAGTAGGCTGCACGAGGGAGGGCGTAGGCTTAGTAGTAGGCTGTGTTGGTGATGGGGTCGGTTTTGCCGTAGTTGAACGGCTAGGAGAAGATGAAGTCGGCTTGTCGGTAGAATTGGGTGTTGGGCTTTCAGCCGCTGAATTGTCAGGAGAAGGCGATGTCGAATTGTCGTCACTACTCGTTGGGCTTTCAGTTGCAGAGTCGCCAGGGGAACGTAGGAGGGGCTTCTGTGCAGAGCGATTCTCAGGATTAGTTCTCAACTCCCCAAGCCTGCTTGCGATCGCGTCAGCAATTTGATTAGTAAATTCAGGAGATAAGAGCGTTTTTGCCAGTAGAGCGATTGCACCTACAGCAACTAAAACACCAAGAATTGGCAAAAGCTTAATAGAACGTCTATGGGCGACACTCGGTGTAGTAACTGTTGGAGTAGAACTTCCCGAGGAGTTCAGATGCTGAGATTGCTGTCGGGAATTCGTTGAGCCTATCCCTTGACCAGTTGGTTGAGGCTGAACGGATGGTTCTGTCGGCACCCAAATATTTGTTGGGGTTGAATCTCCACTAGTCCCCGTCGCTTCGCTAGTCGGTTGAGGCTGAACGGATGCTTCTTTATAAACCCAAATATTTGTTGGGGTTGAATCTCCACTAGTCCCCGTCGCTTCGCCAGTCGGTTGTAGTGGTAGGGGTAATCCTGATGTGGCTTCAGGCCACTCTTGAGTAGGAGGCTCAGCGTTTGTTGGTGTTGCTGATAAGTTCCGCAGAGCTTCCAGTGCTTCGGCTGCTGTCGGGTAGCGAACACGGAAGTCATAGCGCACCATCTGGTCAATAAATGCTGCCAGTTCTGGACTGACTTGTTCGGCATGGTTACGCCACTCGATTTCACCAGTCTGTGGGTTTTCCTGCAAACGCCTAGGATGAATTCCTGTCAACGCCTGGATGCCAATAATCCCAACCGCGTAAACGTCACTACTAAAGCGGGGATTTCCACCCAACTGTTCCTTCGGTGTGTAGCCTTGAGTACCAATGGAGATTGTCTTCGTCTGCCCTGACTGAGGACTGACAACTTGCGTGCTGGCTTGCTTTACTGCACCAAAGTCAATTAGGACAATTCTGCGATCGTGTTTGCGGCGAATCAGGTTAGAAGGTTTGATATCGCGGTGAATGACATGCTGTTGATGGACAAAAGCTAAAACCTGTAGCAGGTCTTGCAACAAGGCAATTACCCGCTCCTCCTGCCAAAGCCTTCCTCCCACAAACTCCTGAGTCAGTGGCTCCCCTTCGATTAACTCCTGAGCAAGATAAAACTCTTGATTATCCTCAAAGTGAGCGAGTAACCGAGGGATTTGGTCGTGGTTACCCAGTTGATAAAGAACTTGAGCTTCGATGTCAAATAGACGTCTTGCTGTTTGCAGTCCTGCCGCATCACTGACTTGAGGCTTGAGCTGTTTAACCACGCAAGGGGGATGACCTGGCAAGTGTAAGTCTTCTGCCAGAAACGTTTGACCAAAACCACCAGCCCCTAGTTCGCTGACAATCTTGTAACGTCCGCCTAGGGGCTTGTCTGGGTCGGTTGTTTGAAACAGACGTAAGAGGTTCAATCCCATGCTTTGCCCCTGAGAGAGAGAGCAGTTGCTATTATATCCACCTGCTTTCTCAAGTGTTTTCGACTATATTACTTTATGATCCCCTGACGATGGCGGAACACCTGTAGCTGGTCAACAACTACCTTAAGGGAGTACCCAGCCTCGCTGGTGAATCGACGTTAGACTAACCGTTAAGGTTCCCGTTTTTAGCCAAATTTTCAGAAAATTCTAGCGAAACCGGATGTTCCTGACTGCCCTGAGTTTCTACTGGTAAATAACGCTGGAAGACATTCTATATCTGCTGAGCTTATGTACGTTCAATTGACGTGGGAAGACCCAGTAACAGGTGAGTTACAGCGACCGCTTTTGGCTCCCCCCATCGCGCTTGGTCGAGACCTCCAGCAAATGCCGGAGCAGTTGGGAGAAAAGACTGTCTCTCGTCTAGAGTTAGCAGATAGTCAAATTTCCCGATTTCATGCTCTGATTACAGTGGCAAATTCTCAGCTATATGTCACTGACCAGAGTACCAATGGAACATTTCTGAACGGGCGACCGATTCGTCCAGGCATACAGCCCCTTTCTAGCAAGGATACGCTGCGTATTGGTCCCTACAAAATTACGGCAACCTTAGTACGGGAAAATGACATTGACGCTACGGAGCAAAACCGTGAGCAGACGAATATCCCCCAGCTTTCTCACTCTCTCCATAAGAATGTTTTGGTTGTTTGGTTAATCGGTGGGCTTGTACTACTGTTTATGGCGGTTGGTGCTTGGGTATTGGTTAGTACACTGCTAGAAAATTCTCGTCCTCGTGTACCAACAACGACAACACCAACAAGTCGTTTACCGTCTTGAGTGTATGGGTTTGCGATCGCTATCAAACTCGGCGTAATTTAGAGCATCCTAACATTGTCAAAGTTCTAAGCCTTGAAACCTTTAGATTCCAGTTCACTAAGTATTAATCTCTTTCTTCCTCGGCTATCCTTGCCTGTTTTCCTGGATATGCGATCTCTTAATCCCTTTTCTATGTCTTAACCAATGCCTTCCTCCAAGCAAACGTCTTTCACAGCCTCTAGTGGTGTTCTCAATTTAGCGGCTCGATGGTTCTGGCGTAGAAGTTGGAAAACGATTGAGCGCTTAGCATTAGTAACAAAGCGATGCTGGATGTTGATACTGCTTGGGACGCTGACGCTGCTTTTGACTTTAAGCTTTCCCAGCTTGGCGCAAACCTCTAGCAGTGCAGCAGAAGCCCCTGTGGTGCTGGATGGTCGGGTGTTGTTTCAGGTAAGAAATGCTGGTAACTTCTCTGCTGCTGAGCGGGCGGGGATTATTAACAACAATCTTGAACAAGAGGTGCGCTCTCGTGAACCCCTGAAGATTGAAGTTGTTCAGGAGAATCAGAGGAGCATCATTCGCTCATCGACAAGTAGTAACGGAGTGCCGCCGCAGGAAGGTCGAGATTTAGTTACCGTCACTGAGGGCGATGTCATTCCTGGTACTAGCCTCGCTCGTCAAGCGAACATCTGGCGAAACGTGATTGAAGATGCTTTGCAGCAGGGACGATTGGAGCGAACCCTCGCCTATTACCGTCTAGCACTGCTTTACAGTTTGGGTGGGCTACTAGGAGCGATCGCGTTTCACTTCATATTAGGATTTTTATGGCGATTGCTAGCTCGCCGCCTGACGCGCTGGCTCGGTAACCCCGCTTCTCCTCTCCATCCCTGGGAACCGTCAGCAAAATTATTTCTACAACTAGCGCTTTTAGGCTTGCAAGCAGGTATGTGGATAGCGGTTGGCTTCTACATTACCGATATCTTTCCCAAAACTCGGATCTGGCGCTATAAGCTATTCAACTTCCTCACGTCCCCAATTGTCAGTTTAGGTGAGAGCAACTATTCTGCACTCCAACTTTTGCTTCTACTGGCTTTTACCGTTGGCTTGTGGTTCGCCGTCAGTGGAATTACCCGACTATTCCGGTTCTACATCCTGAGCCGAACTGGGGCGGAACTGCGGGTGCAGGAAGTGGTTGCTGTTCTAACACAGTACATCCTCACGTTCCTGGGGCTAATTGTGCTGCTACAAATTTGGGGGCTAGATGTCCGTTCCCTCGCGATTCTTGCCAGTGTTCTCGGTGTGGGGATTGGCTTCGGTGTACAAAATATTACCAACAACCTGATCAGTGGCTTAATTATCACCCTGGAGCGACCGATTCAGCTAGGGGATTTTGTGAATGTTGGTCAGTTGATGGGAACTGTGGAGCGGATTGGGGCACGTAGCACTCAGATTCGTACTCTTGACCAGGTGACAATTATTGTTCCCAACTCCCGCTTTTTGGAGACTGAGGTCATCAACTGGAGCCACGGCGACCCAGTTTCCCGCCTACGGCTTCCGGTGGGAGTGGCTTACGGTTCCAATGTTGAGCAGGTACAAGCCGCATTACTAGAAGCAGCAAGGAGTCACCCAGAGGTATTAGTCAGACCTCAACCTCAGGTTTGGTTCCAAGGATTTGGTGATAGCGCTATCAACTTTGACCTCTTAGTCTGGACTGGTGAACCTAAGACACAAGCTCGTGTCAAGAGTGACCTCTACTACCGCATTGAGGCAAGTTTGCGCCGTTATGGAATTGAAGTACCGTTTCCCCAGCGTGACATAAATGTGCGATCGCCTCAACTAGACGAGTTCCTCGCAGCCTGGTTGCGGCAAAATGCACCGACAACTCCACAACAACAGCTTTTCTCTCCCAATGGCGGCAAACTCAACCATCACCCACAAAATCCATCTGTTGTTACATCGGTAGGACAACTATCTGAGCCGTCTTCGGATGCTCAAACTAGGGAAAAACTGGCAGCCGTGGACATTGAGGCATTGGTAGTAGCGATGCGGGAACCGGGGGGAGTGGAGATTAAAGACCGTAGCGAACGCTTAAATCTCTATCCCGTCTGCTTCATTGGCTCAGAGGCAGTTGACTGGTTAATGCAGAAACAAAGTTGTACACGGGAAGAAGCAATCCAACTGGGGCAACTCCTAATTGAGCAGGGAATCATCCATCATGTCTATGATGAACATCCTTTTCGTGATGGATATGTCTTCTATCGTTTTTATACCGATGAAGAGTAATTGATTTCCTAGCTCCTTAGAGGCTACCGAATCCGGATTAGCTACCCCCTTTTTCAGCAACCAATAAAGCTTTGTAGAGGCGTTCCGCCGGAACGTCTCTACGACTAGAACCCAAAAAGGGGCTAGAGAATCGGATTTGGTATCAAGCGTCCTTCTATTTACTGAACAACGGCTCACCGTCAACTTCCGGCTGACAATCAAAGACTACTTCAAAGGAGGCATTAGGCATCTGTTGGCGCAAAAACTGCAAGTGACCATCAGCATCTGAGCGACTGCGGAACCGACTAACGACAGTCCGTTGCATGTTGGGAAGAAGACGTGCAATTACCCAAGGACTGATACGTTCTTTGTAGGTCATAAAGTTGTTTAAGTTTAGAAAAATTCTGATGAGACACTGAGGAACAGGGAGACTTTAGGGTGACTACCTTGTTGTATTTGTTAAAAGACTAAATTACTCGACTAATCTAATCGTTTATTCTAATATACCATACCATGTCAACTAAAAAATCAAGTCAATAGCCACATGGAGAATGATTCTCCCTTAAGAAGACTGCGTGAACAAGCAGATTTAACTCAGGAACAGTTGTCAGTAAGGTTAGCCGTTTCCACATCTACACTAAGACGTTGGGAAAATGGAGGTGTTGAACCTGCAATGACCCGTGAACAGTGGGAAATATTTTGTGATGCAGTTGGTGTTCCCTTCGAGAATCTACCGAAAAAGCTAAATCTGCGATCGCAATAATCTTACTGAAGAAAGGAGCGATGCATCTTGTGGTGCTGCTAACGCGATCGCTTCAAACCTTCTGCCAAAATTAAGCTATCAGCGATAAGAGTCATTTCAAAATGGAGCCAATTGAGCGTTACCGTGGCAGCCTTTTAGGCTTGGCAGTGGGAGATGCGGTGGGAACCACACTAGAGTTCAAGCCACCCGGTTCATTTACACCCATTGAGGATATGGTTGGCGGTGGTCCGTTCCAGCTACAGTCAGGGCAATGGACAGATGATACTTCAATGGCTCTGTGCTTAGCTGAGAGTTTAATCGAGCAACAGGGTTTTAATCCCGTTCATCAATTACAGAAATATCTGCAATGGTATCGGGAAGGCTACCTGAGCAGCACAGGTCGATGTTTCGACATTGGCAACACCACGATAGATGGACTGAGACAGTTTGAGAAGACACAGGAACCGTATTGTGGTTCCACTGACCCCCGAAGTGCTGGCAATGGCTCGATTATGCGATTAGCTCCAGTACCGTTGTTTTATGCCAAAAGACCTCTAGAAGCGATCGCAAAGTCAGCAGAGAGTTCGCGAACAACTCACCAAGCAACAGTCGCTGTTGAGGGTTGCCGCTATTTGGGGGCGCTCATCGTTGGCGCTGTCAATGGAGTAAGCCGAGAAGAATTGCTTTCAAAACGATATAGTCCTGTTCCTGGCTACTGGGAAAAAAACCCGTTAGTTGAGGAAATTGACGAAATCGCCTTAGGGTCATTCAAACACCGCCAACCCCCAGAGATACAGGGGTCAGGCTACGTGGTTAAATCTCTAGAAGCGGCGTTATGGGCTTTTTATAACAGTCATTCGTTTCGAGAAGGATGTTTGCTTGCCGTTAACTTAGGCGATGATGCAGATACAACAGGCGCTGTTTATGGACAGTTGGCAGGAGCCTTCTATGGGGAAAGCGGAATACCAGAATCCTGGCGTTCTCAGCTAGCTTACCGTCAGCGAATAGAGTCAATGGCTGACCAACTGTTTACCCTAGCTCAATCTTCTGCAAATTTATGACGGCTGCATTTGCTGAAGTACTTGCCGAATCACATCTGCGGGTACTTGGTCAGTTATTGTTACCGCACCAATTTGGGTAGGAAGAACAAATCGCACCTTACCCGCCTCGACTTTCTTATCCGTTTGGAGGCTATCGAGAATTGCTTCAATGTCCAGCTTACTGGGTAACTGAGTGGGTAATCCCGCTTTCTGAATCAAAGCGTCTTGACATTGGGCGTCCTCTGGCTTCCACATCTGGAGTTGCACCGCAATTTGACCCGCCGCAACCATCCCAATTGCAACAGCTTCCCCGTGATTCACTAGCTTATAACCTGTCAAGCTTTCCACCGCATGACCAATTGTGTGACCGTAGTTCAGAATTGCTCTTAACCCTGTTTCTTTTTCATCCTTACTAACAACATCAGCTTTCGCTTGGCAGGAGCAAGAGAGAATAGTCTCCAGCAACTCCTCATTCACATACCGTAGTTGGTCGAGACGCTTTGCCTCTTCCAGCTTGGCAAATAGCTCAGCATCCCAAATAATGCCGTACTTAATTACCTCTGCCATCCCCGCACGAAATTCTCGTGGTGGCAATGTTTTTAAAACGGAGGGGTCAATTAAAACAAATCGTGGTTGATAAAACGCACCAATCAAGTTCTTCCCTTGGGGATGATTAACACCAGTCTTACCACCAACGGAGGAATCAACCATTGCCAAGAGCGAGGTCGGCACCTGTACAACGTTAATCCCCCGCAACCAGGTAGCGGCAGCAAAACCAGCCATATCACCAACCACTCCACCCCCCAAGGCAACCATTGTAGAGGAGCGTTCTAAGCGCTGTTGCAGGGCGATATCATAGATTTTTTGTAGAGTCTTGAGCGTTTTATAGCGCTCACCTGCTGGCAGGATACAGCTTTCCACTTCATATCCCACTAAATTTAACGCCGCGATCGCTTTTTCCCCATATTTTTTGAAAATGACTGGATTAGACACCACTAAAACTTTCTTACCCAGCTTCAGGCGGCTCATCCAAACCCCCAAATCATCCAATCCGCCTGTCACGAAGGCAATATCGTAAGACTGCTCTGGTACATCCACACGAATTACAGACTTCATTACTAAAACCCTTTTCCAACAACCGTGGGCAGTATTCTATCCCACCAGATGTTTCAATAGACTCAGATGAGTTTTTGTGGAGAAACATAAATGTCTGGAGTAATCGCTTACTTCCTAATCCTTGGTGGTGCCACAGGCGTAGCTGCGGCCCTATATTTTGGACTGAGGGCGGTAAAGTTGATCTAAAAACCTGATACGCGCAAGAGAAGGGGGAAAGAGTAATTCTTGACTCCCCCCTTACTCAGTATCCCTTTGTTGGTTAAAGCCTTGAGCGTTGTAAGGCTTGTGGCACACTGTCTGGTTGAAAGTTATGGGCTTGACGTACCATACTGATGGTTTTTGGTAGCACTCCCACTAACTGAGCAAGAATCTCATCAGGTAGTTGCTCAACTATTTGCGGGTCAAAATACTTGTACAGTAAGCACAAGAAGTTCGTTGCCCGCTGCAACGGCACAGAACTTTTCATCGCATGGAGAGTAAAAAGCATCCACCGTTGACGCAACGTATAGGCTTTGTGCCGCTCACTCCGAGATTCAGGATAAACTAACGAGATATTTCCAACTGGAATTACTCGACTACAATTGAGGTCAAAAACACCACCAACAGCAGCACCGGGGCCTGCTAATTCTGCATGGTGTCGATGGCAAATAATAATAGCGTTGCCACGACAACCACTAACCCTAAGCAGTTGACCACTCTGCAATTGAGCCAGGATGTCAGTGGATTGAGTTATTGGTCTACGGGCAAGAGCTTGTTCTGTCATGGAAAATCACATAACCAGGCAGTTATGTTAATTGTTATTTATCTATTTACAAGGGATAGAACTAATATCTGTAAGCCTTTGAGGGATGCACAATGTTTTCTTCCCAAGCAATGCTGAACCAGGATAGGGTTAGTCAGCTATCTAGATTGGAAAACGCGCCCACCTACTATCTCATGAGGTGTTGCAATGCAAATTTGTAACTATCTAGTAGGAGAAAAGCCGAGCATTCCATTAAAGAAGCTCACTATCGTTTTCTCTTTAGTTTTGTATAAGCCTTATTTCATCATAAGTGACGAAAACCAGTTGTTAAAGCATTTATTTAGCTTTGGCGTAAAGAGTTGATGAAAAATCAGTGAAGATAGCCTAATCTGAACCGAGTTAAAGATACTTACTGTTTTCGGTGCTAGTTAAAGAGCGATCGCGTTAATACACAGAGTTAAGAAATATACGGATTAATTTGTAACTTCAGTTAATCCTCAGGCGTTATGTTATCAGAAAAAAACTTATAAGGTCGTATGACTTTGCTGAAGCGATCGCATGGCACCAGATTCAGATCAGCTGAAGCGATCGCATGGCACCAGATTCAGATCATTGGCAACAAGTAAAAAGCGATCGCTCACGTAGTCCTCACTTGCTTAACTATCACTCACGCGATAGTTCTCACTTTCTTCTTCAAGAGCAAGTTACCATCAGCATCCACACTCAAATCCTGACCTGGCACAAATCCCTTAGCCACTAGCTGCTTATAGATTGTGAATGAAGTGATTCGGCGAATTTCCTGCATAATGTCCGCAGGAATCAGATTTTCTACCGCCCAAACAATTGCTTCTGTGTCAAACCAGATGACACGCTCAATACTTATAATCAACACACCAGCTACACATTCAGGCGTTAATTGCGTTCTCAAATGAGCGATAAGGGCTTCCACAATAAGACTGTTTCGAGCCATTATCGCTCTTGCCATCTTGCCAATTTCTTGATCTAAGTCTAAGAGATTCATGCTTGGCTATTGCATTTCCTGTCTAAGGGGTGCTTGCCTATGCCCTCCTGTAGAGACGCATAGTTTTGCCAAGTATACCCAAAGATAGAAAAGAATATCTCCTTAGGCTGATGCTAAACAGCTTTTTGACACAAACTACTACTGATGTGGAGCATCAGTAGCTTGACCTGAGAACGCCGTAAAAGTACGAAATAGCAACCTTTTGCTAGCGTGACTTGTAAGGAAACTGGTAAGTATGGTTGCTATGTGTAGATTTATTAAGGATTCATAAAGACTTTGTAAAGACAAAGGGAACAGACCTACACCAGTGCTTAGTTCAGTGACATAAAACATACATATGTAGGGCACACGGCTGTGCAGCCATTTCCGGAAGTGTGTAGTCAGCCATTAATTTGTATTCTCAAGCCAAACAACTTTCAATCGTCGCTACAACTGACAGAGCAAGTGCTGCGAGATGGTAGCCACCTTCTAGACCAAAAACAATACGACGAGTTAATTGCAAGCAATAGTCAGTAAATAGTCCATAATCTTCCGGCTGTAGCGCAATTCCAGCCAAAGGGTCAGCGGCATTGGCATCATACCCTGCACTGACAATGAGTAAATCTGGCTGAAAATCTTTCAAAAACGGCATGACTTTCTGCTCAAATACGGGTTGATAGTCCGCCAGTGTGCTGCCCGTTGGCATGGGCAAATTCAGTACATTATTGTAGGCACCTTGCTCACTCGATGAACCAGTACCGGGATAGCAAGGAGACTGATGCAGTGAACAATAAGCAATTCGTGCATCACTCTCGACAATCTCTTGTGTGCCGTTCCCGTGATGGACATCCCAATCCAGAATTGCAACTCGTTGGATACCTGGTTTTTCCAGAGCATAGTAAGCTGCGATCGCAGCATTAGAAAATAGGCAAAATCCCATTCCCGTATTACGCTCAGCATGATGTCCTGGTGGACGTGCTAGCACAAAAGCCGGGTTATTAATCGAGAGAACTTCATCAACGCCATCTAACCAAGCACTCACTGCCAGTAGAGCAATGTCGTAACTGTTGGCAGAAATGGGTGTATCCGCATCCAGCATTCCACCCCCTCCTGTCGCAATTTCGCGAACGGTTTCGATGTAGCGCCGAGTATGAACTTGTTCCAGTAGAGGCATCACTGGACGAGTTTCCAAAGGTGTCGGCAACTGCCACTCAATTTTGTCAGCCCAAGGCACAGCTTTTAGAGCCTTAACAACGGCTGTCAGGCGTTCTGACCGTTCAGGGTGAAAGCGACCAGTGTCGTGCTTGAGAAACTCATCTGAGTAAATAACTGGCAACATAGTCACGCGCTATATAGATGGCTATAGAGACAATGGAGGGTGTCTTATACTTTACGATAGCAATCTGACCTTATTCGTGATGGGGAGATGAGGAACTGGGACGATTTGCTGCAAGATTTGAGTTCACTGAAGCTAAGGGCATCACTCTGCTGTTCAAATAATTGATACGGTTAGCTAAGGGCAGCCGTTTGCAAGTTTAGTATCCAATGACAATTATTCGTGTACCCAAATCCTGGGAGATCCCAGAACAAGAAGCAACTCCAGAATCCGTATACTTCAATCGCCGTCGCTTTCTCAAAACCCTGGTTGGCGCTGGTGTAGGAGCAACGATTATGCCTATTGTCGGCTGTAAGCAGGGTGAGCAAGTCAATAGCAAATTAGCCGATAGCCTGGATACTGCTAGTCTAGCGGCTGAACCTAATTCCACTTTCTCTACGGTTGACCGACCGACGACCGATATCATCCTGGCAGGACAATATAACAACTACTACGAATTTGGCAGTGGTAAGTCGATCTGGCAAGCGGCTCAAGCGTTACCCACTGAAGACTGGAAAGTTGAGGTGACGGGTTTAGTAAAAAACCCTCGCACCTACGATTTAGACGATTTGCAGAAAACCTTTCCTATAGAAGAACGTCTTTATCGGTTTCGTTGTGTTGAAGCTTGGTCAATGGTTATTCCCTGGATTGGGTTTCCCATGAAGTCGCTGATTGCAGCCGTTGAGCCAACTGATAACGCTAAATTTGTGAGTTTTACGTCCTACTACGATAAGGAAATTACAGTGGGTCCCTTATGGTCATTGGGCAAAAAGTTGCCTTGGCCTTATACAGAAGGTCTACGCCTTGAGGAAATGGCAAATGACCTCGCGTTTTTTGCGATTGGTAACTACGGGCATATGCTACCAAAGCAGCACGGTGCGCCAATTCGAGCTGTATTGCCGTGGAAGTATGGTTTCAAGGGAGCAAAAGCGATCGCAAAAATTGAGTTTCTCGACACTCAGCCACCAACCTTTTGGAACACGATAGATTCCCACGAGTATGATTTTGAGGCGAATGTTAATCCCAATAAGCCTCATCCTCGCTGGTCACAAGCGAGTGAAAAATTTATTAGCAAAGGACCAGGCTTGAAATGGGAAAAACGCCCAACGCTTCCCTATAACGGTTATGGGGACTATGTAGCGAATCTGTATGTTTAATAGGGTTTGATTGATTCTGCTGTAGTAATGTATAGCGGTTCTCCGTCAAGTGAGGTACATTTTTAGAGCTGAAACTATTACTGAGCAAGGATTGGTTGTACCTCATCAGTCAAGGAAACGCTATATAGCACGCTACTGACGCATGTTAAGGAAAATGAGCTGGGAAGCCCTACAGCGAGGGCAGATAGAACTCCTCCTTAACACCACAGGAGTGAGAATCTTATTATTCTTGCCGAAAATATCCCGACTGATAGAGCTTAAATGAGTAAGTAATAACCTATATCTTTTCTACTATAGGTATTAGGACTTACCTGATTCCATTTCACCATGCGTATTCTTGCCATTGGGGACATACATGGCTGTGCGATCGCATTTGATACGCTCATTGCCGCTGTGAAACCCCAACCAAACGATAAAATCGTCACACTCGGTGACTATGTAGACAAAGGCCCAGATTCAAAAGGTGTTATCAAACGGTTGATCACACTACACGAAAATGGGCAGTTAATTGCTCTACGTGGCAATCATGAAGTGATGATGTTACAAGTACGCAACCACCGTCTGAAAAAGTCACACTGGTTAGAACGTGGTGGTGAGGCTACCCTAGCGTCTTATTCCAAATCTGGCAAAGTCGGTAAATTGTCGGATATACCTGACAATCACTGGGACTTTCTTGAGAATGTCTGCCTAGACTGGTACGAGACAAATACACACTTTTTCGTCCATGCTAACGCTCATGCTAATCTGGCTCTGGCAGAGCAACCCGCTTCTATGCTCTTCTGGAAAAAGTTTCGTCATCCAGATCCCCACGTTTCCGGCAAAACGATGGTGTGTGGACATACAAGCCAAAAAAGTGGTTTACCGATTAATCTTGGTCACGCCATCTGCATTGATACTAGGGTTTATGGGAAAGGTTGGTTAACCTGCTTAGACGTGACAAGTGGTAGAGTCTGGCAAGCTAACCAGTTAGCTCAGCAACGAACAGCTTGGATTGACGATTTCATCCCACAATCAACACATTTTAGCTCTAGATTATTAGCAATGCTTGGCATTAATCCTCTTGATGCTTGAGTTAAAGCCAATTACGCTGATGGCTGATAGCTGAACGCTAACTGCCATAGTTGTGAAACCAACCCTATTAGTGATGGACAGAACTTCTTAGATTTAGAAGTCTTTCAACCTCAAACCACAAGTGCGATCAGATTTTGGACAGAGTTTTCCCAAGAGTGGTTGGCAAACTTTGCTTACTTACGAGAAATTCCTCTAGAAGAACAGGAATCACTCAAAAGCATCTTGCATAATATCGCTTCCGAAAAATGCTTTTCTATATTAATCAAAGACAATCAAGTTGTAGCTTGCGGCTTAGGAGTCTTAGAAAATCAATATGTTGGACTTTTTGAAATTATTACAGCTAAAGATAAGCGAAGAAAAGGATACGGAAAAGAATTGATATTAAATATTTTAAGTTAGGCTAAAAACAAAGGTGCAACAAAAGCCTATCTACAGGTAGTTGCAAGCAATGAAGCCGCTCTGAAGCTTTATGCAGTTTTAGGATTTCAGGAAATTTATCAATATTTCTATAGAATTAAAAGTAATTGACAGAGATGTTATTGGTAATTCAATAGATTATCATTTCTCTTTTGCTGCTATTTCTTCCAAGGGAGTTTCGTACCCATCTCAGTCAGTGCAGAGAAGATGAGATAGAGGGCAAGTACAGCAACACTAACAAGAAAAAGAACAATATCGTTTTCCATTCTTACCAAAGGTAACAGCCAATACAGGTCAATAGTCGCAAAAAACTGGCCTAAAATATGCTTGAAACAATTATGCGGCTTCATGCACCTTCAAAGGAGAGACCTGTTCATTAGCCGATTTTTAGACTTTGACAGACACACCCGACTAAACTATGACTTGATAGCTGCTGTGTACGTTAATCTGTTACCTTACCTCAGACGAATATGACTGGTACTGGCTCCGTTGTTACACCCGAAAAGAAGGTGAGTAAGCAACTCCCGACACTACGACGGTTGTTGCAGTACCTGAAACCCTATCGTAAAGAGCTGCCACTCGCATTTGGTTCAGTGGTACTTGGTGCATCGACTCAAGCGATTGGGCCTTTCTTAATCGGTTGGTCGATTGACAATCTCATTGCTCAAGGCAACCTGCGGGGGTTGCTGCTGATGTTGAGTTTACTGGTGATTGTGTACCTCATTGGTCTCCAAGCGTTCCGGAGTCAGATTTACCGAGTCGGTTGGCTGATGCAGCGTCTGCTTGCCCAACTGCGTCAAGATATTTTTACGAAAATCCAAAGCCTTCCCATCAGCTTCTTTGACCGCAGCGAAGCAGGAGACTTGATGAGTCGCCTACTCAACGATGTGAGTGTGGTGAATCAGGTTTTTGGACAAACGATTTCTCAAGCGTTGGGCAGTCTGTTCAGCTTGGTTGGAATTATCATCGCGATGCTCCTGATGAACCTACGGCTGGGTTTATTGAGTAACTTGGTTGTGCCGTTAATGATTTTCACCACAGGCTTGTTTGCACGTTGGGCAAGAGCAAGATTTCGGGTGACTCGTCAGACGATTGGTGAACTTTCTACCAAGCTAGAAGAAGACATTGGTAGTGTCCGTGAAGCGCAGGCGTTCAATCGGGTGCAACTCAATATAGAAGAGTTCGCGAGTCTAAATGCTGCCAACCGTGATGCCAATGTCCATGCCGTGGCAATCACTGCTGCCTTTTTACCCTCAATCGACTTCCTCAATACCTTGGCAACCGCTGCTGTGTTGGCGTATGGTGGCTATCTCGCTGTTACAGGAGCCGCTACAGTAGGGACGGTGACTGCTTTTTTACTCTATGTGCAGCAGTTTTTCCGACCCATTCAATTTCTCAGCCAGTTTTACACGCAAGCGCAGTCGGCAATGGCTGGAGTGGAACGCATTTTCTTACTATTAGATGAGCCTTCACAACTCAACGATGCACCTGATGCTGGGGAGATGCCCCCACTCCGGGGCGAGGTTTGTTTTGAGGGGGTCACTTTTGGCTATAACCCAGAGCAATTAGTTCTCAAAGGTGTGAATCTCCACGCGCTACCGGGACAGATGATTGCGTTGGTGGGACCAACTGGCGCTGGGAAGAGTACGATTATCAACTTGATTTTGCGCTTCTATGATGTGTCTGGTGGTGCTGTCAAAGTCGATGGTATTGATGTTCGGAGTGTGACACAGGCAAGCCTGCGGCGGCAGATTGGTATTGTTCTGCAAGACAATATTTTATTTAGTGGCACGGTTGCGGAAAATATTGCGTTTGGTTGTCCTCAGGCAACACACGCAGAAATTGAAGCGGCTGCTCAAGTTGCTAATGTTCATGAGTTCATTACGTCTTTACCCCAAGGCTACTCCACCCTTCTAGGTGAGCGAGGGGCTAACCTGAGTCAAGGTCAGCGGCAGTTGATTAGTATTGCTCGTGCTGTCCTTGTAAATCCCCAGATTTTAATTCTGGATGAGGCGACAAGTAGTATTGATACACGCACGGAAGCACTGGTACAAAATGCGATCGCAGGTTTGCTGGAAGGTCGGACTAGCTTTGTCATTGCTCACCGTCTCAGCACCGTTACTCAAGCTGATCAGGTTTTAGTGATCCAGCAAGGTCAAATTGTAGAGCAAGGAACTCACGCGCAGTTAATTGCTCAAAGCGGTGTCTACGCTAATCTCTACGCCCTCCAATTGGGTGCATCTACTCCAGCAACGATCTAAAACTGCTACAACACAGAACCACACTTCAGCTCTGAGATAGATGAAGAGTTGAACAAGATTCCTAAAATAGATAGACACGACAATGTTAATTTAGCTACAATTCTTGGCTTCACAAGCGCTGAATTCAAAGCTGTCTTCTCAGTTCAATTATTTTTAGCGCCGCTGCAACCTGGATGGGTGAAACAATGCATCACTTTTGCCGTAAGAACCGAACTCAAATGCAATCAAAATTGATTCATAGCCTGAGTGTAGCGGCAGCGGCTGCGACACTTGTTGGTCTATGTGTTCCAGCCCAAGCAGCATCCTTAGCAGGGTCTTCTGACCTTAACTCTACAGAAGGTTTTTCCTTTAGCGACAATACTAAAGTCACGTTCACATTCCTGCAATCTCAGGGGGAATATCTCTCTAATTTTGGCGTTTACGATGCCTCAAAGAATTCTCTTCAAACACTAATTTCTGAAGTTCAAGCTAGCGACAACGGTAGCGAGAATGACTGGCAGGGAACTTGTGGGGTATCGGTTGTTTCTTGTGAAGTCAGCTACACGTTTGAGGCGGGGGTAAACTACTTCTTGGGTTTAGCTGCCAATGCTGCCACTACAGTCTTCTCAGGCACACAATACAATAACCAACTGCCGTTTCGTTTTACGAATGACTCTGCTGCTGATTCAACGGTATTGATTGCTATAAATGACTCCTACACAGGCGACTCGGACTATAACGACTTCACGGTTTCCGCTTCAGCTAGCCGCGTTGAGTCTGTCCCTGAACCGGGTACGTTAGGGGCGTTAGCAAGTGTAGGCGCACTTGGGTTGATGGGGATTCGTCGTCGCAAACGTGTGAACACGTAAGTAGTCAAATCGAAACGTAGTTAAGCTGCTTGCTTTAAGTAATAGACCTCTTGCAAAAGTCGAAATCACCCCCCTTAATCCCCCCTTATCAAGCTATGCATTAGTCACATCTTTCTTAATAAACTCTGACTTGACAGAAGTAACGGTTGTGGGGGAAAGTAATAGCCAAGTTTGTGCAATGTCATGCAGCCGTC
>JAESFV010000166.1_pt1 | contig 99428 bp, 98 predicted proteins | sample 9269471 | NCBI WGS metagenome assembly JAESFV01 (sample SAMN14502647, study PRJNA617108) | algae metagenome | isolation source: Symplocastrum torsivum CPER-KK1 and co-occurring heterotrophs from... | place: USA: Central Plains Experimental Range, Colorado | collected 2001-01-01
GCAATCCCGGCCTGGTGCTCCTTCAGCACCGCAATGATCTGCTCTTCGCTAAACCGGCTCTTCTTCATCTCCGTCTCCTTCCGACGGAGTCCAATTCAAACCGAGGGCGCTTCAGGGGGCAACGTCAGCTCCCACCAAGACCCCGAGCGCCGGGAGGAATTGCGCAAGTAGGCGTAATCCTCGTCCACCCGCGCGTTGACGAAATCGGGCGGCGCGGGCTCGTCGCGCTCCTGGGCGGAACCGGGCGCGGCGGCCAGCAACATGGTGCACGCGATCGCGAGGCGGGACGCGGCGACCATGACCTCGCTGGATCGGGGCGAGCGGCTGCGCGATTGTGGGGACATTCCCATCAGGCCTTTCACGTCAGCTACCGCCGAGCGCGGCCTGGTGACAACGCCAGCAGATGGCGGACGGAGGGGCGGGCTTCTCCGGTATGAAAGCGCGCGAGTTCGGTCTGGATGTCGGCGTCGGCTTGGGAGACGCGCCTGTGCTGGCGCAGATGCTCGGCCCAGGATTCGACCATGAACCATTCGACGATGTTCTCGGGCGCGGCGGCGTCCTCGCTAACGCCCCATGCGAAGGCGCCATCGCGGCGGCGCTCGGGCGCGAGGCGGGCTATCGCCGCGAGGAAGGCGGCGCGATCCTCCTGCCTGACGCGATACTCGATCGTGACGGTGACCGGCCCGCGGTCGTGCTCGACCGTCGCGGCGATGGCGGGTTCCGGCCAATGGGCGGAGGGGGTGAGATCGGCCCCGCCCGCCGGCAGCCGCAGGCGCAGGACAGCGAAAGCGATGACGGCGAGGGCGAGTGCTGCCGCCATCAACGCGCCGCGCACGCCGAGCGCTTCGGCGACCAGCCCCCAGAACAGGCTGCCGGCGGCCGACGCGCCGTTGAAGACGGTGAGGTAGATGGCGAGGCCGCGGCCGCGCACCCAGTTCGGCAGGATCGCTTGCACCGTGCCGTTGAGCGTCGTCAGCGCTGCAATCCAGGCGCCGCCGAGAACGAGGAGCAGCACGACCGCGAGCGCTTGCGGCGGGCTCGCCGCGAGAGCGGCGGTCACGGCGGCGGTTGTCAGCGCCGCCCCGAGCATGATGCCGTCCGCGTCGATTCGCGTCCGAAGGCGCGGCAGCAGGATTGCGCCGATGATCGCGCCGGCGCCGACCGCGCCGAGCAGCAGGCCGTAGAAGCCGGCGCTCCCCTGCAGCAGGTTGCGGGCGACGAGCGGCAGCAGAGCCCAGACGGAGCTGGCGCAGAGAAAGAAGAGCAGCGCGCGCAGCAGCACGCGATGCAATTCGCTGCTGGCGCGGGCATAGCGCAGCCCGGCGCGGAAGGCACCGCCGAATTGTTCGCGCAGCGCGTCATCCGCCCCGGCCGGGCGCTTCCACCAGAGCAGCGCGGCGACGACGAAGACATAGCTCAGTACGTCGGCGCCATAGGTCGCGGCCGCGCCGAAGGCGACCAGGAGCGCACCGCCGATGGCGGGGCCGATCGAGCGTGCGATGTTGAAACCGAGCGAGTTGAGCGCTACGGCATTGCGCATATCGGACCGAGGCACGAGTTCGGGCACGATCGACTGCCAGGTCGGCCCCATCAGCGCGGCGCCGACACCGCCGAGGAAGGTCAGCCCCACAAGCAGCTCTATCGTCAGCCGGTCCGTCAACGCCAGAGTCATCAGGCTTGCACTGACGAGGCCGAGCAGTACCTGCACGCCGATCAGGAGCTTCCTGCGGTCGATGATGTCGGAGAGCACGCCGGCCGGGATGGCCAGCAGGAAGATCGGCAGCGTGCCTGCGACCTGGATCATCGCCACCGCCGTGGGTGAGCCGGTGAGATCCGTCACCAGCCAGCCACTGGCGACATCGCGCATGAAGGAGCCGACATTGCCGAGGATCGTCGCCGCCCATAGCACGGCGAAGATCGGCTGGCGCAGCGGCGAGAAGGCGGACGAGGCTGGGGGCGAAGGAACGTCGATCATCGACCCGCCTCTCTTAGCCGGGCGCGGTGATCGAGGGCGATCAGGGGGAAGCCGCCGATCAGGCCGACATGCTCGCAAAATGCGTTCGTTGCCATCATCCGCCCCTGCCCGGCCGGCATCTCCCCGAACCGCAGCGCGATGAAGGTGGCGGCGAGCAGGAAGGTCGCCAGCGCGAGATGGCCCTCGAGAAGACTGGCGTTCTTCATCTTCACACTGCCCAGCAGGAGCAGCCGAGCGCGCCCCAGAAGGAACCCTCGTCGTGCGCCGGAACCGCTGCCGCCAGTGCGGAGGCATGAGCATGGCCATGGACGCCGCAAGCGCTGGCGCAGCCGCAATTGGCGGCGAAGGCATGTTTGCTCTCGCTTCCGGCCGAGGCGCGCCGCTGATAGCCGCCGAAGCTGCGAACCGGCGACCAGTCCGGCATCGAGGGGGGCAGCGGCGGCGCCATGTCGGCATAGTCGCCTGTGCCATGGACCGGCTTGCCGCCGAGCAGGGTCAGCACGCTCTCGATGTCCTGGATCTCGTCCTCCGGAACCGACATGTAGTCGCGGTCGAGGACCACGAGATCGGCCAATTGGCCGGCTTTGATCTGCCCCTTCTTGCCTTCCTCGGTCGAGAACCAGGTATTGGCCTGCGTCCAGAGCCGGAGCGCGCTTTCTCGATCGAGCAGGTTGCGCTGCGGATAGAGCCTGAGGCCGCCCAGCGTCCTGCCGGTGACGAGCCAGGCCAGCGAGACCCAAGGGTTGTAGCTCGCAACACGGGTCGCATCAGTACCGGCGCCGACCGGCACGCCGGCCTCCAACATGCGCGCGATCGGCGGCGTGCGCTCGGCTGCCTTGGCGCCATAGCGCTCGACGAAATCCTCGCCCTGGAACATCATCCGGTGTTGCACGGCGATGCCGCCGCCGAGCGCGGCGATGCGGTCGATATTGCGGTCGGAGATGGTCTCGCAATGGTCGAAGAACCAGTGCAGGCCCTGCAGCGGAACGTCGCGATTGACCTTCTCGAAGACGTTGAGCGCCCGCGTAATCGTCTCGTCATAGGTGGCGTGAAGCCGCCAGGGCCAGCGGTTCTCGGCGAGCAGCCGCACCACCGGTTCGAGATCACCTTCCATGGACGGCGGCATCTCCGGCCGCTCGACCCGGAAATCCTCGAAATCGGCGGCGGAATAGACCAGCATCTCGCCAGCGCCGTTATGCCGGTAGAGATCATCACCCTGTCCAGGCTTCACCTGCGTCGCCCAGCCAGCGAAGTCGGCCAACTCCTCTTTCGGTTTCTGGGTGAAGAGGTTGTAGGCGATGCGAAGCGTCAGTTCGCCATCGGAGTGCAGCTTCTCGATGATCGCGTAATCATCCGGGTAGTTCTGGAAACCGCCGCCGGCGTCGATAACCGTGGTCACGCCAAGCCGGTTCATCTCGCGCATGAAGTGACGCGTTGAGTTGAGCTGATATTCGGGCGGCAGCTTGGGCCCCTTGGCCAGAGTCGAATACAGGATGGTGGCGTTGGGCCTGGCGAGCAGCAGGCCGGTCGGGTTGCCGGCATTGTCGCGCTGGATCTCGCCGCCCGGTGGGTTCGGCGTATCCTTGGTGTAGCCGGCTGCGCGCAGGGCGGCCCCATTGAGCAAAGCGCGGTCGTAAAGATGCATGACGAAGACCGGCGTGTCCGGCGCGATCGCGTTGATCTCGTCCAACGTCGGAAGGCGCTTTTCGACGAACTGATGCTCGGTAAAGCCGCCGACGACGCGCACCCATTGCGGTGGCGGCGTCACGGCGACCTGCTTCTTCAGCATTTCCATGGCCTGGGCGAGCGAGCGCACCCCGTCCCACCGCAGCTCCATATTGTAGTTCAACCCGCCGCGAATGATGTGCATGTGGCTGTCGATCAGCCCCGGCACCGCGCGGCGACCGCCGAGATCGACCACCCGCGTGGCCGGGCCGGCAAGCGCGCGCATCTCCGGCTCGGAACCGGCTCCGATGAAGCGCCCTCCCGCGATGGCAACGGCCTGCGGGTTTGGGTTGGCCTGGTCGAGGGTGGTAAAGCGGCCGTTCACCAGAATGAGGTCTGCGATCATGGCACTCGCTCCTGAACCGGATGTCTGGGCGGCGGTCGATCCGCTGAAAAGGGCCGACAACGCGCCGGCTGCGCCACCAAGCGCCGTCTGTCTGCGTGTCGGGTTCATGATGGTGTGCCTCCGGAGTCGCTCGTGTGATCCTTGACCCCGGGGCGAGCAGGCAAGGCCCCGAAAACATGCTCGCCGCACTCGCTTCGAAGCCAGCCGAGACTGAGCTTTTCGCCGGCCATCATGCGCTTCGCGACAGGGACAATCTGCTCGCCGGCGAGAATACCGAGCAGTCCGATCAGCGCCACGACCGGTGGCGCTGGCGAGCGAATATTGAGCAGGCTGTAGATCACGCCGACCAGCAGGCCTGCACCGAGTGCCATCAGGTAGAGCTTCATTCCGCCCTCCAGCCTCCAGAATAATTTGCCGGCGAAAGCAACCCCTGGCGATCAGCTTTCGATGAAGGCCAGAATGTCTGCGTTCATCAGATCGGCGTGGGTGGACAGCATGCCGTGCGAGAGGTCCGGATAGGTCTTGAGCGTGCCGTTCTTGAGCAGCTTGACCGAGAGGTGGGCCGAAGCCGCGATTGGCACGATCTGATCGTCCTCACCGTGCATCACCAGGGTCGGGACGGTGATGGCCCGCAGGTCGTCGCTCTGGTCGGTCTCGGAGAAGGCCTTGATGCCGTCGTAATGCGCCTTGGCGCCGCCCATCATGCCCTGGCGCCACCAATTCTGGATCGCCCCTTGGGAGACCGCCGCGCCCGGCCGGTTGAAGCCGTAGAACGGACCGGTCGGCAGATCGAGGAAGAACTGTGCGCGGTTGTCGGCGAGTGCTTTGCGCAATCCGTCGAAGACCGCGATCGGCAGCCCGCCCGGGTTGGATTTGGCTTTCGCCATCAGCGGTGGGATGGCGCTGACAAGCACCGCCTTGGCGACCCGTCCCTGCGGTTCGCCATGCCTGGCGACATAGCGTGCGACCTCTCCGCCGCCGGTGGAGTGGCCGATATGGACCGACCCACGCAGGTCGAGATGCTCGACGACCGCGGAGGCGTCGGCAGCGTAATGGTCCATGTCATGTCCATCGGCAACCTGTGCCGAGCGCCCGTGGCCGCGCCGGTCATGGGCGATGACGCGATAGCCCTTCGACAGGAAGAAGAGCATCTGGTTGTCCCATTCATCGGCGCTCAGCGGCCAGCCGTGATGGAACATGATCGGCTTGGCAGCCTTGGGACCCCAGTCCTTGAAGAAGATCGCGACGCCGTCCTGTGTGGTGATCGTCGGCATGGCTCAGTGACCTTCCTGCGCGCCGAACATGGTCTTGGCGTAGACAATGCCGAGCCCGTAGGCGCCGCCGAGCTTTTTGGCGATGCCGGTGGTCATGTCATAGGTCTCCGTACGGGCCCAGTCGCGCTGCAGTTCAAGCAGGTATTGCAAGGCGGTCATCGGCCGAGCGCCGGCCTGAACCATGCGTTCCATGGCGCGCTCATGCGCCTCGTCGGAGACATCCCCACAGGCATCGGCGATGACGTAGACATCGAAGCCCTGATCCAGCGCCGACAAGGCAGGGCCGACGATGCAGACGCTGGTCCAGAGCCCGGCCAGCACGATGCGCGCCTTGCCGATTTCGTTGACCTTGGCGATGACGCCGGCATCCTCCCAGGTATTCATCGAGGTTCGGTCGAGCAGCGCCTGGCCCGGGAAGGCCTCGGTGATCTCGCTGAACATCGGGCCAGAGAAGCTCTTCTCGGCGACTGTGGTGAGGATCGTCGAGACACCGAACCCGGCGGCAGCATGCGAGATCAGACCGGCGTTGTTTCTCAGCGCAACGGCGTCAATCGACTTGGTCGCGAAGGACATCTGCGATTGGAAGTCGATCAGGATCAGCGTGTGGTCCTGCGGCGAGAGCAGAGTCCTGCCGGGTGCGGCGACAGCGGTTGGCATGTGAATGACTCCGGTTCAAGGGTCTAAAAGATGAATTGTCGAAGGTGTCAGGTCGTCGTGACGCCGACCTCGGGAGTTCGTCCGTCTCACGCACATCAAGGTCAAAATCGTGCGAGACGAGTACGGATTCGACGGCGCGCGCGGTATCGTCCTTCGACACACCACGATCAGCGATGCGGTTTTACGAAAGGCCGTTACGTCGAGACAATTGTCCTCAAGTGTCCCATATCCTGTGCATTAGGATAGGCGCTTGAGCCGATGTCAGTCGGCGAGAAGCGAGCGAAGCGCTTGCAGCAACTCGTCGGGATTGCACGGTTTAGTCAGATAAAATCTGACCCCGATCTCCTGCGCCAACATGCGGGTCGCGTGATCGGGGTATGCCGTTATCAGAATGGTGGGGAGCGTTCTGCCGGAGGCGGCAATGCGCCGGCAAAGTTCAAGGCCGCTCATTCCGGCCATGCGCATGTCCGCGATCAGGCAGCACACATGGATGAATTGATCGGAGCCGAGGAAGGCGCCCGCGCTCGGAAAACCGATCGCCGTGAAACCCATGGCCATAATCAGATCGACCATCGCCACGCGGGCCGAGGCGTCGTCGTCGACCACCGCGATCGGGAGAAAAGCAGGCATCCGTTACGGCTTAGCCTCAGCGCATCCGGCTGGATCGTGATCCACCGCCGGGTTCAACTGCGCCAAGCATCGGAGATGCGGATGTGTTGGAGCAATTATATGCTGGTGCCGTCCATCTTAGCCTCGGGTTCAATAGCGGCGAGCCTGTCTGCGATCCGGACGAGGTCTGCCACCGAGTTCGCCTTGAGCTTTTGCATCACCTGCGCGCGATGGACCTTGACCGTAACCTCGCTGAGCTGAAGCGCCTGTGCGATCTGCTTGTTCATCCGGCCGGCCGCGACGAGCGGCAGGATCTCGCGCTCGCGCGGCGTCATCGTCGAGACGCGCTCCCGAAGCTCCGCCAGCATTGCCGCCTTGGCACGCCGACGCCGGTCGAGCTCTATGGCGCGGTGCACGCCGTCGATCAGATCCTGATCGCGGAAAGGCTTGGTCAGGAACTCGACCGCGCCCGCCTTCATCGCGGCGACCGACATTGGCACATCGCCATGCCCGGTTATGAAGACGATGGGAGGCGGACTAGCGGTGCGGCCGATCTCGCGCTGGAATTCCAGCCCGCTCTGACCCGGAAGCCTGACGTCGAGCACCAGGCAACTCGGCAAGTCCGGACGCGGAGCCATGCGAAAGTCACGCGCGGTTTCGAAGGCGGCAACCGTGTGGCCAACCGACTGCAGCAGGCTTTCGAGCGACATCCGCATTGCGGGATCGTCATCGACGACGAAGACGATGGAGCCATTCTTGCTCATCGGACCAGCTCCGCATCGTTTGGCTTCGCCAAAGAGGCAGGCAGCGTAAACTGGAAGACGGCTCCATGCGGCTCGTTGTCCGACGCCCAGAGTCGTCCGCCATGGGCCTCAACAGCAGTTCGGCAGAACATCAAGCCCATGCCCATCCCATCCGGCTTGGTCGTGTAAAACGGATCAAATATACGATCCTTATCGATCGCGGACAAACCCGCCCCATTGTCGGCGATCACGACGAGCACCTCGCCGAACTCATGGCACTGAGTGGCAAAGTGTAGACGGCGCGAGTCCGTGATGCCGCGCATGGCGTCGATGGCATTATCGACCAGATTGGTGATAACCTGCTGCAACTGCAGCGGATTGCCGACAACGTGAGGTAAGTCATTTGCCAGAGCGGTCGAGACGGTGATGCGGCCGAGGCGGGCTTCGGTCTCACACTGCGCCAGCACCGTTTCGATGAGATCGTTGAGATTGAGCGGCTCACGCTCTTGGGCCCCCTTAAGGAACATGGTGCGGATACCGGTGACGACCTTGCTGGCGCGGTGACCTTCCAAAACAATCCGGCCCAGGGCCGCCTTTGCCTCGTCGATACGCGGCTGATCGTGCGCAAGCCAGCGCAACCCGGCCGAAGCGTTCGTCACCATGCTGGCTAGCGGCTGGTTGACCTCATGCGCGATCGAGGCCGAAAGCGCTTCCATCGCCGTCAGCCGGTTCTGGCGGGCTCGCCGTTCGGCCAGAACCGAGAGCGCGAGCCGGGCATGGACCCTGGTCGCCTCCGACAACAGAACGAGCAACACGAGGCTGGCGGAAGCCAATCCATAGAATCGCCCCGCCCACCAGCCGACGCTCAAACGGATGGCCCCGCTGATGTAGGAGATCAGCATGATCTCGATCATGAGTGTGAAGAGGACGACCATCAGCCAGATGTCGAGCATCGAGCGTCGGCGCAGGCCCAGCAATATCAGGCCGATTGAATAAAGCCCGATGGCCGTCGCCGGCACGAAGCGCCAAAGCCCACTGACATTGCGTGCATCGATCATGAATTTCGGCAGTGCATCGTCGTTCGAGACGATGACCCATGTGACGAGGCACACGATCGTCAGGACGCCAGCGACGCTGAGAAGGATGATCCTTCGCGCGGAACCCGGCGGAAATTTACGATCGGACAGCACAGCATAGCCGATGACGAAGAGCGGAAAACCCAGGCGCCTGATCGCCGCGATTGAAGCTGTGGTCTGCGGGACGTCTCCAGGCATCATCTCATCGAACACGCCGGGAAAGGTCAGCGCCCACGGCACCGCCATGACACCCGAAAACAGATAACCGACCGCGAGCAGCAAAATCGGCCGAGAGCGATGCACGGAGAACAGTGCCATGAGCAGCGCCGACGTCAGTAGTTCGACGACAAACACGGCCGAAGCATAGGCGGGCAGCAGGGCCTCGGTGTTGACGGTGGGCTGGCGCGCGTAGGGCGCGGCCACGAGCAGCGCGCCGATCAGCAGGGCCGACAGGCACACCGCCAGCCGCAACTGGCTTCTGGCTGGTGGCGATGCCAGCGGCGAGAGCCCGCCGGGCATCAGTTCGTTCGCGCTCACAAACCCTCGCACATCGCCATGCAAGACGGGCCGAAAATGGCCCTATCGTTGATTGGGTAACACAAATCGGAGCGAAGCTGACGCTTGATACGTTGGGGTCTGGTCGTCTGGTTCGTCTCGGGCTCGGGCCGGGACGCGGACGTCTCTCAAGGGTACCAATTCGCTTGCCGACGGCAGCTCAAGTTAGTTCCTGTCGCGTCGGCTCGATTTAAGCGCTTCGTTCGTACCCGGCGATGAGGCGGCTGCGAACGGATTTGGCACTCGTCGTTGGCGTTGAGGGTATCCAAGGCAAGCGCTACGTCTCAGCGCGCCGCCCGCGCCGCTTCGGTAGCGTCCTTGATCACGGCACGCGCGGTCCGTTGCATCGTCTCGGTATCATCGAAGACCGCAATCAGCAGTGTCGCGCCCTCCAATCGAATGAGCGCATCGGCGGCGACTGTGTCGGCGATTTCCCGAGGCATGCCTCCGGTGAGAATGTCGCTCAAGAACGTTCGTAGCGACTGGAAGAATTCCCGGACGGCCTCCTTCGCAACGGGAGTGTCGTCACCGACGCCATAGGCAAGGTGCAAGCCGACGCAGCGCTTGCCTGTCGAGAGATTTGCAGCAATTCCCCCGATAGCGGCTTCATAGGCGACCTGCCAGGGACCCGCCATGAGCTGTGCGTCGGGAAAAGTCTCCCTGAGCGTCAGCGCGAGCACCTCGGGCACGAGCGCCTCCTTGTTCGGGAAGCGCATGTAGAGGGAGGCCTTTCGCAAGCCGACGAGACTGGCAAGGTCCTGCATCGAGGCGCCGGCGTATCCCTTCTCGCGAAACAACTGCCGCGCGGCGGCGACGATCTGATCCTTCGTAACCTTCATGATCCTACCTGGATAACGGGCTGCGCCGTTGCCGCAAGAGCGAGTGCGATGCCGTAACAGGCCTAGCAGATTGCTTCCCCCTTTACAAACGACCGATCGGTAGTATTTATGCCCTGAAGCCGTTGGGGCGGGCCCATACGGCGCCAATCGATCGGAGGCGGCGATGACGGTCAGCTACAAGTCCCAGAAGGTCGGGGATGTTGATGTCTTCTACAGAGAAGCCGGTGCGAAGAACGCGCCGACGCTTCTCCTGCTTCACGGATTTCCGACGTCCAGCCACATGTTCCGCGAGTTGATGCCGCTGCTTGCCGACCGCTACCGCGTGATCGCGCCGGATCTGCCGGGCTTTGGCCGCACGAAGGCGCCTGCGCGTGGCGAATTCGACTACACCTTCGACAATCTGGCCAAGGTCGTCGAGGGCTTCACGCAGGCCCAGAAGCTAGACCGCTATGCGCTCTACGTTTTCGATTACGGCGCGCCCGTGGGGTACAGGCTGGCGGCCGCGCATCCCGAGCGCGTGACGGCGCTGATCAGCCAGAACGGCAACGCCTATCTGGATGGCTTCAGCGACCAGTGGGAACCGTGGCAAGCCTATTGGCGCGACGATAGCGCGGAGAACCGCGAGGCCTGCAGGGCATCGCTGTCCGCCGACGTGATCGAGAACTGGCAGTATCGCACCGGCGCCGATCCGCGCCGCCTCGGCCCCGACGGATACACGCTCGACATCGCTTTGATGGCCAGGCCAGGAGCCGAAGACATCCAGCTCGATCTCATTCGAGACTATCGCACCAATCTGGAGCGCTATCCCGAGTTCCAGGCGTATTTTCGTGATCATCAGCCGCCTTTCCTCGCAGTCTGGGGCCGGCACGATCCGGCTTTCATTCCGGCCGGCGCCGAGGCCTATAAGCGCGACCTGCTGCATGCCGAGGTTCATCTGCTCGACACCGGCCACTTCGCGCTCGAGACGCACGCCGACGAAATAGCTCAGTTCATCCGGGTTTTTCTCGGTCGGCACCTTTAACGCGCAGCATCGACGGTGGCGCGATCCGCATGGGACGAGATCACAGCCGGGGATGCTGGGGATGAGCCCGATGCGGCCTCGGCGCATCAAACCGCTAGACCGTTGGGCGAGTGACCGGATGTAACGGGGTCATGATCGAGGAAGCCATGAAAGCAGCCGTTTACGACCGATGTGGCCCAGCCGACGTCCTGCATTACGCGGACGTTCCCGATCCGGCATGTCCAGCTGACGGTGTCATTATCCGTGTTCAGGCTGTCTCCATTGAAGGAGGCGACCTGATCAACCGGGCATGCTCGCCGCCACCGCACCCCGGTTATGTCGGCGGTTATGCGGCCGCAGGCGAAATCATTGCCGTGGGCTGTGATGTCGGCGATCGTCATATCGGGCAGAAGGTGACCAGCTTCGATCTGTCGGGATCGCATGCCGAGTTGCGCGCCGTTGCCGCCAGCCGGACCTGGCTGGTGCCTGATGGGCTCGACATGGCAGCGGCCGCCGCATGGCCGATCGCCTTTGGGACCGCCCACCACTGTCTCTTCGCTCGGGGCGAGCTGAAAAGCGGAGAGACGGTCCTCATACAGGCAGGCGCCGGTGGCGTCGGAATTGCTGCCATCCAGCTTGCCCATCGAGCCGGCGCCACCGTGCTGGCAACCGTTTCCGGCTCCCAACGAGCCGGAGATCTGCTGCTGCGAGGACTCGACCACGCGATCGATCATCGCGAGGTGGACGTTGCCGAAGAGGTTATGCGCCTGACGGAAGGGCGAGGTGTCGATCTTGTCGTGGACCCGGTCGGCGCGACCCTGCGGACGTCCTTGGCCGTGCTTCGGTCCGAGGGGCGACTGGTGTTCGTCGGCAACGCGGGCGGATCGAATCTTCAACTTGATCTGTGGCCTGCGCTACAGGCGAACCAGTCGCTTTTCGGCGTCTTCATGGGGACGCAGTTCGAGAAGCCGGATGTCTATCAAACGGTGTCCCGCATGCTGGCCCAGGCGGCAAATGGTGAGCTGGACGCAGTGGTGGACTGCCGTTTCCCGCTCGCCGCAGCCGCGGAAGCCCATCGCTATGCCGAAGGGAGCGCGCGTCTGGGACGTGTCGTGCTCGTTCCATGATACGAAACGGTGAATTGAAGAGCGGCGTTGATCGCGACGATGGCGCTCGCCCTGAGTGGCTGCGTCTCACGGCCCGCCGCCTATCGCGCCCAGTCGATGCAGAAGCAACGGGCGAAATCGATCACCGACGTCGTGCGTATCGCCGATATGTTCGTTGCCGCACAACTATGGACTCAGGCGGACGACACCAGGGTATAATTGCACCCAACGGCCCACTTTCAGTATTTCGGTCAAGCTGATCCTAGTTTTAGGTCGCTACCGGGCGCAATCGCGAAAAGTTCAATGGCGTGCGCCCAAGGCGTCGCCGCGAGGTTGCCGATCCGAACGGGAGATGCCCATGCGTGTCCAAATCATCGAGGCGTTTGGCGAGACGGGCGTTTTTCAGCTCACGTCGCTACCCGAGCCCGAACCCGCGCCAGGCGAGCTGGTCGTGGCGCTGGCCGCTACAAGCGTCAACCCGGTGGACGACAAGATCAGGCGCTACGGCCCCTCGATTGCGCCAGTGCTGCCAGCCGTACTCGGCTGCGATGTCGCCGGAACCGTCGTAGCGCTCGGCGCTGGCGTCAGCGACTTCAAGGTCGGTGACGAGGTTTACGGCTGCGCGGGGGCGTCGGCCGCCACTGGCTCAGCCAAGCTCTCGGCGAGCCGCTGAGCCGATTTGCCGACCTCCCCGCAGAAAGAGAAACACATGACCAAGTCGATGAAGGCGATCGTTCTCCCCCGCTTCGGGGGACCGGACGTGTTCGAATTGCGCGAGGTGCCGGTGCCACCGGTCGGCCCACGTCAGGTGCGGGTGCGGGTCCACGCCACCGCAGTCAACCCGCTCGACTACCAGATCCGCCGCGGCGACTATGTCGACTACGTCCCGCTGCCCGCCATCATCGGCCACGACATTTCGGGCGTCGTCGAGGAGATCGGGTCGGACGTTCGCGAGTTCGCGGTCGGCGACGAGGTATACTACACGCCGAAGATCTTCGGCGGCGCGGGCTCCTATGCCGAGCAGCACGTCGCCGATGTCGAGCTCGTCGGCCGCAAGCCCGCAAACCTCACGCATCTCGAGGCGGCCAGCCTGACGCTCGTCGGCGGCACGGTCTGGGAGGCGTTCGTCCAGCGCGCGCAGCTGAAGGTTGGCGAGACGATCCTCATTCACGGCGGTGCGGGCGGCGTCGGCACGATCGCGATCCAGATCGCCAAGGCGATCGGCGCGCGGGTGATCACGACGGCGCGCGCTCGCGACCACGAATTCGTGCGCTCGCTCGGCGCCGACGAGACGATCGACTTCACCGCCGAAGACTATGTGGAGTCGGTCGCCCGCCTGACCGGGGGAGAGGGCGTGAACGTCGTCTTCGACACGATCGGCGGCGATGCGCTCACGAGAAGCCCGCTGGCGCTCGCCGAGCTAGGGCGCGTGGTCAGTCTCGTCGATGTCGCGCAGCCGCAGAACCTCATCGAGGCCTGGGGCAAGAATGCCGCCTACCACTTCGTCTTCACCCGACAGAACCGGGGCAAGCTCGACTCGCTCACCCGCCTTGTCGAACGTGGTCTCGTCAAGCCCGTGCTCGGCGCGACGCTGCCGCTGGCGCGCATGGCCGAGGCGCACGAGTTGCTCGAGAACGGCGGCGCACGCGGCTTGCGCGGCAAGGTCGTGATCGACGTGTCGGGCGAGACGGTTTCCTTGCCATCGCCCCAGCGTGCCGACTGACGCGTCAAGCGGACGGCGGGAGTTGCCCGCCCGGCCGTCCGCCGCCTTCCATCCGGGAGAGATCACATGGTGACCGAACTCGCTCTCTTTCGCCTTGAAACGGGCTCCGGCCCCGCTTTTGAGGCCGCCTTCTCCAGCGTCGCTTCGCTGCTCATGGATGCCGACGGCTATGTGCGGCACCGCCTCGTACCGACGCTCGATGACGCCGACCTCTATTTGCTTCAGGTCGAGTGGCGGGATTTGGCCGCTCACACTGTGGGCTTCGAACCGAGTGACGCGCATGCGCGCTTCATCGCGGCGCTCGAACCGATGCTCGCCGGCGCGCCAATCGTCGTGCATGTCCCGACAGACCAGCGGTCGTGATGCCGGTACGATTATCCAATGTCAGGGGCGGAGCATGAGCCTCACGACTTTTGTGACATTTGTGTTGATCAGCGCTGCCCAGGTCGCCGCGCCCGGCCCGTCGACGGTCTTCCTGGTCAATAACGCGATCATTTATAGTCCGCGTCGTGCCATCGTGGCGCTGAGCGGCGATCTCGCGGCGATCATCATTCTGGCGTCGCTTTCGGCGGTCGGCGTCGGCGCGCTCCTTGCGGCCAACACCGTGCTTTTCACCGCCTTGCGCATTGCGGGGGCCGTTTATCTTCTGTGGCTTGGTTTCGGCTACCTGCGATCGCACAACACCGCCGCAGGCGGCGACAGCCGCGAAGCCGCCATGACCGGTGCCAGCTTTAGCCTTTGGCTGCAGTCTTTTTGGATCGGCATCAGCAATCCCAAGGCCGTGCTGTTCTTCGCCGCACTCTTTCCGCAGTTCATTCCCGCCGATAGCGGCTACGGCCTGCTCGCCATTCTTGTGATTGGCTTCGTGCTGACGAAGCTCGTCGTTCTCGGCGGATATGCGTTGGCCGCTCGTCAGCTTCGTCGTGTTTTTGCGACGGAGGGCAACGTGGCTTTCGGACGTCGACTGACCGGAGCGCTGTTCATCCTGTTCGGGTGCGCAATGGTCTGGCCGCTCGTGACGTGAAGCAGAGCGCGGCGCTCCCGCGGTTCCAGATGCAAACGACCTCGACGGAGATGACCATGAGGTACTTCACCACCACCGACGGCACCCGGATCGTCTTCAAGGACTGAGGTGTCGGGCAGTTATCTTTTTCGCCCACGGCTGAGCGCGTCCCCCAGTTCAAGAAAGGAAAACTCATGTCCAAGACCACAGCTACTGTCGCTGTCGCCACCGCTCTTCTCTCCGGTGCTGCCGAGGCTCAACCGGCCAAGCCCGCGATCGTTCTCGTCCATGGTGCATTTGCGGAGTCGTCGAGCTGGAATGGCGTCATCGTCAACCTCCAGAAGGACGGATACAGGACCGTCGCCATCGCCAATCCGCTGCGGAGCGTGTCGAACGATGCCGGCTATGTTTCCGACGTCGTCGCAAGCATCACGGGCCCCGTGGTGCTGGTCGGCCATTCCTATGGCGGCCAGGTCATCTCGAACGCGGCGAAGGCGCACGAAAACATCAAGGCGCTGGTCTATGTCGCGGCCTTCGCGCCTGACGCCGGCGAGGCAGCGGCCGATCTGGCCGGCAAGTTTCCTGGCGGGACACTCGGCGAGGCGCTCGCGCCTCCGGTCAAGCTCTCCGGTGGCGGCGTCGACCTCTACATCGATCAGGCAAAGTTCCACACCCAGTTCGCTCATGACATTCCGGCCGGGGCGGCCGCGCTAATGGCGGCCGGCCAGCGCCCGATCACCGAAGCCGCTCTGACCGAGACATCTGGCGAGCCGGCGTGGAAATCGCTGCCCTCCTTCTTCATCTACGGCGACGGCGACAAGAACATCCCGGCCCAGGCGCTCGGCTTCATGGCCGAGCGTGCCGGCTCGAAGCGAACGGTCGTGATCAAGGGGGCGTCACATGTCGTGATGGTCTCGCAGCCCGAAGCGGTCGCGGAACTGATCAGGGAAGCCGCGCGATCGGCCTCGCTTCAACGTCCCCAATAGGCCGGGGACGAATAGTGGCGGAGGCATGCGGCAGTGACGACGGCTGCCGCCGTAATGCAACCAACGCGTATTCCAGGATCTTCCGAGCAGGACCGTTCGAGTGAGGAGGTTGATCGCGATGCAGCAAAACTCAGAACTGCCCGAGAACGTCGTGAGCGTCTCGGCCCTTCGGAGCCGGTCCAGCGGCGTGCGCCTCGAAGTCACCAGCTTTCATTGCACTGGGCGCGCGATCCACCGGTTCAAGCAAGCCGATGAGACGCGGCTGAGCGTTGTGCTCGACGAGATCGGCGGGCGATGCGAGCCGCGGCTTCATCCCGACAGGCCAAACCCGATCGACCATATGCCGCGCCATATGCACTTCGCCCCCGCAGGGCTGGAGCTGTGGGGCTTTAGCGACGATGTCAGGTTCGTGAGAGACGCGATCTTCAGCTTCGACCTCAAGGTGTTGAGCGAGAGCATGGCGGACGCCTTGTCCGAAGATCTGATCAGCTCACCGCGCCTGCGCTTCGCGGATGATCGCATCTGGAGCCTCGCGCGTATCTTGGCGGACGCCATCGACGACGACAGCGATCCCGCTACCCAGCTCTATTGCGACGGCCTGACCACCGCCATTGCCGCGAGGTTGTTCTCGCGCCCGTCATCGCGCGTTGAACAAACCAGCGGCCTGGCGCCGTGGCGCCTTCGCCGGGTCATCGATTATCTGGACGCGAACCTGCCGGAGCGAGTGAATCTCGCTGATCTCGCTGAGCTGGCGGGCCTTTCGTCTGCGCATTTTAGCCGAGCCTTCAAGATTTCCACCGGAATGGCGCCGTATCAATGGCAACTGGATGCGCGCATCCGGCAAGCGCAGGCGCTGCTGCTCGATACGGACGCATCGCTCGAGGACGTCGCGGAGGCGACGGGTTTCGCTGACGCGGTTCATTTCGGACGGACGTTTCGAAAGCTCGCAGGCGCGACACCCGCGATTTGGCGGCGTGAACTCAAAAGCTGAAACCGCCATTGGCAGCAGGATCGAACTGCCGATCGCAGAATCCGACAGGGCCATAGATCGTCCGCTACGATACCTAACCGGCACTCGGGACAGCCTGTCCCGTCGACGCAACCGGCTCTTCATGGTGGTGAATGACATCCGACGCGGCTGATGACGACGGCATCCTGCAGGCCAACCTCAAGCGCGTCTTCAGCGAGCGTGACGCCAGCCTGCGCATTGCCGCGATCCGCGACCTCTATTCTCCCGACGCTGTTCTTTACGAGCCCGACAGCATCAAGGCCGGCTACGACGCCATCTCGCAAGCGGTCGAGGATCTGCTGGCCAGCCTGCCACCCGCTTTCGTCTTTTCGCCGCTAGGCCCGGCTGTCGGCCACCACGGGCTAGCCCGCCTGCGCTGGCGGGCGGGGCCTCCTGACGGACCGGTCGTCGTCACCGGCACGGACGTCGCCCGGATCGAGGCCGGGCGCATCGCGAGCCTACACGTCTTCATCGATCCGCCGGACGCCTGAGGCGTCACATCATCGAAAGGAATTATCATGGCCGCCAAAAACGGACTCGACGCCCTTTTGCGTCCTGAGGACAGCTTCCTCGTCCTGATCGACCATCAGCCCTATCAGTTCGCGAACCTGAACAGCCACGAGCCGATGATGATCGTCAACAACGTTGTCGGCCTCGCCAAGGCGGCGAAGGTTTTCGACGTGCCGACGATCCTGACCACGGTCATGGAAGAGCGCGGTGGCTATCTTATCAAAGGCCTACAGGACGTCTTTCCGGACCAGAAGCCGATAGACCGGACCTTCATCAACACCTGGGAAGACCCCGCCGTCACAGAGATCGTGAAGAAGAGCGGCCGCAAGCAGCTGATCCTCGCCGCACTGTGGACCGAAGTCTGCCTGGCCATGCCGACCATCCAGGCGCTGGCCGAGGGCTATGACGTCTTCATCGTCACCGACGCCTCCGGCGGCGTGTCGAAGGAGGCCCACGACATGGCCGTGCGCCGCATGGTTGCCGCCGGCGCCGTGCCGATCACCTGGATGGCGGTGGCGTCCGAATGGCAGCGCGACTGGGCGCGGGAAAAGACGGCTTCGGGCCTTTCTAGCGTCGTTCTCGAGCACGGCGGCGCCAGCGGCGTGGCCTTCGCCTGGGAGCTCCAGCTCCTCGCGGCGACGCCCCCCGCGCAGGCTTGAGGCCGGCATGGCTGGATCCCGTCCCATTCGCATCGGCTATTGCCTGTCGCTGTCGGGTCCGCTCGCGGGCAACAGCAGGTCGGCGCGGCTGGCGCACGAGATCTGGCGGGACGACGTCAACGCACGGGGCGGCCTGCTGGGCCGCCCCGTCGAGCTCGTCTGTCATGACGATGGGGCCGATGCGTCGCGCGTCCCCGAGCTGTATCGGCGGCTGATCGACGTCGACGGCGTCGAGCTCGTTATCGGCGGCTACGGTACCAACACCATCCTGCCGGCAATGCCCCTGATCATGGAGCGTGGGCGCTTCTTCGTCGGCCTGATGGGGCTGGGGGTCAACAACGCCCTGAATTACTCCAACTACTTCGCGATGATCCCGACCGGACCGGATCCGAATGCGGCGTTGACCCAGGGCTTCTTCGCGCTCGCCGCGCAGCAGACGCCGCGTCCCCGGACCGTGGCCTTGCTCTCGGCCGACGCCGAATTCTCTCGCAATCCCGTCCTCGGCGCCAAAGCCAATGCTGGGGCATACGGCTTCAACGTGGTTTTCGAGGCGACTTATCCGCTGGCGACCGAAAACTTCGAGCCTGTGCTCGACGCGGTCGCGGAGAGCGGTTGCGACCTGCTCTGGCTGTGCTCCTATCTGAACGATTCCATCGGGCTCGTTCGTGCCATCCGGGCCCACGCATTTCGTCCCAAAATGGTGGGCGGTGCCATGATCGGCCCGCAGAACACCACGGTGAAGACGACGCTCGGCCCGCTTCTCAACGGCTTCGTCAACTACGAGTACTGGGTGCCGGCTTCGAGCATGATGTTCGCGGGTGTAGCCGCGCTGCTCGAAACCTATCGAGTCCGCGCGCCGGCGGCGGATGTCGACGCGCTGGGGCACTACATGGCCCCGCTCGCCTACGCCCAGATGCAGGTCGTCGCCCAGGCGGCGGAGGCGACCGGGGGCTTCGACGACGAACGCCTGTCCACCTATGCGCGCGAAGCGACGTTCCAGACCGTGATGGGGCCCGTTCGGTTTGGCGCGAGAGGCGAATGGCAGGAGCCTCGCGTACTCCAGGTGCAGTTTCAAGAGATCGCGGGCAACGGCATCGCCCAATTCGCCGACGGCTCCCGACAGATCGTGCTGTCTCCACCCGGCTTCGCGGCCGGAAGCCTGGTCTATCCCTTTGCCTGAGGCCCGCCTCGGCGCCTCGCGGCGCTCCGGGCGCGGACTGGCTACCGGTTCGGCGGACTCGCCACGCCCTCACAGAAAGGCCCCTGTCGATGTCGATCGATCGTTTTCCCGTCGGGCAGGAAATGGATGTCTCCTATCCTGATTTTCGGGTGAGCCTGACGCTGCTCTCGGCCGCGCGGCTGAGGTTCGAAATCAAGGACGGGCCGTTCGCGCGGACGGAGACGGTCGACATTCACGTCGTGCCGCTCGGCAACAGCCTCTTCGCGCTGAGCTGGCAGGAGAAGGAAGGGGCGACCGTCACGAATGTTCAGGACTATGATCGCGGCCTGGTTCACTCCTTCGCGACGCTGTCTGATGGACGATTCCTGCGAATGACGGGGACAATCGAGATCAACCGTCCCGCCGATCGGCCCCTCGACGACCGCCCTCATCGTAACAAGGCATTGGTGCTCGAGGCGATGACCTCGCTGTTCCAGCGGCATGATGCGTCGGCGGTGGATCGGCTCTATGCCCCGGACTACATCCAGCACAATCCCGAAATCCCCCAGGGCCGCGATGCCTTGCGGGCGCTCGTCTCCGGGCTCTCGAAGGACGTCTTCTACGAGCCGGGCCTCATGGTGGCCGAGCGCGATCTCGTCGCCATCCACGGCCGCATTCGCGGCTGGGCGGACAGGCCGCAGATCGTGATCGATCGGTTTCGGATCGAGGACGGCAAGCTCGCCGAACATTGGGACGTCTTGCAGAACGAGGTGACCCCATCCGCGGCATTGGCAGGAATCGCGATGTTCGATCCGCAGGAAGCGGGACGCCAGCAATGCCCCAAAAGCGAAGCGCTGTTAACGGAAAGACGATCCGATGGCTGAAGCAAGCTTGGGACAAACGATCGCGCCGGCGATTGTGCTGATGGGAGCGGCGGTGGTCGCCGTGCCGCTGTTCCAACGGCTCGGCCTGGGCTCGGTCCTGGGTTACTTCGCTGCCGGCATGCTGGTGGGGCCGTCGGTGTTCGGCCTGTTCACCGACGCGCAGGCCATCCTGCATTTCTCCGAGCTCGGGGTGGTCATGTTCCTGTTCGTGATCGGGCTGGAATTGCGCCCGCCCAAGCTCTGGGCGATGCGCGGCCAGATCTTTGGCCTCGGCCTCTTCCAGGTCTTCGTTGCAACCACCACCCTCTCGCTGACGGGCGCGGTGGTGTTCGGGCTGTCCGGTCCCGTCGCCTTCATTGCCGGGGCGGGCTTCGTCCTATCCTCGACGGCGGTCATCATGTCGGTGCTGCAGGATCGCGGCGAGATGTCGAGCGCGGAGGGCCAGAAGTCGGTCGCGATCCTTTTGTTCGAGGATCTGATGATCGTCCCGCTGCTGGCCGTGGTCGCCTTTCTGTCGCCTCTCTCGCATGGGGGGAGCGGATGGACAGGGATCCTCGTGGCGATTGCTGCGCTCGCCCTACTGCTGGCCGTATCGCGCTGGGCATTGAATCCGTTTTTCGCCTTGCTGGCCCGGGCGCGGACGCGGGAGGTCCTGACGGCGGGTGCGCTGCTGGTGGTCCTCGGCGCAGCGTTGCTGATGGAGGTCGCGGGCCTGTCGATGGCGATGGGCGCCTTCCTTGCCGGCGTGATGCTGTCGAGCTCAAGCTATCGGCACCAGATCGAGAGTGACATCGAGCCGTTTCGAGGCCTGCTGATGGGGCTGTTCTTCCTGGCCGTCGGGATGTCGCTCGACCTTGCCGTTGTCGCGGCCGAATGGCCGCTCCTGCTGGCCATGCTGGCCGCCTTCACGGTCGCGAAGGGCGTCGTGGTCTATGCGGTCGCCCGACTATTCGCCGGCTCCAATCACCAGGCGCTGCACCGAACCTCGATGTTCCTGCAAGGCGGCGAGTTCGCCTTCGTGCTCTATGCCGCAGCGGCGACGGGCGGCGTGATCGATGGGCGCGAGAACGCGCTGTTCTCGACCGTCGTGATCCTGTCCATGGCCCTGACGCCTCTGCTCATGATCGCTACCGATCGGCTCTTGCGCAGTGACGTATCGATGGAGGGCATCGACGCCGCTAGCGGGTTGAAGGGGCGGGTCCTACTCGTCGGTTTCGGCCGCTTCGGACAGATGGTCTCGCAAGTGCTGCTGTCCAAAGGCATCGAGCTCGCCGTCATCGACAAGGAACCCGACCAGATTCGCGACGTCGCCCGATACGGATTCAAGGTCTATTTTGGTGATGGCGCCCGGCTCGATGTCCTGCGCCACTCCGGCGCAGGCGAAGCCGATGCGATCATGATCTGCATCGACGATCCCAAGGCCGCGCTGCAGATCGTGGAACTGGCGCAAAACGAGTTTCCTCAGGCCAAACTCCTGGTTCGCAGTGTCGACCGTGGCCATGCTGTGGACCTGATCCGTGCCGGGGTCGATTATCAGATCCGCGAGACCGTCGAGTCCGCCTATCTGATGGGGGCAGAGGGCCTTCGGGCACTGGGCTTTGCCGATGTCGATATCGAGGAGGCTGCCGAGGATAGCCGTCGGCGCGATAACGCGCGGCTGGCCCAGCAGGTTCAGGGCGACGCGATGTCAGGCCGCGACACTCTCCACATTCAGTCCGTCTAACAGCCGCTGAATACGGCGTCGCCCTCTGGCGCCCCCCAACTGACGATACCGGCAACAGAAAACCAGGAGGTCGAGAATTTCAATGCCAACACTTTACTATGCCGTAGGTGCGTGCTCGCTGGCTCCCCACATCACGCTCGAATGGATCGGTCGGCCGTACGAAGCGGTCAAGGTGCAATACGGCTCCGACGAACTCCTTGCGGTGAACCCCGCTGGCGCGGTGCCGACGTTTCGCGAGGATGACGGCTGGCTTTTGACACAGGCCGGCGCCATCCTCGACTATCTGGCGCACAAGCATCCCGAGGCAAGGCTCGCCGGCGGCGACGGCGCGAGGGCCAAGGCCGAAGCGCATCGCTGGTCCGCCTTCTTCACCTCGGACCTTCACGCCGCCTTCTGGCCGGTTTTCATGCCCTATCGCTACACGACAGACCAAAGCGAAGCGGCCAAGGCAGCGGTGGTGGAAGCAGGGCACAGGCTGGTCACCAAGCAGCTCGGCGTTCTGGACCGCCATCTCGACGGGCGGGAGTATATCCTCGATGGAGGTCGCTCGGTGATTGACGCTTACGCGTTCCCGATGGTCCGATGGGCGATCAAGCTCCTGCCCGGCGGCCTTGACCGGTACCCGAATGTACTGGCGCTGCATGACACGCTGGCCGCCGATCCGAGCGTGCAGAAGGTGCTGGCACGCGAGGCCGGCGGCTGACCGTCGAAGGACATCAAACGAATGACCAGCGGCATCCACCACTTTACCGGAATCACGGCCAACGTTCAGGCGAACGTCGATTTCTACGTCGGCTTTCTTGGCCTCAGGCTCGTGAAGCAAACCGGCGGTTTTGCGGATGCCGAGCAGTTGCACCTCATCTATGGAGATGGGCTCGGCAGCCCCGGCTCGTTGCTGACCTTCCTCGTCTGGGAGGCTGCCGGCCGCGGCGGCACCGGCATCGGACAGGTTTCGGAGGTTGGGCTGGCGGTGCCGCCGAGCTCGCTTGGCGATTGGCTCACCAAAGCGCTTGCCGCCAACATGCCGCTTGAGGGGCCTGCTCGCGAGTTCGGAGAGTCGGTCCTGCGGTTGAAGGACCCGGATGGGCTGATCGTGAAGCTGGTGGGCGTCGATATGGCGACGCCGGCTCCGATTGCCGGCTCACCCGCCCGGATTCGGGGTGTTACGTTTCTGACGGACAAGGCGACCGATACTGCGAGCTTCCTGACGCGCTTCGGCTACAGGACAGGCGAGCGTGCTGGCCAGACGCAACGCATGGTCTCCGATACCGATATCGTCGATGTCAGGGAGGTATCGGGCTTCGTGCGATCCGTGCCGGGTGCGGGCGTGCCCGACCATGTGGCCTTCCGCGCACCGGACGCCGACGCGATCCGTTCGATGCGGCTTTCGCTGCAGCAGCACGGACCGACCGAGGTTCACGACCGAAAATACTTCGTGTCGCTCTACGTCCGCGACGCGGCCGGCATCCTCATGGAATATGCGACCGATGGGCCGGGCATGACCGTCGACGAGGCCCCCGACGAGCTCGGGCAGACCCTGTTTCTGCCGCCGCACGAGGCCGGTCGCGCCGAGGATCTGAAGGCGATGCTGCCTCAGTTCGCCTTGCCTGGCGAAGAGAGGTTTCCGGTCCGAGACCTCCCATTCGTTCATCGCTTCAATCGGCCGGAAGACCCCGACGGCACGACCCTAGTCCTGCTGCACGGCACCGGCGGAAGCGAGGCCGACCTGATGCCGATCGCCCGCCGCATCGCGCCGCGCGCAACACTGCTGGGCGTGCGCGGCCGGGCGACTGAGGAAGGCATGAACCGCTGGTTCCGTCGTCTCGACGCCACGACATTCGACCAGGTGGATATCCGCAGCGAAGCCGACGCATTCTCGGCGTTTGTCGATGGCGCCATGGCGGGTTACGGGCTCGACCCCGACAGGGTCGTTTTCCTGGGCTATTCCAACGGGGCGAACTTCCTCGCGGCGATCATTCAGCTCCATCCCGGTCTCGTCCGCCGCGCCGTGCTGCTGCGCGGCCTTCAGGCCTTGGAGGACCCGCCGGAAGCGGACATGTCGGCCACCGATGTGCTGGTGCTCAACGGACGTGAAGATCCCTTCGCCCGCAATGCGCCGCAGTTGGCGGATCCTCTAAGCGCGCATGGTGCGCGCGTGAATTTTCGAGAGCTTTCAGCAGGCCATGAACTGGCCGACGTGGATGTCACGGAGACATCCAGATGGATCGGCGAAATTTATCGCTGACCTGGGACCGCTGGGCTTCGACAGGAGTTGATCCGACATCATGTCGTTCAACCGTCGAAAAATGAGGAGCCGCCTGCGTTTCCCGACACTTAAATCTCCCGGATGCGTTACGACCCAACGTTTGACCGAAAGGACGCTGCGATGCTCAAAGGTTCCGACCTCCTCGTAAAGGCCCTTGAGAACGAAGGCGTCGACCGCATTTTCGGCGTTCCGGGCGAAGAGAATCTCGACGTCCTGGAATCGCTGCGCACGTCCAGCATCAAGCTCATCCTGACCCGGCACGAGCAGGCGGCGGCCTTCATGGCGGCGACCCATGGCCGGCTGACCGGCAAGCCCGGCGTCTGCATCGCGACGCTGGGGCCCGGCGCGCTCAACTTCTCGACCGGCGCGGCCTATGCGCATCTCGGCGCCATGCCGATGATCATGATCACCGGACAGAAGGCGATCATGACCGCCAAGCAGGCGCGCTTCCAGATCGTCGACGTCGTCGCCTCGATGAAGCCGCTGACCAAGATGACGCGCCAGATCGTCAGCGGGGCCAGCATCCCGTCCATGGTGCGCGACGCCTTCCGCGTCGCAATGGAGGAGCGGCCGGGTCCGGTCCATCTCGAACTGCCCGAGGATGTCGCGGCCGAAGAGGTCGACGACGCCTTCCTGATCCCGGTGCATCCGGTGGAGCGGCCGGTCGCGCAAGGCGCTGCGCTCGACCGTGCCGCCGAGATGATCCTGGCGGCCAGGCGCCCGCTGGTGATGATCGGCGCTGCCGGGAACCGGCCGCGCCTCGTCGAAGAGCTCTCGTCCTTCGTGCGGCGCACGCGGCTGCCCTTCTTCAACACCCAGATGGGCAAGGGCGCGGTCACCGGCGGCTCGAACCTCTATATGGGCACCGCCGCCCTGTCCGAGCGCGACCATGTCCACCAGGCCGTCGCGCATGCCGACCTCATCATCGCTATCGGCCATGACACGATCGAGAAGCCGCCTTTCCTGATGACGAATGCCGGTGGCTGCAATGTCATCCATATCGGCTATCAATCGGCCAGCGTCGAACAGGTCTATCACCCCGATGCCGAGGTGATCGGCGATATCGGCGCGACGGTGACGGGGCTTGCCGACCGGCTGGAAGGCAAGATCGAGCCCGATGCCTCGATGCTGGAACTGCGCCAGACCATCCTGGCCAAGATCAACGAGCGCGCGGAGGAGGACCGTTTCCCGATCACGCCGCAGCGCATCGTCCATGATGTGCGTGCCGTCATGCCGGAGGACGGCATCGTCTGCCTCGACAACGGAATGTACAAGATCTGGTTCGCCCGGAATTACCGCACCCATGTCGCCAACACGCTGCTGCTCGACAACGCGCTGGCGACGATGGGCGCAGGCCTCCCCTCGGCAATGATGGCGGCGATGCTATACCCGCAACGCCGCGTCATGGCGGTCTGCGGCGATGGCGGCTTCATGATGAATTCGCAGGAGATGGAGACCGCGGTGCGGCTCGGCCTCAACCTCGTCGTCGTCATCCTCAACGACAACGCCTATGGCATGATCCGCTGGAAGCAGTCAGTCGACAACTTCCCCGATTTCGGCATGACCTTCGGCAACCCGGATTTCGTCCGCTATGCGCAGTCCTACGGCGCCAAGGGTTCGCGGGTCGGTTCGGTCGCGGATCTCATCCCGACCCTCGAGGCCGCTTTTGCCGGCGGCGGCGTCCATCTCGTCGAGATCCCGATCGACTATTCCGAGAACACCCGGGTGCTGGTCGAGGAACTGGCCAACCGCAGCCCCGACATCCAGCTCGCCTGACCAGGAGATATCCGATGCTGCAGGTCGTCCAGGCCTTCGACCGCGCCCCGATCGCCGAGATCGCGACCGACGACGCGGCCGCACTCGAAGCCAAGCTTGTGGCCGCGCAGCGCGCTTTCCGCGACCGCGACGGCTGGCTGAAGCCGCATCAGCGGATGACGATCCTGCGCCGGCTCGCAGCCCTGGTCGAGGGCAAGCGCGATCATCTCGCCCTTCAGATCGCGCGAGAGGGCGGCAAGCCGCTGCCCGACGCCATCATCGAGGTGACGCGCGCCATCGACGGCATCCACAACGCCGCCGACGAGCTGCGCAACCTCGCCGGTCGCGAGATTCCGATGGGGCTGTCCCCGGCCGCCATCGATCGCTGGGCCTTCACCACCCGGGAGCCGATCGGCATCGTCGCGGCGATCTCGGCCTTCAACCACCCGCTGAACCTGATCGTGCACCAGGTCGCACCGGCGATCGCAACCGGCTGCCCCGTCATCGTCAAGCCGGCCGGCACGACCCCGCTCTCCTGCCTCGACTTCGTCGCGCTCGTCCATGAGGCGGGGCTGCCGGAGGCCTGGTGCCAGAGCTTCATTCCCGAGACGACCGAACTCGCCGAGAAGCTCGCCACCGATCCGCGCATTGCCTTCCTGACTTTCATCGGCTCGGCCAAGGTCGGCTGGTATCTGCATTCAAAACTGGCGCATGGTGCGCGCTCCGCGCTCGAACATGGCGGGGCCGCACCGGCCATCGTCGATCGCAGCGCCGATCTCGACGCCATCATCGGCCCCATCGTCAAGGGCGGCTACTACCATGCCGGCCAGGTCTGCGTGTCGACGCAGCGTATCTTTGTGCACGAGGACATCGTCGATGCGTTTGCGGAGCGGCTCGTTGCGGCAGTAAAGGCACTGCGCGTCGGCGATCCCGTCCTGAAGGACACCGAGGTCGGCCCGCTGATCCTGTCGAAGGAAGCCGACCGCATCGCATCCTGGGTGGACGAGGCCGTACAGGCGGGCGCGGGTTTGGCGGCCGGCTGCGGGCGCCTGTCAGCAACGACGCTGGAGCCGACGGTGCTCGTGGCACCACCCACTGAGGCCAAGGTGTCGCAACTCGAGATCTTCGGGCCCGTGGTCTGCGTCTACCCCTATGCGAAGCTTGACGACGCCATCGCGCAGGCGAATGCGCTGCCGGTCGCGTTCCAGGCCAGCATCTTCGCACAGGACATCGATATCGCGCTGCGCGCCGCCAACCGGCTCGATGCCTCTGCCGTGATGATCAACGATCCCACGACCTTTCGGACGGACTGGATGCCCTTCGCCGGACGGCGCGAGTCGGGATACGGCACCGGCGGCATCCCCTTCACCATGCGCGACATGACGCAGGAGAAGATGGTCATGCTGCGGAGATCATAGCAAAACATGGCCGACAAGGCGGCCAGATCAACCGGGTATCGAAACGCCTATGCGCATCGGTCGTCGCCAAGCCATCCCGTTCAGGGACCCCGCTCTAGGCTTCCGCCTCGCGCCAATGCGGAAACGTGACATATGCCGTGACGGCCTCCTGTTCGTGGGCACGGATCGTGACCCGCTCGCCTTTGGGCATGTAGGCAATCTCGCCTGGGCCGATCTCGTGGGTCTCAGAAGCGCTCGAAACCGACAGCCGCCCCGATAGCACGATCATGATATCGTCGACCGCCATGACCTGCTCAAGAAGGGAATTTGCGCCCCAACGGCCGTAGCCAACCGTTACCGGCCCGCCATGACGTTCATCGACGAGGTTACCTGCGAATATCTCGCCCCTGTCGCCGGGTGTGGCTTCCATCTTCGCCTCACTGACCATCAATTTTCTGAGTTTCATTGATGTCTCCCGGGCTGCGTTACCTGGCCAAAGCAGCGCGTGATATGTGAGCTTGAACGGGCAGGAGCAGACGGATGTTCCCGGAGGGAGCGTCCCCGGCCGTCCTGCTGTGGTGGATGGGCGTGACCGCTCGCGCTTGCATGACATCCGCTCCTCTTCCGGCGGATGTAGCCATCGTCGCGTAATCAAGTCCGCCACCTTGCGAAGCAGCACAACAACGATGTGCTGATTGTGAACGATGGCGTTTCCGCTACGCGAATTTGCTCGCATGATCTCTGAGCTCGATCGGAAGCGGCACTATTCCGATCTTCTCGCCTTTACGACATCGAGGAAGGCACGCAGCGGCGGCGGAACAGCCCGGTGCCCGGGATAGTAGATCGCGATCTTTTCGGAAGCCGGCGCCCATGGCGCCAGAATTCGGCGCAGCCGGCCACCCTGCAGGGCTGCTTCCGCTGCCGGACTTGCGACATAAACGATGCCCAGCCCGCTGATGGCGGCATCGACCATCAGTTCTTCGTCGTCGAGGATGACTGAGCCATGCAGATCAAGCGTCATGGTTCGTCCGGCCCGCTCGAATTCCCAGCGGTAGAGCTTTCCACTGGGTACGCGGTGACCGATGCAGCGATGTTGCTTCAGTTCATCGGGCGTGGCCGGCTCGCCGAAGCGTTCCAGATAGGCCGGTGATGCGACGCAGATGAAGCTGACCTCACCGGCGAAGGGGACGGCGATCATGTCCTTCGGAATGGAGTCGAGCAGCCGTACGCCAGCATCGAACCCTGCTGCCACGATGTCGATTAGCTTGCCTTCAACAACGAGATCGACGACCACGTCAGGAAAGCGCTCGGCCATCGTTGGCAGAATGTCGCGGACAAGCAGCGTCGCCGCCAGACGCGGCGCGTTGATCCGGACGATGCCACTGATGGTGCCGCGGAAGACCTGAACGGCCTCAAGCGCTTCGTCCAGACCCGTAAGCACCGGCTGGAGACGATCGAGCAGTTCGAAGCCCGCTTGCGTCGGCGCGACGCTGCGCGTCGTGCGGTTGAGCAGCCGGACGCCCAGGCGCTCCTCCAGCGCCCTCATCGCATGGCTCAAGGTCGATGGAGCGGTGCTGAGATCGTCGGCCGCACGCCGAAAACTGCGACGCGTCGCGACAGTCACGAAAGCCTGAAGGTCATTGAACGAGGGGCGCGTCATTGCTGGGGATTCTGCATCAGCCCGCGCCGAATTCAACGGCTAATCGGATCAATCATCATCCACTATCTCACGTCGGCGATGTGAAGCTTGCGGATCGGCCGCCTGCTCCCAGCCAGTGAAAGACACCGCCATGAACAAACGCGACGCCATTTTCCCTGCGGACCGGCATGCGCTCTACGATATCCACCAGTATTCTGCCGCGATCCGCTCGGGCGATCTGCTCTTCGTCTCCGGGCAAGTGGGCAGTCGCGAAGATGGGACTCCCGAACCCGTTTACGAGGATCAGGTTCGGCGAGCCTTCGTTAATCTGCGCGATGTGCTGGCCGCCGCGGGCGCAACGTTTGACGATGTGATCGACGTCATATCCTTCCACACCGATCCTCAGACGCAGTTCGACAGGATGCTGGCTGTCCGGGCTCAGGAAATCGGCGATCCACCCTATCCGACCTGGACGGCGGTTGGCGTGAACTGGCTTGCGGGGTTCGACTTTGAGATCAAGGTCATTGCCCGCATTCCCGATAAAGCACCCGAATAACGCCACGGAATGTGCGTATCGCGCCACATGACCTTGGCTTGCCCAATGCCTTGGATCGCCACTGCGCCGGCCGGCTCACTCTCAGGCGTCCTCGTCCGGCCAAATCCGGGGCGTGACCGGGTCGCAGAACGGCAGGCTACTGGCCTTGCGGATGGCCTGTGCCAGATGAGCGTTCACCTCTGCCGTCGTCGTCTTCAACCCATGCTTGACCGCCGCTAGGCTGACGGTCTCGTCGACGATCCTGATGGCCGCCGTGACGGTCGCCGCGCACAGCCGCACCTCGAACTCGCCCCGGGGACGATCCAGGCGCTCGGCGATGATCTCGATCAGCTGCTCCTCGCCGATCTGACAGGACATCAGCCAGGCGCTTCGCAGAGCCGGTTCCTCCGGCAGCATGGCGAGGAGCCTGACGACGAGGATGTCGTCCGCAGTGTCTTCAGCCGCCTGCCTGTCGGGCCCGAGATGCGCGGCGAAGAGTTCCTCTATCGAGATGTCCCGGGGCCATTGCCGCAGGATGGCGGCGAATCTGAGCGACGACTGCGCGAACAGTGGCTCGACGGCACTCTCCTTCGAGCGGAAGTGCCGCCACAGCGTGCGCGTCGCGATGCCGGCCGCGGCGGCGATCTCGTCGCCGCTGGCATGGGCAACGCCGCGGTCCAGGAACAGCCGGGCCGCATGCCTGGACAGCTCCAGGCGGGTTTTTTTTCGGGTGAGGTTCCTGCTCATGGTCCTGTCATCTCATCGCCGACACGCCGCATACAAGCCGCCACAATGAAGACATCTCAAGCCATATTATGTGTCACTAAATGACATTTCACCTGCTGCGTCCGAATGCCAGGCAGGATCAAGAAAGGCTCTTGCAGATGATCATCGACCGGGCAGAGACCCCTATCGACTATCCGCAGACGCGCCGCGTCGACTTAACCGAGAACCAGTTCGGGCACGCGGTCGCCGACCCGTATCGCTGGCTGGAGACCGACATGCGCTGCGACGGCGGGGTCGCAGGATGGGTGCGGGAGCAGGATGCTCTGGCGCGCGGCTATCTCGATGCACTGCCTGCGCAGCCCGCCTTTCGCCGCCAGATCGCGGAGATGTTTGACTTCGCGCAGTCCAGCGTCCCCCAGAAGCGCGGCCATCTTTACTTTCACACCCTGCGGCACGGCAGGCAGCAGCAGGCCTCGCTCCATGTCAGGCACGGGGTCGAGGGGCCGGACCGGCTCCTGCTCGACCCGACCGGCTGGTCGCAGGACGGCGCCGACGCGATCGCCGAGTGGGACGCCGCGCATGATGGCGCTCACCTCGCCTATGGCGTCCAGCGCGGCGGCGCCGACTGGCGCGTGATCAAGGTGCTCGACGTCAAAACGGGCGAGATCCTGGATGACCGGGTCGAATGGGTTCGCTTCAGCGCCCTCTCCTGGGCCAGGGACGGGGCGGGCTTTTTCTACTCGCGCTATCCGGAGCCTGAACCGGGTGCGGCCTCTCAGGCCGCCGTGGCGAACCATGCGGTGTATTTCCACCGGGTGGGAACCCGACAGGCTGAAGACAGGCTCGTCCACGCCACGCCGGACCGTCCCGATCTCCTGCACATTGCCGGCGTGACCGAGGACGGGCGCTACCTCGTCATCCAGTCGACTCCCGGCTCCTCGATGACGATGCTCAGCGTGATCGACCTGCAGGACAAGAACTGGCCCGTCCGGACCATCGCCGGCGTGGATTTCGCTGCCGAATGGACGGCTTTCGGCAATGACGGGCAAACCCTGTACGTCGTCACCAGCCTCGGTGCGCCACGCCGCAGGATCGTCACGTTCGATCTGGCGCAGGCCGATCCGAAGCCGGTCGATCTACTCGATGAGAACGAGGCGGTCCTGCAGCATGCCTGGCTCGTCGGCGGCCGTCTCGTGACGAGCTATCTGGTCGACGCCAGCACGCAACTGCGCCGCCATGCGCTCGACGGAACGCTGGAGGGCCCGATCAAGCTGCCGGGCATCGGCAGTGCCGGCATCCGCGGCACGTTGGCCGACGATGAGGCGTTCATCGCCTACACCAGCTTCAACGCGCCGCTGACGATCTATCGCTACGACGTGGCGACGGTGACGCGGACCGTCTGGGCGCAGCCCGAGCTCGGTTTCGACCTCGGCGAGATCGCCGTCGAGCAGCATTCTTATGCATCAAAAGACGGGACGAGGATCCCGATCTTCGTCATTCGGCGCAAGGGCGTTCAGGCGCCGGCACCGACGCTTCTCTACGGCTATGGCGGCTATGGCATCAGCCTGACGCCCTATTACGAGCCGTCCAAGTTGGCCTGGGTCGCGCAGGGCGGCACGCTGGCGATCGCCAACATCCGCGGTGGCGGCGAATACGGCCGAGCCTGGCACGATGCCGGTCGCCTAGCGAACAAGCAGAACTCCTATGACGACTTCATCGCCGCAGCCGAGTTCCTGCGAGATGCAGGCATCGCCAGGCACGACGGCCTCGCGATCCAGGGCGAGTCCAATGGTGGGCTGCTCGTCGGCGCGGTGACGAACCAGCGGCCCGATTTGTTCGCGGCCGCCCTACCGGGCGTCGGTGTCATGGACCTGCTGCGCTTCCACCATTTCACCGGCGGAAGCTTCTGGACCTATGACTTCGGCGATCCTCGCGAGGAGGCGGCGTTCGACAACCTGTTGGCGCTCTCGCCCTACCACAACGTCGCGGCCGGGAAATCCTATCCCGCCATTCTCGTCACGACCGCCGATGCCGACGACCGCGTCGTGCCGGCGCACAGCTTCAAATACACCGCCGCTCTCCAGCATGCCGATATCGGGCCGAGACCCAGGCTGCTTCGCGTCGAGACCCGCGCCGGCCACGGCGCCGGCAAGCCGCTCGACAAGGTCATCGCCGAAGCCGCCGACATGTGGGCCTTCGCTGCCCGATGGACAGGGCTCGAGGCCGAGCGGCCCTGACGGCGACCTCATTCGAAGCACCCCGAACCATGGCTTGGATAGATCGCACGCCTTGCGCCCTAGACTTCAGGCACTACCGAAGCGACCAAGGCTGGAATCTGGCTCCGGGCCGCCACAATGCCGCTAAGCGCGCACGCGCTCTTCCACTTCCGGGAGGTCGCGGTGGCCCATCTGCGCTCCCTCAGTCATCCGCCTGGATTTCCCGGCAGCACCTTGCCGGCGATCTTGGGGATCGTGCTGACACTCTGGGCGCTTTGTCGCACTTCCGCGGAGAAGACCGCTACAGCTTCAGATCAGCCTTCCCCAAGCCATGGGCCAGCCGCTATGGAGCGTTGCAGTCTGAACGACCGGTGTTGGGCAGTGGCTCAATGTCAGGAACTGGCGCATTTCGCCGGACCAGCATCAGGCGTCTCTGGTTCCTTGCGCGATCAGCAGCCGATTCAGCAGGTCGCAGCCTGATCGGAGATGATAAAGTGGGGATGGATGCGGCCTCCTGAGGAGGATGCACTATGCCGATTGAGCAGCAAAAAATCGCACGGCGTCCCGCCTGGAACACGGGACGCGACTCGAGATTGGGGGGCACATCTACTGCTGCGCCAACAAGCGCGCCGTGGTGAGAGTTGGCTCGGGAAATCTTGACAGCCAGCGCAGGTGCATTCTCGACCTGAGCGCGGCACGCTTGTCGTGAACAGAAGCGGATCTGACGGGACGCGTTCGCCGGAACCACAGCCCGGCTTTCAAGGCGAAGGTCGCGCTGACGGCGATCAATGGCGAGAAGACGCTGGCCGACATAGGTGAGCGGTTCGACGTCCACCCCAACCAGATCACGCCGTGGCGCAAGCCGCTTCTTGAAGGGCGATTTCGCACGCGGTGGTGCGGACATTCGTGAGATCGGAGCCCCACCTCGGGCTCGGTCAGGCAATGGGCGACGCACATCTTGCCCGCGAGGGTGTCAGGCAGGCGCTGCAATCACTCGGGCGTGCCGTAGCGGGTCAGCAGCGTGCCGACCAATTCGACGAGGTCGCAGTGGTGGGCGATGGGGCATAGCCGCGCGACAATTCTTCCATCACGATCGAGTGGGCTTGAGTGTCGAGCCCAGCGCCGCCGTGCTCCTCTGGCGCGGTGATCCCGAACGGGCCAAGCGCGCCCATCTGGCAGTAGCGGGTCTGGTCGTAGATCTCGGCGTTGAGCAGGGGCGCAGCATGACCTGCCCTCCCCTCAAGCGACGCCGTTGAGGGCGCAAAGATGCGCCATCCGCCGCGCCGCCAGATCGCTATCGATCAGAAGCCCCGACTGGTCAGCCAAGCGGAAGAGGTCGGCATAATGCAGGATACCGCGCGCCGACTCCGTGCCGCCGACCATCCGGAAGTGATTCTGGAATCCATTGAGCCAGGCGAGGAAGACGACGCCGCATTTGTAATGCTGCGTCGGAGCCTCGAAGAGCCGGCGCGAGAGCGCGACGGTCGGGTCGAGGATGGCATGGAAGCCAGCACGATCCCCCGCTTCCAGCTTGGCGAAGGCGGCTGCCGCAGCCGGCGCGATCGGGTCGAAGATGCCGAGCAAACCGTGCGAGAAGCCCTGTTCGTCGCCGCCGATCAGCTCCGCATAGTTGAAGTCGTCGCCGGTATACATGACGACGCCTTCGGGCAAGCGGCGGCGCATCGTGATCTCCTTGCCCGCGTCGAGTAGCGAGATCTTGATGCCGTCGATCTTGTCGGCGTGCTCGCGGATCAGGATGAGTACGGTCTCCATGGCCGGCTCGAAATCGCTGCTGCCCCAGTAGCCGGCCAGCGCCGGGTCGAACATCTTGCCGAGCCAGTGCAGGATCACCTTGCCACGGCACTGGCGGATCAGGCGGCCATAGACGGCAAGATAATCCTCCGGTCCCTTCGCCACGCGGCAGAGCGCTCGGCTCGCCATCAGGATGATCTTGCCGCCATGGTCCTGGATATGGCCGATCTGCTCCTCATAGGCGCGGATCACGTCGTCGAGGCTGCGCGCGGTGTTGGGGTCGAGCTGGTCAGTGCCGGCGCCGCAGGCGAGATCGGCGCCCCGCGTCACCTTGGCCTCGGCGAGGACGCGGGTGATGAGCTCGGCTGCGTTCTGCCAGTCCAGCCCCATGCCGCGCTGGGAGGTGTCCATCGCCTCGGCGATCTTGAAGCCGAGCCCCCAGAGATGGCGCCTAAAGGCCAGCGTCGCGTCCCAGTCGATGGCAGGTTTGCGCCAGGGATCAACCAGCTTCAGCGGATCGGCAACGACATGGGCGGCGGCATAGACGGTGCGGATGCCATTGGCCTTGGCCGTCTGTGGGAAAGGCGAAGGCGGCGCAAGTCTGTAGCGCTCGCTGCCGCCGTCCAGGCGAGGCAGGCTGATCTCGACCATCGCTTCCTCCGACGCATGAATTGGAACGTTCCATTTTTGAAACGGGGTTCAAACTTTATAGAGAGGCAGGAGAGCTTTCAAAGAGGGATATTGCGCAGCAAGTCATTCGCCGATAATGGAACGTTCCATAACAACAAGTGCGCGATGCGCATCAGGGACGGAATCATGCCGCAGCCGCAAGGCAGCAAGGGGAAGGTGACGATCATCGAGATCGCGGACGCCGCTGGCGTCTCGAAATCGACGGTCTCGCTCGTCCTCACCGGGCGCGGCGCGGTCAAGCCCGAAACTCGCCAGCACGTCCTGCAGACGATGGACCGGCTCGGCTATGTCTATAATCGCGGCGCCGCCAACCTGCGCAACGCGCGGTCCCGCATCGTCGGCCTCGTCCTCAACGATCTCTCCAACCCGTTCTTCGCGGAATTCGCCATCGGCGTGGAGAAGGTGCTGCAGATGGCCGGCTATGTCGCCTTCATGGCCAACACGGCCGAGAGCGTCGTGCGGCAGGACCAGGTGATGCGGATGATGCGCGAGCACGGCGCAGGCGGCATCATCCTCTGCCCCGCGCTGGATACGCGTCCCGAGCACCTCGACTGGGCCAAGGCGGCCGGCACCGCGCTGCTGGTAGCGATCCGCCGCCTGCCCGGCGCCGGGACGAGCGTCGTCGTGCCCGAAAACCTCCTCGGCGCGAGCCGCGTTACCCGCCACCTGATCAATCTGGGCCATGAGCGCCTCGCCTTTCTCGGCGGCATGCATTCGATGGTCGTCCGGCACGAACGGCATGGCGGCTTCCTGTCCGCGATGGAAGCGTCCGGCCGCAGCGTCGATCCCGCGCTTAATCTCGAGAGCATGCCGACACGCGACGGCGGCTTCAGTGCGATGAGCGCGGTGCTCTCGCTCGCCGACCGGCCGACGGCGGTCGTCTGCTACAACGACGTCACCGCGATCGGCGCGATGCTGGCCGCCGCGCGACACGGCCTTGTCGTCGGGCACGACATCGCCATCGTCGGCTTCGACGACACCAGCGAGGCGCGCCATGTCGCGCCGGCCCTGACCACCGTCGCAGTCGATCCAGTGGGCCTGGGCGAGCGCGCCGCCGCCCTCCTGCTGAAGCAGATCAACGATCCCGCCGCCGAGCCCGAGAGCTTCATCGGCCCCGCCCAACTCGTCATCCGCGAATCGTGCGGCGCCTATCAGCGCGCCCTCGCCGCCGCCGGCTGAACACCTTCCGAAGAGACAAGAGATCATGGCTTTTCCCCGCATCCTCTCCGCCGATGAAGCCGCCGCCCTGATCCCGGACGAGGCGATCGTCACGGTCTCCTCTTCTTCCGGCCTGGGTTGTCCGGATGCGGTTCTGGCGGCGATCGGTCGGCGCTTCGACTCCAGCGGTCACCCGCGCAACCTGACGACGCTGCACCCGATCGCAGCCGGCGACATGTGGGGCGTCAAGGGCGTCGACCACATCGCCAAGCCCGGCCTGCTGGCGCGGATCATGGGCGGTTCCTACCCCTCCGGCCCGTCCTCGGCCGAGCCGCCTGCGATCTGGAAGATGGTCACGGGTGATGAGATCCCGGCCTACAACATCCCAAGCGGCATCCTGTTCGACATGCATCGCGAGGCGGCCGCCAAGCGTCCGGGCGTGCTGACCAAGATCGGCATGGATACCTTCGTCGATCCCAAGCATCAGGGCTGCGCGATGAATGCGCGCGCCATGGCCGAACCGATCGTCAGCCGCGTCGAATTCGACGGCGAGGACTGGCTCTATTTCCGCAGCATCGTGCCTAAGGTCGCGATCATCCGCGCCACGACGGCCGATGAGCGCGGCAACCTCTCCTACGAACATGAGGGCGGTCTGCTTGGCCCACTCGATCAGGCGCTGGCCGCGCGCAACAATGGCGGCATCGTCATCGCGCAGGTGAAGCGCGTGGTCGAGGCCGGCAGCCTCAATACGCAGGCCGTCTTCGTGCCCGGCATCCTCGTCGATGCGATCGTGGTCGCGCCCGAGCAGATGCAGACGACGCAGACCGTCTACGACCCCGCCATCTCCGGCGAGGTGCGCCGGCCCCTGTCGAGCTTCGAGACCCCGGCCTTCGACGTCGCCAAGGTCATCGCGCGGCGCGTCGCGCAGGAATTGCGCCATGGCGACGCCGTCAATATCGGCTTCGGCATTTCGGCCAATGTCCCGCGAATCCTGATCGAGGAGGGCCGGCACGGTGCCGTGACCTGGGTGATCGAGCAAGGCGCCGTCGGCGGCGTGCCGCTGCTCGAATTCCAGTTCGGCTGCGCCTCCAATGCCGAAGCCATCGTCCCCTCCCCTTACCAATTCACCTACTTCCAGGGTGCGGGCTTCGACATGTCGCTGCTCTCCTTCCTGCAGATCGACAGGCAAGGCTGCGTCAACGTCTCAAAGCTCGGCGTCAGGCCCCATGTCACGGCCGGCGCCGGCGGCTTCATCGACATCACCGCGCGCGCCAAGCGCATCGTCTTCTCCGGCTATTTCAGCGCTGCCGCCAAGCTCGCAATCGCCGATGGCAAGCTCGTCATCGAGAAGGAAGGCAAGGTGATGAAGCTGGTCGAGGCTGTCGAGCACATCTCCTTCTCTGGCCCCCGCGCCATCGCCCAGGGCCAGGACATCACCTATGTCACCGAGCGCTGCGTGATGAAGCTGACGGCCGGCGGCATCGTCGTCACCGAGATCGCGCCGGGCGTCGATCTGGAGCGCGATATCCTCAGTCAAAGCGAGTTCCCGCTTCTGGTGCCCAAGCCGCCGAAGCTGATGGACGCCGCGCTCTTCAATGAGGCGCTGATTGGCCTCGAAATCCCTGCGAGGGCGGCATGAGCGACCCTGTCCGCCTCGATATCGCTGCCTGCATTGCGACGATCACGCTCGCCCGGCCGGAAAAGCTAAACGCGCTCGACGACGTGATGGTCGGCCTCCTCGGCCGCTTCGCTGACACAGTCGACGCCGATCGCTCGGTGCGCGCGGTCATCCTGACGGCCGAGGGCAAGGCCTTCTGCGCCGGCGGTGACATCGTCGCCTGGGGTGGGCTCTCACCCTTGGAAATGGGTCAGGGCTGGGTCCGCTCGGGCCACCGCGTCTTCGATAAGCTCGCACGGATGAAGCCGCCGGTCATCGCCGCGATGAACGGCCATGCGCTCGGCGGCGGGTTGGAACTCGCCGTCACCGCCGATATCCGCATCTGCGAGGTCCAGGCCAAGGTTGGCCTGCCGGAGACCGGGCTCGGCATGATCCCGGGCTGGTCAGGCACGCAGCGTCTCGTAAGGCGCCTCGGCGCGCAGGTCGCGCGGCGACTCGCGCTCACCGGCGAGATCGTCACGGCCGAGACCGCGCTTTCGCTCGGCATCGTCGATCAGGTCGTCGAGAAGGGCGGCGCGCTCGCGGCAGCACAGGTCATGGCCGAGCGCATCTGCCAACGCGGGCCGGTCGCCAATATCGTCGTCAAGCAGCTGATCAATGCCGCCGAGGACGAGGATAGCGGCGCGATCCTGGAAGCGCTGGCGAGCTCGCTCATCTCCTACACGGACGACGTCAAGGAAGGCGTCGCGGCCTTCAAGGAAAAGCGCACGCCAACCTATCGGGCAGAATGAGATGACGCGTCCCGTTGCCCTCATCACCGGCGCAAGGCGCGGCATCGGCCGCGCGATCGGCATTGCCCTCGCCAAGGCCGGCCACGACATCGCCTTCACCGATATCGCAGAGGACGAGGACGTCGCCGAAGCCGCGAAGCTGTTCGAGGCAGCCGGCGCGAAGGCGCGCTTCTTCAAGCACGATGTCGCGGCCGTCCCGAACCACGCCGGCCTCGTCGCCAATGTGAAGGCCGCCTTCGGCCGGCTCGATCTCTTCGTCTCCAATGCCGGCATCGGCGCGCCCGTGCGCGGCGACATGCTGGAGATCACTGAGGAGAGCTTCGACCTCGTGATGGACATCAACCTGCGCGGCGCCGCCTTCCTGAGCCAGGAGGTCGCCCGGGCGATGCTGGCAGACAGGCCGGAGCGGCCGGCCATCGTCTTCATCACCTCCGCCTCGGCCGAGCTGATCTCGATCGACCGGGCGCAATATTGCGTCTCCAAGCTCGGCCTCTCGATGTGGGCGAAGGCGCTGGCCGTCAGGCTCGCACCGGAAGGTATCCCGGTCTTCGAAATCCGGCCGGGCGTGATCCGCACCGACATGACCGCGAAGGTCGCAGCCAAATACGATGCGCGCATCGCCGACGGGCTGATCCCCGCCAGGCGCTGGGGCGAAGGCGAGGATGTCGCCGCCGCGGTCACCGCCCGGACGAGCGGGCAATTCGCCTATGCGACGGGGACGGTGATCAACGTCGATGGCGGCTTGCTGATCCCCCGTTTGTAGCAAGACTGGACCGACTGCGATCTCGTTCGCCTTCGGATCAGCGATGCCGTCCTCGACGGCACGGTAAAACTGAGGAGCTCGATCATCCAGCAGAGGACGGGCCGACCGTTGCTCTTCGAGCTGACAGATCCGACGCGCGAAGCGCTGACCGCTTGGCTCCGGCGTCGACCATCCATCGAAGCTGACTGGCTGTTTCCAAGCCGCAGGATCGCGTCACAACATCCAAGGGACGATTCGGCTCTTGCGCCAACGGGCTTCGCGGGAGCCCCTTTTGATCTTCCCTATAAGCTGCGCTTGGCCGGAAATGGAAGCTGCGCTTGGCCGGAAATGGCCGCGCCATCAAAGCGCGCGTCAGGACCGGTCACGTCGACACGTTGATCTCTTCGAGACCGTGTGGCGCGCCGGCATGGCCGCCGCGCCAATCGTTCAAGCTCCCTGAGGCTTTGACCGGCGTGAGACATTGGCTCGAACCGCGGATCGATATCGCTGCACGATCCTGATTGGGGGCAACGTCACCCGGCCTGGACGTCGTGGCGATCGACGATGGTGGGTATGCGCTCGCGATGCTCGTAGATCGTCGTGAGCATCTGAGATGATTGAACGGCGGCTGGTGCCGCTGTTCCGTCGCCGTCAGGGCCGGAGGATCACCTTGATGACGCCGTCCTCCTTGTCCCGAAATTTCTTGTACATCTCCGGCGCGTCCTCGAGGCTGGCCGGGTGCGTGATCACGAAGCTCGGGTCGATTTCGCCCGCCTCGATCTTGGCGAGCAAAGGCTTGGTGTAGGCCTGGACGTGGGTCTGACCCATCTTGAAGGTCAAGCCCTTGTTCATCGCGGCTCCGATCGGGATCTTGTCGCCCATTCCGACATACACGCCGGGGATCGAGATCGTCCCGCCTTTCCGACAGCACATGATGGCTTCGCGCAGGACATGAACGCGGTCGGTCGCGAGGAACGCGGCCGCCTTGACCTTATCGAGAATGGCATCGGCGGCGCCATGGCCCGAGGCCTCACATCCAACGGCGTCAATGCAGCTATCCGGACCTCGGCCTTTGGTCATCGCCATCAGCTCGTCGTAGACATCGACTTTGCTGAAATCGAGCGTCTCCGCTCCGCCGGCCGCCGCCATGGCGAGCCTTTCGGGCACCTCGTCGATGGCGATCACGCGACCCGCCCCCATCATGATGGCCGACCGGATGGCGAACTGACCAACCGGACCGCACCCCCAGATCGCGACGGTGTCGCCATCCCGGATCTGCGCGTTCTCGGCCGCCATGTATCCCGTGGGAAAGATGTCAGACAGGAACAGAGCCTGCTCGTCACTGACGCTGTCGGGAACCTTGATGGGTCCAACATCGGCCATAGGCACACGCAGATACTCTGCCTGGCCGCCGCTGTAGCCACCCAGCATGTGACTGAATCCGAACAACCCCGCCGGTGACTGGCCCATCGCCCTGGCGGCTATCTCGGCGTTGGGGTTCGTCCGGTCGCAGGCAGAGAATAGCCCCTGTCGGCAGAACCAGCAGTCGCCGCAGCTGATGGTGAACGGCACGACGACCCGGTCGCCGACTTTGAGGTTCGTCACTTCGGAGCCCAACTCCATCACGACGCCCATGTTCTCATGGCCGAGGATGTCGCCGCTTTCCATCGTCGGCTGATATCCATCGAGCAGATGGAGATCCGAACCACAGATCGCGCAGCAGGTGATCTTGATCACGGCATCACGGGGATGCTCGATTTTGGGGTCGGGGACGGTATCGACGCGCACGTCGCCCTTGCCGTGCCAGCACAGCGCTCTCATGAGGTCTTCCTTCGCTTTCGGAGGCCCCCACCTGCCAGCCCCAACGTAGCCGCTCGGTCATACGTTCCCCGGAATTGGTGATCCGTTGAAAAAGGATCCGGTCTCGGTCCGGAACCATTGGAACAGCCCGGGCCTTTGTCCACGACGCACAGGCCTCGAGCAGGACCTCATTGAAGTCGTGGTCGTGCAAGCATACGGATCGGAACGACATGACCGACTCTTCTGATCGAACAGCAGCTGGAAAATACTTTCCGCGCGTTCCTGATCGCGAGAAAAACAACTTCCGCCCAGCAATGGACGAAGCCGAGTTTCGGACGGGGCGACAATACGCCCTTGATCTCGCGAAACGACATGCCGGCAGGGACTGGATCGACGAGTTGACGAAGCTCACCGGGCGCCAGCGCGACGAGACCGAGTGGCATCTTCAGGAGGATATGGTCCCGCCCGAAGACATCAGGCGGGCTTGCAAGGCCATGCTGCCCTGACACGCGACCAATCCGAGCCCGAGGCGCCTATCGCGCCGGACGGCAAGCTCCCTGTCTGATCGCGCCACCTTCGTGCCCGCCGAGGCCGGCGGCTTGTCGACGGCGTCCGTCAGGGGGCACGGGCGTCAGCGCTTCCAGGCTGCCGCAGCGACGAGGTCGCTCCCGCAGCTGAGCCGGCCGGCCCCCGGCACTCAATCGGCGGGCGGAGCCAGCGTCTGCGCCACGCTCTCCCGCTGCGTGCGTGGCATCAGCTTCATCGCGAGGATGAAGCTGGCGAGCACCAGGCAGATGCCGTTGGTCAGGATCAGCGGCCACTCGGCCTTGGCGAGGCCGTAGACCAGCCAGAGCGCGAAGCCGCAGCAGGTGATCGTATAGGTCGGCGCCGACAGCGCCGAGACGTCGCGGGTCCGCAGCACGCGCCAGGCCTGGGGCACGAAGCTGACCGTCGAGCACAGCGCCGCGCCGTAGCCGACGACGGAAATCCAGTTCAAGCGCGCTCTCCCCCGTTCATCACGACGCGCAGATGCGGGGCGGGACGGTGCGGCGACGGCGCTTGTTGCGGCCTCTCCTGCGGCAACGCGTCGAGGAACCGCTTGAGATGCGGCACGAACGCGTTGGGTGCCTGAAAATGCGGAAAGGCGCCGGTGTCGAAGGAGGTCAGGTCCCAGTTTGAGCGCGTCAGCGTCCAGTCGGCCTCGCTGAAATCGGCGAAGGCGCCGCGCGTGCCATGGGCCAGCCAGACGGGGAGATCCAGCGCCTCGTAGATGTCGCGGATGTCGGGCGAGAACAGTTTGCCCGAGGCGAAGGCGAAGGCGGCGAAGGAAGCACCGGGCTGGTGCGCGCTCTGCCAGGCGTAGTCGACCAATCCCGGATCCGGCGTGCCGCCGAAGGTGCGGCGCAGAAAGAAGCGGATGCTCGGGCGGCTGACCAGCAGGCTGAACAGCCCGCTCCGCCACAGGGGCGCCGTCAGAAAGCCCTCCAGCCCGGTGCGGGAGCGCGGTTCGGGCATGCTGCCGCGGCGGCGCTGAGCGCCCGACTCGAAGCCGGTCGGCGTGACGAGGACGAGGCCGGAAAACAGCGCCGGCTGCTGCAGGGCGGCACGCGCCAGAAATTCGGAGGACAGCGACAGCGCCACTGCCGCGACGGGCTGCCCGTCGCACATCTCCCGAACAGTCCGTGCCGCCAGCAGGACTGCCTCGACATAGCGCTCGACCGTATAGGCGTCAGGTCCCCGGCTCGACAGGCCGAAGCCCGGCAGGTCGAGCGCGAAAACGCGGCGACGCTCCCGCATCGCCGCGAAGATCGGCTTCACCTCGTAGCTGGAGGCGGCGGCGTTGATGCTGTGTATCAGCAGCAGGGGCGGCCCTGCACCATCTTCCAGCAGCACCAGCCGACCACCGCCCCAGGGCAGCGCGTGGCGCTGGGCCGGCATCGGCAGCGGCAGGGAGGTGGGATCGCTCAGGGCGCCGGGGGGCGGCGTGGCGCCCGGCGCTACGGTGCCGGCACGCGCCTTTGCGGGTTTGGACGGATTCGGCATGGAAGACGAGTCCTCTGGCTTGCTGGCACATCAATGAGCCGCGGCCGCCATGGTTCCCCAATAGCCGGAACTGGCCCTGTGCTGGACGGTTGCTCCCGACCGGCCCTTGCGGCCCTTGCCAGAGAAAGGTCTTCCCCATGACGGATGCGAACCCGCCACAGACGCAAGCCCGGCAACCCGGCAACGAGGCGCAGATGTCGCCCCGCCCGCAATTCGAGCCGCGCTTTCCCGGCGCTGGCCGGCTTCGGGGCAAGATCGCGCTCATCACCGGTGGCGATAGCGGCATCGGCCGCGCGGTCGCCGTCGGCATGGCGCGGGAGGGCGCTTCCGTCGCCGTCGTCTATCTCGACGAACATGAGGATGCGCAGGAAACGATCGGGCTCGTCGAGGCGGAGGGTGGCAGGGCCATCGCGATCGCCGGCGACATCGGGGACGAGGCCTTCTGCAGTGCGGCCGTGTCGCGGACGGTCGAGGCTTTCGGGCGCCTCGACATCCTCGTGAACAACGCAGCCGAGCAGCATGTCGTCGAAGAGCCGCTCGAAATTTCCGCCGAGCAGCTCGAGCGCACCTTCCGGACGAATGTCTTCGGCTATTTCCACATGACCAAGCATGCGCTCCGGCACATGCGGGAGGGTGCCGCGATCGTGAACACGACCTCGGTCACCGCCTACAAGGGCAAGGATACGCTCATCGATTACGCCGCAACGCGCGGGGCCATCGTCGCCTTCACGCGCTCGCTGGCGCAGGCCCTGGCGGAGAAGGGCATCCGGGTGAACGGCGTCGCGCCAGGCCCGATCTGGACGCCGCTGATCCCGGCCTCTTTCGACGAGGAGCATGTGGCACAGCACGGGGCCAGTGCGCCTATGGGCCGGGCCGGCCAGCCCAATGAGGTCGCCTCCTGCCATGTCTTCCTGGCCAGCGAGGAAGCCTCCTACATGTCCGGACAGGTGCTTCACCCCAATGGCGGGACGATCGTGGGGTCTTGAGAGGAAGGCATCTCGGCCAGCATCTCGGCTACGAGGCCGAGTGCCGAGAGGATCGTCGCGCGGATCAGAATGTCGGGCGCGGCCTCCGGCCAGCGCTCGCGGCGGTGCCGCGTGAGGTCCGCCCGGGCGCAGGCGATGTCGACGAGCCCCACGGGGTTGCCATCCTCGTCGCAGGAGGGGCCGAGGACGCCCGTCACAGCCACTGCGATGTCGGCGCCGGAGCGCTCGCGGGCGTGTTCCGCCATCAGCCGCGCCACGGTCTCTGTGACCGCGCCTGCGCTCGACTGCAGCGTTTCGGGAGGCAGGCCCAGCATCCTGACCTTGGCATCCTTGCTGTAGCAGACGAAACCACCCTGTAGCGCCGATCCGGCCCCGTCGCCGGCTGCGAGCGCGCCGGCGAGTCGCCCGGCCGTACAGGATTCCGCCGTGGCCAGGCGCCATCCTGCCTCACAAAGGGCGTCGAGCACGTGCTGAGACGCCATCGCGACGGAATCGCCGCCCGTGTCGCGCGGCAGGGTCTGGGTCATGGTGGGCTCTCCGCGGTCTCCGAGGTGGCCGTGTTCCCGGCTGGCTCGACGCAGATCGGCATGCGTCGGCTGAGCCAGGGTGAGCCCTTGAGCCCAAAGCGCCAGAGGCGGTCGCGTTCGCGGCTGATGCCGATGCGTGGCCCCGCCTCGAGGCGCGGCTCCCTCAGGCGGTCCAACAATACGAAGGGCGCGACGGTTGCGTCTGCGCCGTCATGGCTGATGTCGATCCCGAGCGCCTGGGCGAGCCGGCCCGGCCCGTCCGCGAGATGGTCGCTCCGCCCGCGACGGTGCCGCATCAATTCGAGGCGGGCTTGCGGCTCGATCGCGCGCACGAGGACCGCTCCCGCATCCTGCGCGACGATGTTGAAACACCAGTGAAGCCCGTAGGAGCGGTAGACATAGACCGCCCCCGCGCCTGAGAACATCGAGCGGTTGCGCAGGGTCGGGCCGCGGAAGCTGTGCGAGGCGGCGTCGTCGCGACCATAGGCCTCCGTCTCCACGATCTCGCCGCCGACACCGTCGCAGAGCAGCGTGACGCCGATGAGCCGCCGGGCCAGTTCCACCGCCGGCAGGCGCAGATCCTCGCGTGTCAGCGGCTGCCCCTGGGGCCCGCCCGTCGGCGCGGTCCGGACCACGGGCCCCACGGCGTCCATGGCTCAGGAGTCCAGCCGCTCGAAAGAGGCGAGCGCCGCGCGCAGCGTCGCGACGGCCGCCTCGCGCGAAGCACCGCCCTGCAACTCTTCCAGCGCCGCACCCAGTAGCCCCGTGGCGACGTAGCAACACAGCGACGGGTCGTCATGTTCGTCGATGAGCGCGACGGCGTCGTTTTCCGCGCGTTCCATCATGCGCTCTCCGATGATGGTTAAGCGGCGCAGCGCCGCGAAGTCGCCCATCAGTCCCGCGCGATGAATTTGTTGAATCGGCTCTCGGCCTCCTGGCTCACCAGGAGCGCCAGATGGCTCTTGTCGAAGCTCTCGAAGAAGGCCTCCCACGGACCTTCCTCGAGTCCGTCTGCCGGGTCGCCGAAATCGATGCGCAAGCAGGCCAGCCTCGTCCTCCGATCCCGTGCCCTTCACCCGGCTGGGCCGCCCGCCGCGCTTCTCCACCCAGGCCCGGATCGCCTCATGGTCGGTCAGCGTCTCGCTCGTGCTCATGGCAGTCACTCCTCATGCCGTCCCGGTCGTCGGAGCGCCCCGTGTGGAAGAAACAGCCGGAACGACACGGGGTTTCATCGGAATCGTGACGCCCCGGATGCCATCAGCGCGCTGGCAGGCCGAGGATGAACGAGCGCGCGAGTCCAGCGTTGAGAGCGCCTGGCCAAGCCGGTATCGTGGTGGCTCCGCGAAGCTACACTACCATCAGGGACACGACTCTCTGTCCGGCAGATGGTGATCTGACAAATTTCCGTGGCCGCCGGACAAGCGACATGACTCTCGCTTGATCCGTATTCCTCGCGTGCGGCACGAAAAGGGGCCGCCAATGGCCTTCAGGTCTCCTAATGGGGCAGGCCGGTCGTCCGCCGCTCATGCGAGGCTCGCGCTCGATGATGCTGAGTTCCATTGTGTCGCTTACGGTTTTTCAGAAGCGACGATCCGCCGACTGTATTGCGTCCGCAATGTCCTTGCCGCTCGGACTTTTGATCACCGTCAGCTCGGCCTGCGAGCGTCGCAGAAAGCCCATGCGCGCAAAAGCGTCCAGCCAGCCATCCATCGGCCAGAAGCCCCACTTGTCGCGAAAGAGGCGAGCGTTGCGCACGATGTCGGCGAAATGCTGCAGCGGCGGATCGTAGACGGCGTGATGCTGGTGGAAGGCGCTGGTTCCCCCCATGAAAAAGAGCTCGAGCTCCGCCGCCGTCGCGCGGAAGGCGAAATCGGTGTCCTCGGCGCCATAGCCGGTGAAGCGCTCGTCGAAACCGCCAGTGCGCTCGAAAGCGGCGCGGTTGACGCCAAAGGCGAGCGACCAGAACAGCCCCGCATTGGCCTGCCGGACCAGGCCATCGGCTGGGAAGCTGCGAACGGGATGAGGAACGCCCACCGCTTTCAGCGAGGCCTCGGTCCACACCCCACCCCGGGTATCGGCAGCGGCAAGATAGCGGATTTCGGCGCAAATCAGCGCCGAGGGATCCCGCACCGCCGCGGCCATCGCGCCGACGAGATTGCTGCCGGGAATGCAGTCCACGTCGAGAAACAGAAGGGCCTCGGTGGCAGCCTTTGCTGCCGCCAGATTGCGAGCCTGCGCCAGCGGCAGCCCGGTGGTGTCGAGGCGAACCACCTCGATGGGGAAGCGTGCGACCGGCTGTGCGATGGGGACGTCGCTCATGTCGACGATGACGAGCTTCGCGGGCGCGACCGTGCTGCGCCGCAGACCCTCGACGAGGTTGTCGAGATGCTCCCGGCGGTTCTTGACCAATGTGAGGACGCTGATCATGCGGGCGGCCGTCTCCAGAGATCGAGCCTGTACTGCGCCTGTCGTTCCTGCAGCACGGCTTGGACGCCTCCAGCCATCGCGCGCTGCAAGGCGTCCACGGCGCCGTCGCCGGTCTGTGGATAGTCGGTCTCTCCGGTCCAATGAACCAGGATGAGGTCGCCGCCGGGCGCCAGCAGATCGAGCAGCCGACAGGCGGCGAGCGCGAGATCGGCTTCGTCCCAATAATAGGCCACTTCGGAGAGCACGATCAGATCGAAGGGCGCGCCATGCGGAGTCTGACCGGGAAACGCCAGCCGGGCGAAATGCACAGCCGGGAGCGCAGCGCAGCGCGCGTCGGCGCTGGCCAGGGCCGTCTCGCTGACGTCGATCGCCATAAGGTCTTCGCAAAGGCTGGCGAGGCGCTGCGTCAGGACGCCGTTGGCGCAGCCGATCTCGAGAGCCTTGCGATAGCGGCGGTCACCCAGAGCCGCGATGGTATGAGCGTATTTTGCCTGCTCATAGGGACTGGTCTCGAATTCCCACGGATCGGGCGTGCCGGCGAACATCTCCTCGAAATAGCGGGGCGGCAGGCTATCGCGGGCGCGCGTCACGGCCGGTCCTTTCATAGAGCAGGTCGAAGGCTGGCATGCGCAGCTTCGCCACCGGGAGGCGAAAACCGGTGCCGAACTGGGGCGTGATTTGGCTGCGATGAGCGGCGAGCGCCTGATTGCGCAGGCCCAGCGGCATCGGTGGGGTCCGCAGCGCCCGGTAGCCAGGGCCAGGCGGCTCTGCGGCCCAGACCACGTATTCGAACACGGCAATCGGCCGCAGCGCCGTGTCAGCCACCGCTTGGGCCAAGGCGGAGGCCGCCTCGTGATCGCAATGGGGTTCGTGCCGCGCCGTCACCGCCAGGGCATCGACGCGGCGCTGGCGGCACAACGCCGCCAGTCTGCGGCGGGACTGCTCGAAGCCCAGCGAGCCGGCCTCGAATGGATGAGCATCGGGCCAACCGAGAAAGATAGGCGGTGCCACCGCCCGGCCGGCGAGCCGCCTGATGGCGAGCCTCGCCTCGTGACGCCGTGCCGCGATCAGCCGCGCGCGCGACGCCGTGCCGTCATGATCATGCGAGCCGGCACCGTCAGTCAGGATGACGACGCCGCCCAGCGCGTTTCGCGACGCCGCGTCGGCGATCAGCGCACCGCAGCCGAGCGTTTCGTCATCGGCGTGGGGGGCCAGGATGAGCCAGCGCGTAGAGGCCCTGGCGCTGGCTGCAAGCGAGCGGGCGCTCAGTGGCCGGGTCACCATAGCCGATCGTCCTGCCCCCAGACATCATGGTCGAGCCAGGCGATCGCGGCCTGGTCGCGGGCGTGGTCGGGGCCGGCCTGACGCAGATAGAGACCGAGATCGCGGGTGATCTTGTCGATCCGCTGGCCATCGAAGGCACTGCGCGTTCCGACGATTCGGGCAGCGAGTTCCATGACGTCGAACGCGGCACGTTCGACGACCCCACGCGTCAGGCGCACGAAGTCCGGGGCGTCCGCGGCGTCGTCGGCTGCTCGTTGGGCAGCCTCGCGGACCCAGAGATAAGCCGTACGGGTCGCCGCTACGGCTTCAGCGAATTTCACGCGTTGCAGCGGATCGCCGCGCGCGACCTCCGACATCGCGGAGCGCGTTTCAGCCAAAAGACCTTCGATGCCTCCAAGCTGCACGGCGAGAAATCGCCAGGCCCCGGCGGTGAAGCGCGGCTCGCCGCCATAATCCCCGGGGGAGCCCAGGAGATCGGTCTCGCTGATGTTGAGTCCGGAGAGATCGTAGGTGCCGCTGCCCGTCGCGCGCATGCCGCGCACGCGCCAACCCGACAGGTCGGCCCGTCCGGGACAACCGGCCGGCACGACGACGAGTTGCGTGCCGCCATCCTCCCGCCGCGCCGTGACAACAGCGTGGGCGAGGCCGCCTGCGCCCGTCGCGAAGGCCTTGGATCCCGACAGCACCCAGTTATCGCCATCGCGGGTCAGCGTGACGCCGGGCGGCGGCTCTGTCGCCCAGACGCCGTAGAAGGCGCCGTCACGCAGGCTCGTGGCCAAGGCCGCCTTCTGAGCCGCCGAGCCGAACCAGGCGAACAGCTTGAGAGCATTGACGTGCCCTTCGAAGATGCGCCCGAGGCTCAGATCGGCCCGGCCGATGACGCGCAGCACGTTGAGCAAGGCGGTGTTTTCCGCTTCGGCATCGCCGAAGCTCTGGCCCCCGCTGTCGGGCGGAGCAAAGAGGCGGTGCATCCCCGCCGCGCGCAAAGCCTCGACGCTTTCGAGCGGGTAGAGGGGCGCTGCGTCATAACGCGCGCCGGATTCGACCAGCTGATCGAACACGGCCTCGACGCGCGGCCTGAAATCCTGCGCCCGTCCGTGTGACTGCAGCTGAGAACTCTGTCTTTGATCAGTCTGGCGCACGGGTCATGCCCTCCTGGGCCGTCGTGACGAGGAATTCTGCGGCGTGGCGGGCGCCATCGGGATCGTGCAGCCGGCGCAGCGCATCCGGTTTGAGCGCCCGCGCCATCGCGATCAGAGCCGGCCATTCGGAGGCATGCGGCCACTCATCCACGACGATGGCCGCCTCCAACGCGGCCAACCTGCGGGCTTTGGAAGCCTGTTCGCCGAAAGGGCGCGATTGCGGCAGGCAGATGAAGGGTCGCTGTGTCGCGATCACCGCATTGACCAGTCCGTCGCCGGCTGCGCCGATGACGACGCCGGCTGCGGCGATCTCGGCCTGAGCATTCTCGACCCATCCCAGCAGCGCCAGATTGTCGGGAACCGAGCCGGGCGGCGAGACCGGGCCGATGACGCGCCAGTTCAGCGCCGGCGTCGCGCGGGCCGCGGCCGCCAGATCGTCACCGTTTCCGTCGGCGCCGCCGAGACCGTTGACGACAAGCACGGTGTCGCGGTTTTCATCCGGAAGGTCATGTCCCGCCGCGGTGAGGCCCGGGCAAAACCGTGTTCGCGCCCGCACCCATGCGGCTGTCTGCTGATCGTCGAGATCCTGGTGGAACGGAGCGAGCAGAGCTTTGGCCCCTCGAAAGGCCTCGAGATGGGCGTGGTCGTCACGCAGCCCGCCGAGCCTGACATAGACGGTCGGGGTGGCAGCCAACCGCGCCAGCATCGCGATCTCGACCGAGACATCGACCACGATCAGCGACGGCCGCTCCCGCGCGATCCAGCCGGCCAGCCTCGCAATCCGGCTGCGAACGCCCTCATGGTGATAAGGTGCATAATGCAGCGCATCGGGCCGATGAAGGGCCGCGTCGTGACCGTCGAAACCATCTGACATGGGCAGGCGATCGTCAGGCAGGTCGAGACAAGCGATGTCATCTGTCCGGCCCGCGAGCCCCGTACCGATCAAGGTGAACATGCCTCGCGGCGCTGCTGACGCAATGGCCAAGGCGCGCTGGCGGTGCCCGTCGCCGTGATGATGCACGTAATAGCCGATCATCTGCTTCATGATGCGGGGACGATTTCGGCCAGCACCCTGTCGTGCGGCATCGGGGGCAGGACCCGTTCGGCTTCGATCAGCAGTCCGGAGGTCGCCTGCCGCGTCCGGCGACGCCACAGAGCGCGCTCACGCCAGTGCCTCAGGTCAGGCGCCATCTCGGCACGTCCCTTGGCGGCGTCGTCGCCCATGCGCTTCATCATCTGGGCCATGCCATTGGCGGCGCGCCCATCTTGGCGGGCCGAGACCCGCGTCCAGACCGACATAGGGTGGACGAGACGGCCACCGGCCATGACGGCGGCCTCGACGAGAGCGCGATCCTCGCCGGAAGCGATCAGCGGAACCCCTCCCGATCGACGATAGATTTCGGTGGTCATTGCGAGGCTGCCGCCGGTGTGGTCGCCATGGCGGGGTGGCGGATCCCAGGGGCTTGGATCGATCTCATCCTCGATCTCGCGCACGGCGGCCCAATAGCGATCCCACAACGCCCGGGCGGCGGCCAGTCCGGGCGGAATCGTGTCGCCATCGTCCAGCACCAGCCGCCCGCCCACGATATCGCCACCGGCTGCGACGGCGTCGAGACTGGCCGAGATCCAGTCCGGTGGCGGTCGCGCATCGGCGTCTGTCGTGATCAGCACGCCGGGGCCGGTGCCGAGGCGTCTCAGGCCCGCCGCCATCGCAGCGGCTCTGGCGGACCCCGCATGAGCGAGCTCGGGCGCAAAGGTGACCACCTCGAGCTCGATCGCCAGCCGGTGGCGATGACGCGCGGCGATGTCCGCGACGGCATCCGCCGAGCCATCCGTCGTGTTGTTCAGGCAGATCGAAACGGGGACGACGCCGTCGATGTCCTGCTGCACCAACGCGTGGAGGAGGCGCGGCAAGTGCTCCTCCTCGTTGCGCGCCGGCACGCAGACACAATACGGCAGGCGGCCTCTCAAGCGTTCGCCAGCCGACGGGTCGCGATCCACCGGCATTGCCGTCAGGCCAACATGCGGACGCCGGGCTCTCTCGCCCATTGCCGTGTGCGGGCCGGAGCGAGGAAGCCGTCGACGGATTTGCCGAGCGCCACGATGCCGTCGTCGGGTTCGATGCCCGCCTTGTCGAGCAGGGGCTTGGCCTCGGCGCTATAGCCGATCGCCTTGAGATGGCCGAAGGCGTCCTTGGCGAAATCGATCGCCGCCCCTTCCTTCATCAGCAGGGCACAGCCATCCTCGGACAGCACGATCGCCACCGCGTCGAAGATGACCGACGGCGTCCCGGCAAGCTGGCCATCCGCCTTGAGGGCCTTGCCGCCCTTGAGCGTCACGCCGCCGATCTTTGGCGCGACAATTTTCACAGTCCCACCCTCGCTCTCGACCGAAGACTTGATGGCGGCGACGATCGCGCCGTCAGCCCCGTCGGAGACGAGAATGCCGACGCTGCGGCCCTGGAGCGTCTCCGGGTATTTGCCGACGATCCTCAGCGCGGGCGAAGCGTCCATGTCCACGGTCGCGACGGCAGCCGCGGATGCCTTGGGCAGTGCCATGGCCAAGCCGTCGGCGACACGCTGCGCCAGCGCCTCGTCGACATTGACGAGATTGGCCATCACACGATTGCGGACGTGCTCCAGCGTGACCTTCGAAAGCTCGAAGACCAGCGCAGTCGCGATATGAGCCTGCTCGCTCTCGCTCTGCGAGCGGAAGAACAAGCGCGCATGGCTGTAGTGGTCGGCAAAGCTCTCGGCGCGCAAGCGAACCTTGTGCTCCTCGACGGGCACGGAGGCCGTGCGGAAACCGCCGACGGGGTCCTCCCGCGGTCCGCCATCCTCGCCGGCCTCGGCGAGGCTGTTGGGCTCGTAGTTGGCGCGCCCCTTGAACACCTGCGTCTGCATCTGTCCGTCGCGCTGCAGGTTCTGGAACGGGCAACCCTTGGCCTTGTTGATCGGCAGCTGGTGGAAGTTCACCGTGCCCAGGCGCGAGAGCTGCGTGTCCTGGTAGGAGAACAGGCGTCCCTGCAGCAGCGGGTCCTCCGAGACGTCGATGCCGGGCGGCATGTTGGTGGGCAGGAAGGCGACCTGCTCGGTCTCGGCGAAGAAATTGTCGGGGTTACGGTTCAGCACCATGCGCCCGATGACGCGGATCGGCACTAGCTCTTCGGGGATCAGCTTTGTCGCATCGAGGATGTCGAAAGGCAGAGCGTCGGCTTCCTCCTGGCTGAGCAGCTGCACGCCGAATTCCCATTCCGGGAAATCGCCCTTGTCGATCGCCTCGTAGAGATCGCGGCGGTGATAGTCGGGGTCGGCGCCGGCGATCTTCACCGCCTCGTCCCAGCAGGTCGACTGCGTGCCGAGCTTGGGACGCCAATGGAACTTGACGAAGGTCGGCTCGTCCCTGTCGTTCAGCAGACGGAAGGTGTTGACGCCGAAACCCTCGATCATGCGCAGCGAGCGGGGAATCGTCCGGTCCGACATCGCCCACATGATCATATGGGTCGATTCGGGCATCAGGCCGATGAAGTCCCAGAAGGTGTCATGGGCGCTGGCGGCCTGCGGATAGCCGCGATCGGCCTCCATCTTCACGGCATGGATCAGGTCGGGGAACTTGATCGCGTCTTGGATGAAGAACACCGGGATGTTGTTGCCGACGAGATCCCAGTTGCCCTCCTTGGTGTAGAATTTCACCGCAAAGCCGCGCACGTCGCGCGGTGTGTCGACGGATCCGGCACCACCGGCGACGGTCGAGAAGCGCGTGAAGAGCTCGGTCTTGACGCCGACCTCCGTCAGGATTTTCGCCCGCGTAAACTCACCGAGGGACTCCGTCAGCTCGAAGAAGCCATGCGCAGCCGATCCCCGCGCATGCACGATCCGTTCGGGAATGCGCTCATGGTCGAAATGCTGGATCTTCTCGCGCAGCACGAAATCCTCGAGCAGCGTCGGGCCGCGGCCGCCGGCCTTCAGCGAGTTCTGGTTGTCGCTGACGGGCACGCCGTGATTGGTCGTGATCCGCGCGTCGGGTGACGACGCCGTCTGGTGCAGTTCGCCGCCATTGCCAGGCTGTGCCTGGGCGGATGTCGTGTCGTCTCGCGGGGAGCGGGCCATGGGTTATCCTTGCGTCTGCTGGAATCGTGTCAGGCGGCTGCCTGGGTTTTGGCCATGGATCGAGCGGACCCGGTGACCAGATCGACGTAGAGCGCCTCGTATTCTTCGATCATGCGTTCGGCATCGCAGCGGCTCTCGGCCCGGCCACGACAGGCGTGTCGATCCAGTCGCTGGGCGGCCAAAGCGGCCTGAGCCAGAGAGGCGGGATCATCGGGCGTGGCGAGTACGCCGCAGGCCGGGTCGAGCAGCTCGGGAATGGCGCCTCGGGCGAAGGCCGCGACGGGAACGCCGCAGGCGAGCGCCTCGGCGACGACCAGCCCGTAGGGCTCCTCCCAGCAGGGCGTACACAGGAAGACGCGTGCACCGCCAATGACGGCCGCCAGTTCGACATGAGGCAGGTGGCCGAGATAGCCGATCCTGTCCTTCAACAGCGGGGCAATCTCGCGGGCAAAATATGCTTCGTCCGAGATCGGGCCGGCGATCAGGAGCCGCGCGCCCGCCAGCCTCGCGGCAGCGACGGCATGATGAAGGCCCTTTTCGGGAACGATGCGGCCATACCAGATCCAGTAGGGCTCCTCGGCCGGCTCGTTGCGGAAGGCAAACCGGTCGAGGTCGATGCCATTCATGACGACATGATCGACGGGCGCGACCCGGCTCCATAGCCGCCGGATCGACTCTGAAACGGCCACGAAGGTCGCATGCGGCGCCTTGCACAGCCTGACGCCGCTTTCGAGCCACGCGAAAGGCGGCGTGTGCAGCGTGGTGACCATCGGCATTGGCAGGGCGTCGGCCATGGCGACGGGCAGGTAATGCAGCGAGTTATTGTGGATCAGGTCGAAGGGCCGATTCCGCAGGCCGTTCATCAGCGAGAGATAAGCGTGGTGCTCCTGGAAGAACGCCTTGTCGGGGGCCTCGTCGCAACCGATTTCGAAAAGCGACGTCTCATCGCAGATGGCCTCAACATAGGCTTCGGGCTGCGAGCGGGATGATGCGAACACCGTCACATCATGGCCGCGCCGTTGCAGCGCGCTCAGAAGCAGCGATGTGTGCATTTCCAATCCGCCCGCGTATGGCTCCCGGATGGCATGTTTGAGGTGAGCAATGATCCCGATACGCAACTTTCGCTCCGCCGCTGACAGCAAGCACCACCGCTCCACCGCTGGCCGCAGCGGCACTCTGATCGGCTCGTCCTGACGTATGAAATCTCCGCCGGAGCGGGCTGGGACGGAAACGAGTTTTGAGCGGCTTTAGTTCCAGCCGAATCTTTATCGTCACGCGCAAAATTTCAGCCGAACGAAGGATCAGCTTGATTCAATCATGTCATTTGTTATTGCGCCCGAAGCGTCGTCTGATCTTCCGCTTGAGGGCGGCCTGACCTATGCGCACCTGGTTCGCAGGGATCGCGAGCAGAACTCTGCCGCCTCAGGACGCGTCGGGTTCGGTTAAAAGAGCGCGGGATTCGACTTGGTTGACACGATGACCGCGCCTTGGGCGGGTTTGTGCATCGTGATCCTGCGATCATGGAATGCATCCAGACACGGGCGGTGGCCGTCACTCACCAAACTTCTCTCAGTTCTGGGCTGAAGAGTGCCAACTGAGACAAGGCGGTCCTACGGCGCCGTCTGGTCAAAACAAGCCGCCATATCGGAACGTCCGCAACGCTGCCTGATCGCGACAGGTCAATGTCTTCGGAGCCTATCTGGTACGCGCGCCGTCGTCGCGCGGATGCGGCACCAGGCGCCGCGCCCCTCACGCCTGACACCGCATCTGCTGCGCGGGCATGTCCTCAACATCGCCTCGATCCAGGGCAAGGACGGCATGACAAGCGCCTTGGTCTATAGCGCCTCAAAGCCCGGGCTGATCGCGCTGACCACGGGCGTCGCCAAGCAGATGGCGCGGGACGGCATCATCGTCACCGCGATCACACCGGCCGCGGCGGAAACAGCGATGGCGCGGGTAATCTCGGCGGAACACCGTGCGGACATCCTCGGACGCATCCCGATGGCGCGCTTCATCGAGGTCGAAGAGGTGGCGCGAATGGTGCTCTGGCTGTCTTTGGACGAACGCTCGTTGTTGAACTGACCGGTTCATTGCTACGCAACCGACAGCGTTGGTGCATGCTGCAAGCGCCGTAGAGGCCGTCGAACCTCAGGTTCTCAAAACCGAACGAACGGATGACGTCCGACGGCGCGTTCTTTGAAGATCGCGGCACCAGCTCCGCACCGTGAGATCGTCGTGCCCCTGAAGTCGGTCACTGACCGCCGGCGGCTTTGGCGAGGCCGGCGAGCGCGCCGGCCATCGCGGTCAGCGGCTCGTCCTGTCCGGTGATCCGATAGCGCTCCTTCAGCGCCGACGGCAGCGTATAGCCGATCATGACCTTCCCGGTCCCGTCCTGCCAGACCAGCATCTTCATCGGCAGTTCGATGGCGACCGATGGCTGGGCCAGCATCAACGGCGTGCCGAGGCGCGGATTCCCGAACATGATGACCTCGGTCGGCGGCATCTCCAGCCCGGCGGCCTTGGCCGCAGCGGCGTGGTCGATCCGCGCAGCGATGCGGATGCCGCGCTTCTCGAGTTCGGCCGCCAGCCGGTCCGAGGTCTCCTTCACGGCGAACCGGCTTTCGACCGTGGCGAGGTTCTGGGACAGCGCCGTCGCGCTCGTCAGCAGCAGGGCGGCAAGACTCATGGCCAATGCGCGTGTCATCTGGTGAACTCCGACAGCGAGGTTTTGGGGATCAGGACTTCTTCACGCCGCAGGCCGCGCCGCCCAGGACACAGAAGGTCGCGCAGGAGCGATGGTTCAGCGGCACCGCGACCTCCGCCTGCTTCAGCGTGCGGCCGAGCTCGAACCGCTCGTCATAGGCGATCAGGGTGCAGGCGACGACCGCCGGCGCATCGGCGCCCTTGCGCCGCACGACCATTCGCGAGGTCGCGCACATGACGTCGTCCGGGCTCTTGTTCAGAATGCCCCAGCACGCCTCGGTGATCTCCGGCGGGTTGCCGTCGGAGGTGATCTCCGGAAAGATCACGAGTTGGACCGGGTCGTCGCAGTCGACCGCGATCGCCTCGCGATCGAACAGCTCGCGATAACCCGCGCGTGCGACCGCCTCCGGCTCGTCGTCCAGATGCCGACCGGCGATCTCGATCTGGAATCCTTCCCGTGACAGGAAGCGCAGGCCCTCCATCGCCTTGGCGAAGGAGCCAACGCCCCGCTCCGCGTCGTGGATGGCGGCATGATGGCTGTCGAGCGAGACGCGAAAGCGCAGCAACCCGCCATGCGCCTCGCGCAGCCGCCTGAGCTGCTCCTGGCGCCGCATCATCGGCCGCATCGCATTGGTGAGCACGAGCGTCTCGAACCCGCGCTCCAGCGTCTCCGTCAGGATGGCGATCATGTCGCGGTTCATGAACGGCTCGCCGCCGGTGAAGCCGATCATCCGGACCGGCAGCCGCTCGGCCCGCACTTCATCGAGATAGGCCGTGACATCGGCCAGCGAGAGGTAGACCAGCCGGTCGTTGCTGGGGGAGCTCTCGATGTAACAGTTCTGGCAGGTGATGTTGCACAGCGTGCCCGTATTGAACCAGAGCGTTTCCAACCGCTTGAGATGGACGCGCGCGCGCCGCTCGCCCTTGGCGGTCCGCACAGGATCGACAAACTTGGCCGTGATAAGGGTTGGCGCGTTCACATCTGGCTCCGACGTCATTCATGTGAAGATACGCGCAAGGCGACCGCTTCGTTACGGCGACGCCGAACTTTTTGTCGTGACGCTCGGCGCGCAACGCACCGGGGGGTGGACGGCGGGCCGCCCCGGCTGACCGGGCTCCAAGCGCCGCCTCACGCAAAGCTGCTTTGCGGAGTGGCGCGGTCGCTTGTAACAAAACGGCAGTCCGGCCCGAATGAATGGATGCGGCGTGCAAGAACGCAAGCCAGACCACGAAGACGAATGGAGCCGCCTGATGCGACTGGCGCTCGATGGCGATCAGGTCGCCTACAAGACGCTGTTGGCCGCCCTTGTTCCGCATGTGCGCGGGCGGGTGCGGCATGTTCTGGCGCGCTCGGGACGCGGACAGGCGGAGGTGGAGGACATCGTTCAGGAAACGCTGCTCGCCGTCCATCTGAAGCGCGCGACCTGGGACCGGTCGATGCCGCTGACGCCCTGGCTGAACGCCGTGACGCGTCACAAGACGATCGACCTCCTGCGCCGCGTGGGCGCGCGCGGCGAGGTCGATCTCGACGACGCCGTCGAGACCCTCGCCGCGCCTGACGACGGCGGCGAGAGCCAGCTCGATGTGCAGCGCATGCTGTCGGTCCTCGACGGGCGCCAGCGTCAGATCGTGGAACAGGTGTCGCTCGCCGGACGAAGCGCAGCCGAGGTCGGCGGTCAACTCGGCATGAGCGAGGGTGCGGTGCGGGTCGCGCTGCATCGGGCCCTGAAACAGCTGGCCCGGACCTTCAAGGGGAGAGCCGATGCGGACTGACGACATGATCGACGCGCTGGTCCAGGATCTGCCGAACCAGCCGAAACCCGTCAGCACGATCCTGCTGCGCTGGTGGCCGGCCGCGGCTGCGCTCACAGGTGCCGGTTTCCTTGCGCTCACCGGCGTGCGCCCCGATCTCGTCACGGCGGGCCTGGCGCCGACGCTGCTGAAGCTGATGCTCGGCGCGCTGATCGCCCTGAGCGCGATCTCGGGCGCGCTCGACCTCTCGCGGCCGGAGGCCCAGGCTTCGGCGGCCTCGAAATGGCTCCTCGCCGTCGTCGGGTTCCTCGGCCTCGTCGTGGCGACCGATCTCCTGCGCCACGGTCTCGACGGCTGGTGGGCGCGGCTCTTCGGCAAGGGCATCGTGACCTGCCTCACGATCGTTCCGGCCCTGGCGGCCCTGCCGCTGATCGCCTGTCTCACGATCCTCCGGCGCGGAGCCACGTCCGAGCCCATGGCCGCCGGCGCGCTGGCCGGCCTCGCCTCCGCCGGCCTCGCGATCCTCGCCTACGGCCTGTTCTGCAACGAGGACAGCCCGCTCTTCATCGCGACCTGGTACAGCCTCGCCGCCCTGATCGTCGGCCTGGCGGGGGCAGCGCTTGGCCGCGCCATGCTGCGGTGGTGACGCGCCGTCCTGCTGTCGCGCCCCTCTTCACGGAACGAGACATGACGGCGCGGCGGGAGCGATGCTCCGGCGAGGGTCAGCGCCGGAATTCCGAAAAGCGCTGCATGAAGCGTCTGTCGATCCAGTCCTTCCAGCGCCAGACCCACCGGCCCTCGACCGCAAACCAGCCGCCACGGCCGGCGATGGCGGACCCGTCGCCGGTCATCAGGATCGTCAGATAGTTCCGATCCGGCCGATGCGGCGCCAGCGCCTCGCCGCGCGCCCTGCGGCGCAGGTTGGCGGTGAGCGCAGCCCCCTGCCGGACGGCGAAGACACCGGCTTTCGGCGTCGGATCCTCGACCACGGTCGCGCAGTCACCGACGGCGAAGACCGCGGGATCATCGATGCAGGTCAAAGACCGCGTCGTCTGCACGAAGCCATGGCGGTCGGTGGGAAGCCCGGTCGTGGCAAGCCAGGACGGAGCCCGCGCCGCGGTCGACACCAGCACCGCATCGGCCGTGACGAAACGCTTGTCCTGCGCGCGCAGGCCTTGCGCGTTGATCTCGACGACACGGAAGTTGTCCAGCAGGGTCACGCCATGACGGGCCAGCGCGGCTCTCGCCCGCCGGCGCACGCCGTCATTGAGCGTGGCGACGAGCCCGTTGCTCGCGGCCAGGCCGATCCAGAACGGCCGGCCCTTCGGATCGAGCCCCGTCAGCCGCGCCTTCAAGGCGAGTGCAAGCTCAACCCCGGCCGCGCCCCCGCCGACCAGGACGATGCGGCGCGGTCCGTCGGGGCGGGCAGCCGCCTCCAGAAGCGCGTCCAGACGCGCGATGAAGCTGCTGATGGGCTTGACCGGGATGCCGTGCTCCTCGGCCCCGGCGATGCCCGACAGATCGGGCGTGATGCCGACATTGAGGGAGAGCGTGTCGTAGGGAACGCGGTCACCATTCTCCGTGGTCAGCGTCCGCCGATCGCGGTCGATGGCGGCGGCCGCGGAGCGGACCAGGGTCACGCCGCAGACCTCGGCCAGCCGGCCGAGGTCGATATGCATCTCGGCATGGCTGTAGAGCCCGGCGACATGACCGGGCAGCATGCCCGAATAGGGCGTCAGCAACCGATCGGTGACCAGCGTGATCGTCATGCCGGGCTCGGGCCGCTGCGCCAGCGCGCGGATCACCTGGACATGGGCGTGGCCCCCGCCGACGAGAACGAGCCGGTGCCCGGTCATGGCCGCGCCTCCGACATGCCGGCCAGCGCGGCGCGGGTGAAGGCCGCCGCTTCGCCGCCGCCCGCCAGGCTGGCGCGCAGCCAGTCGAGATCGGCGCCCTCGTCGATGTCGCGTTGCGGCGGCAGCATCTGCACGTTCAGGCCGGCCGCGTCGGCGCGGCTGAGCGTCTCGCGCAGCACGCCCGAGGTGCTCCATGGCATCGGTGCGAAGAGGCTGGCTGCCGCCTCCAGCGAGCGCAGGCCGATCAGGCAATAGCCGCCATCGACGCTCGGAATGAGCACGATCCGGCGGTCATCGCCCTCGCGAAGGCTGCACGCGGCTGCGGCGATGACGTCGCCGGTGATCAGCGGAACATCCGCGCCCATGATGATCGCGCCGCCCGGGCAGCGCTGCAGCAGCCGGGCAAGAACATCTTGCATCGTCGCACCGAGATCGCCGGCATCGGCGAAGTCCAGGGGCCATCCCGGCCCGAGGATCGCGCCGATCTCGGTCGCGGCATCGGCCGGGCGAAAGAACGCCGCGCGGTCGAGCCGCTGCAGGCGCGCCGCCGCGACGGCGGCCGCGGCGCAATCCTCGAGGAAGGCGCGCGCCAGGCGCGCCGCCCTGTCGGGACCAATGGCCGCGGCCAGCCGGGTCTTGGCCGCACCGGGCCGCGGCGGCTTGCACATCAGGCCGAACCCGATCGGCGCCTCGCTCAGCATCAGGGCGTCTCCCGGCGCGGCGGGCGCAGGGCCTCGCGGCCGATGACCCAGAGAATCTTGACGCCCGCCCTGACCGCGCCGGCGAGCGTTCCCGAGACCTTGGAGACCCCGATCCGGCGCCTGTAGTCGACAGGGATCTCGATCGTCCTGAGCCGCTTGCGCGCCGCCTTGATCTGCATCTCGACCGTCCAGCCGAAATTGAGGTCGGCCATCCCCAGCCGCTCGAATTCGCACCACGAGACAGCGCGGAACGGCCCGAGATCGGTGAAGCGCTCGCCCCAGACCAGCCGGATCAGCGAACAGGCGAGCCAGTTACCGAAGACCTGCTGGGGCGTCAGCGCGCCGCTTTCGCGCCGCCCCAAGACGCGCGACCCCAACGTGAAGTCGGCCCGTCCGTCGACGATGGGCTCGACGAGGCGGATCATGGCGGAGAGATCGTCGGCCGCATCGCCGTCTACGAATACGATGACATCGACGGGCGGCAGAGCGGCGATCGCGGCGAGGCAGGCCCGGCCATAGCCGGGGCCGTCGACCTCGACCACGATGGCGCCGTGATCGCGCCCGATCTGGGCTGTCCCGTCGGTCGAGCGATGGTCGCCGATCGCGACCGCGTCGACGAAAGCGGGCATGGCCCGCAGCACCACGGGCAAGGCCTGCGCCTCGTTCCGGGTCGGTATGACAACGCCGATCCGCACGCCTTTGAGGCTCATGCCGACGCTCCGGCGACCGACGACCGGCGGATCAGGAGAGCAGCCAAAAGAACCGGCGCGAGATGCAGGAAGGCGAGGCCGTAGCCGTGCAGATCACGCAGGCCGGCCGCAGCGAGCGGAAAGAACAGGTAGTAGACCGGCAGCCCGATCGATGCGGCCACGAATGGCCATGCCCCGCTGGCCGACGCCAGGGGCAGGAACCAGGCGGCATACCAGGGGAACTGGGCCGGCGAGAGGTAGAACAGGGCGGCCGCGAGAATCGCAGCGCGTGCGATCAGGGGCTCCAGGCTTGCGGGTCGGCGCGCCGCGACCGCGAGGCTCGCCGCCCCCGCCGTCAGGACGACCAGAGCGCGCAGCAAAACCTCGCCCGTGCCCGGCCCGAAGAGCTGGAGGAAGAGGTAGGAGGCCCAGGCGTAAGGCGCATTGTTGACGGACCAGCCGCCGGCATAGGCCGTCAGCCCGGCGTTGGCGGAGAGGCTGGCCCAGAACAGCGGTGCGCAGAGGGCCAGCGTCGTTGCTCCCAGCGCCAGCGCGAAGACTGCCAGCGCCCGCCGGTCGGGCCACAGCGCCCGCGCGACCAGCGGCGCGAGCAGGATCGGCCACAGCTTGACGCCAGCCGCGATCCCGAGGCCGAGGCCCGCTATTGCGGCCGCGCGACGGTGGGCGGCGAGCAGCGCGGCGAGGATCGGCAGCGCGAGCACGGCATCGACATGCGCCTGCCCGGTCAGGCAGAAGGCCATCAGCGGGTTGCACCAGACGAGCGCGACAAGCAGCGGCGAGCGCTCGGTCGAAACCAGAACCCGCCAGATCAGAACCGCCGCCAACGCCTCTGCGCCAAAGAACACGACGCGCAGCCCGTCGAGGCTCCAGGGCGCAACGAGATGGGCCAGCGCGAACGCCGCTTGCGCCCCGCCGGGATACATCGAGCGCAACTCGGGGAAGTTGATCGAAGTGATCGCAGCCCGCCCGGCCTCGACCAGGGACGCCAGGGTGCCGTCCGAACTCCGCAGCAGCGCCTCGGGAGCGAGGGCATAGGGGCTCAGGCCGTGCGCCACCATGGCTCCGTCGAGCAGGTAGCGGAAATGATCGTCCTCCAGCATCGGCCCCGCGCCGAAATAGGGCACGCGCATGAGGACGCCGGCTGCCGCGATGGCAAGGCCGAGTACCAGGCCGGTTGGCATGTCGCGCGCCCGCCAGACCGCCCAGAGCAGCCCCGCGGACGACAGGGACAGCATGAGGCCAAGCGACAGCGCGACCGGCCAGGCGTCACGCCGTGAGCCGGGTGCCGCGCCCCAGACCACTGCGATGACCGTCTGCACCATGATGCCGACGCCGACCATGGCGAGCAGCGTCGATCCGCGGCGATCCCACGCGGATCGACCGGCCACGGAGGCGTCCGGACCCGTTGCGGCCATCAACGGCGCGTCGTCCTGGCCAGCAACTGGCCCCAGTTTTCGTCAAAGTGATGCGCCTTGCCGGGCCCCTCGCCCTTCACCAAGGCGCGGCCGTCCGCCGTCCAACGAAAAATCCCGCCGCGCAGATTGTAGACGCCGGCGCTGGCGTGGGGGGCGATCTGCTTCAGCGTTGCCGTCATCATCTGCGAGGATCGTACGCCGACGGCGCAATAGAACACGACCGGCCCATCGTCGAGCCGATCGCGGTGAAGGCTGAGGATCTCAGCGGCCGAGCTGCCGGGTTCGATCCGGATCGCGCCCGGCAGGTGGCCGGCGTCGAACTCCTCCTGCGTGCGCACGTCGAACAGCGTGGCCTCGCCGCGCCCCAGCATGGCGGCCAGGCCCGCGGGTGCGACGTCCGGAACGGGATGACGCCGGGCCACCTCCCGCTCGACATCCTCCAGCGATACGCGCGGATCGGTCGGATCGAGCGTCCAGGGAGCCAGCTGGGGCTGTGTGGTCACGACAAAGATGGCTGCGCCCGCCACCAGGACCGCAGCCGTCGCGGCTCCCAGCAGCAGCCGTCTCGGGTTCAGGCGTGGCGTCATGGACCGGTCCGTCATCTGCGGGCTCAGCCGCGCGGCGCCGGGACGGGGCGGAGCCCGTTCAACGACCAGTCATAGTCGTCGTCGGCGATCCGCGGCGAGCCGGTGAGGCGCTGGGCCAGCGCCGGCTCTGCATATTGGCGGAAATGCGCGATCAGCCCGGCGTCATTGCCGCCGAAATCCGCAATGAACCATTTGTAGATCGACGAGACCCGGAGCGCGCCGTCGGCCAGCACCGTGACGCCGCGCGGATGGTTGACGAAGGCACGCGCCGCAGCGTCCAGGTCGGCCTCCAGCGTCGCCGCCCGCCAGACCCGGTTCATCAGGTTGGGGCAGCCATAGGAGGCGCAGTTGACGATGTAATGCACCCGCGGATCCTTGAAGGTCGGGCGCATGATGTCGTGCTCGATGTCGTCGAGCGACAGCCGCCTGCCCTCCACGGTCACACGCGGCTGGCGCCAGGGCCCCGTATAGGCTTTCGGATCGAGCCAGTTGTCGCTCTTGATGTCGCGGATCGAGGCCACCGGGTAGCGGTCGAGGATGACCTTCAGCGTCACCGCATTGTAGAGGTTGCCCCAGAAGGAGAAGGCGTCGGTCCGGGCCATGGCGGAGGGCTTCAGCCGCGAAAGCTCGGTGACGTAGCCGTCCAGTGCGGTGCGGTCGGCCGAATTGGCCCGCCAGCCGGCATAATCGACGCGGTTGACCCCGTCAGGGCTGGCGCTGACATAGCGCTTCAGGAGCCGGTCATAGGCAGCGTCGGCATCCCCTGCCTGGGCCCATGCCGGGCCTGCGAGGACCATGAGGCCGAGGCCGAGCGTGGCGCGCCGGGTCAGCCCGTGAGATCGGATGGCATAAGTCATCATGGCTCTCCTTACGGATGGACGCAGGCGGACGTTACGCCCCGGTCTGGTTTTCTCGGGCCGCGAGGCGCTTCCTGATCGGGATCGCAGCCAGCGACAGCGCGGCGAGCCCCACGAGGCCGCCGATGATCTGTGGCGTGAGGATGGAGCCGGGCGAGACCGCGCCACCCTGGTCGAGAACGGAACCGAGCCCCGCGCCCGCCAGCGAGAACACCGCCGTCCCCGGCATGATCCCGAAGAATGTGGTGAGCACATAGGTCGCGAGCGGCACGCCGACGAAGGCCGGCACCAGATTGACCAGGAAAAACGGGAAGAGCGGCACCAGCCTCAGCACGAGCAGATAGGAAGCGGCGTTCTGGCGGATGCCCTCCGCCAGCCTGGCGGCCGGCGCACCGAACCGGTCGAGCGCATTCTCGCCGAAGAGGGTCTTGGCGAACAGGAAGATCAGCGTCGCCCCGATCGTGGCACCGATCACGGTCAGCAGCGTGCCGAACACCGCTCCGAACAGAAACCCTCCCGACAGCGTCAGGAAGATCGCGCCGGGCATCGAGAAGGCGACAGCGGCGACATAGACGGCGACATAGGCGAGCGCGGCGACCAGGTGGTTCGCCTCGACCCAGCTCGTCAGCGTCACGCGATGGGTCCTGAGCGTGTCCAGCGAGAGATAGCTCGCAACCCCCGTCTGCCGGACGATGAGGATCAGGGCGAGCGCGGCCAGGGCGAGCCAGAGGCGCCGGTCGGTGAGAAGGCGGGTGATCATGGGCTGCTTCTCCGGATCAGCGCAGGAAACGCTGGACGAAACCGACGACGCGGCGCGTGGTCGAGCCGAAGAGCTTCGGCGTGTAGTAACTGCCGGCGGCGCGCTTCGAGATCTCCGACAAAGTCGGATAGGGCAGCACGGCGCTCGCCACGGCCCCGATGCGGAGGCGAGACGAGATGGCCAGGGCCCAGGTGCCGATCAGTTCTCCCGCGCGCGGCCCCACGATCGTGGCGCCGAGGATCCGGCCCTTGCGACCCAGCACGACCTTGGCCAGCCCCTCGGTGGCACGCTCCGCCTGGGCCCGGTCATTGACCGCGAAGGACCAGGTCAGGATCTGGACGTCATGGCCGCCCTTGCGCGCCTCCGCCTCGGTGAGGCCGGTATGGGCGAGTTCCGGATCGGCGTAGGTTACCCAGGGCAAGGCCGTGTAGTCGACCTTGGCGGGCAAGCCGAACAGGGCGTTCCGGATGACGATGCCGGCATGATAGCCCGCGATATGGGTGAATTGCGGGCCACCCGAGACGTCGCCGATGGCGAAGATCCGGCGATTGCTGGTGAGAAGACGCGCGTCGACCGTAATCCCCTTCGGCGTGAAAGCGACACCGGCCGCGTCGAGGGCGAGGTTTTCGACGGTCGGGCGCCGGCCCGCCGCAACGAGCAGGTGGCTGCCCGCGACGCTGCGTCCGGCGGCGCTGTCGCCATCGAGCGTGACGGTCACGACCGCGCCGTCGCGTCTGACTTCGCTGATGCCGACCTTCTCGAGCAGCGTCACGCCGTCCCGGAGGAGCGCGGCGCGGACGACCTCGACGGCCTCCGGCTCATCCCTGGCGAGGATGCCGAACTTCTCGATCACCGTCACCCGCGAACCCAGGCGACGGAAGGACTGCGCCATCTCGATCCCGATGGGTCCGCCACCGACGACGATGAGATGCTCGGGACGCTCCCGCAGCTCGAAGACGCTCTCATTGGTGAGATAGCCGGCGTCCGCCAGGCCGGGGATCGGCGGAACGGCGGCGCGCGAGCCGGTCGCGATCACGAAGCGGCGCGCCGCGATCGTCTCCCCGCCGGCCTCGACCGTATCGCGGTCGAGGAAGCGCGCCGCCGCCTTGATGACATGCACGCCGAGCTGTTCGAACCGCTCGACGCTGTCATGCGGCGCGATCGCCGCGATTACGCCATGCACATGGGCGTGAACCTCTTCGAAGCGAATCTCGGGCTCGGCGGCATGAACACCGAAGCGCTGGCCGTCACGCACGGCATGGGCGGCATGGGCCGCGGCGATCAGCGCCTTGGAGGGCACGCAGCCGGTGTTGAGGCAATCGCCGCCCATCTCGCCCTTTTCGATAAGGACGACAGAGGCACCCATCTGCACGGCGCCGGCCGCGACCGACAGCCCGCCGGAGCCCGCACCGATGATGCAGAGGTCGGCGCGCAGAACTCCGTCCTGCCGCAAGGGGCGCTTCGGCGGGAGCGAGGCAGGTGCAGGATCAGCCATGGGGGTCGCTTCAGGACGGAGGCTTCGGGTTCGACAGCGTGTTCGCGCCGAATCCGCGCAACGTTACGCGGTTCACGGTTTCGTGTGGCGTCCGCCATGGTTTCAGCCCTGAGCGGCAGATCGCTCGGCAGATTTTCTCACGTCAACAAGATGTGAATTGCGTGCGGACGTCTTCCGGCAATGGTCTGATGATCATCAGGACCATAGCCCATGGACCATTCCTCACTCGGCCTCAATCGCCGACAACTCATGGCCGCCGGTGCGAGCGTTGCGGCAGCATGGCCCTTACCCATCCGCGCGGACGAGATCAGGCGATACCATTCCGACTATTTTTCCTTCGTCGGCGCGGATGCGCAGGGTGCAGTCTATCTGGCGCACGACAACAACCGTGGCCAGACGGGGGACCGGTTCTTCGCGGATCATTGGATCATGATGTATGCGCAAGGCGAGGGTGTCGTGCCCATCATCGGCAGCGCGCATTATCCCAATCCCGGCAACATCCTGGAGACCATCCCCGACTCCACGCATTTTCAGTTTCGCGGCACGATCGGCGGCGGCATGCGGATGGTGAGCGCGGTCAACGACATCGACATGGCGGTGGAGGGGCTGACGCCGATCCTTCGACGCCAGACGCAAGGCAACGACTACTGGATCGGCGCCGCACCGGCGACGCTGCGCTGGAAGGGCCGCCAGCTTGCCGGCCGCGTGATCTTCGAGTTCATCGCGCGGACGGGTTACAACCGCTTCACCAGCGATTTCGGGGCGAACTGGAGCAATTTCAACGGCCTTTACCTCCTGACGGAGGATGGCCGCGATCTGTATCTGCGCTATCACGAGCGCGTTCAGGCCGGCACGCCACGGGAGAGCGGCATGGCCACTTTCGACGGCGAGGGCACGCTGTCGGACATCGCCTTCGCCATTGACGAGAGCCGCCCGACACCGGACCGGACCTATCGCTGGCCGACGCGCTGGCAGGCCGGGTTCAGCCATCGCGGCACACGCTGGACGCTTCACGCCACGACGGATGCGCTCGAGGAGGTGGCCGACTGGAAGAGCGGCGGTTTCGCCATGTCGGTGATCAGCGGCGAGGTTGCACGGGCCGACGGTTCCGGCCGCCGCCGCTTCAAGGGCTGGGCCGAACTGCTGATCTGAAGGGCTCGCCTGCTTGTTTCGTGAGGTTGACCTGACCCCCGTGCTTGCCTGATCAGGGGGCGCGGCAGGTGCAGGGCGCGCGCCCATCACTCTGCGAGCGTTGTAACGAGACGATGTGCGGCATCGAATCACAAGGGCCCTCGACGGGCCTCGCGGCCATCGACATGGGATGCGGGTCTATCATGCGCGATACCGTGACGCTGGATGTCCGTCCGCCCGAACCGAACGCCGAGGGCGCGCTCGTCTCCGTGATCATCCCGCTGGCCGCGCAGGAGGCCGTTCCGGAAGCGCTGCTGGCCACCCTTCCCAAAACCTTCGAGATCATTCTCGCACGCGGCGGAACCCGCGCCTCCAGCATGAACCATGCGGCCTCGGCCGCCCGAGGTCGTCATCTCTGGTTCGTGCATGCCGACACGACGCTCGGCGAAGATGCCGTGCCGCAACTGCTGCTGCGGCTGCGGGAGCCGCGCGCCGCCGTGCGCTATTTCGACCTGCGCTTTGATGGCGGCGCCTTGATGCGTCTGACCGAAGGCGGCGTCAGTTTCCGCTCACGGGTGATCGGCCTGCCCTTCGGCGATCAGGCGCTGTGCCTCCCTGCCGCGACGTTCCATGCCCTTGGCGGTTATGACGAGACCGCGGCGCATGGCGAGGACCACCAGCTGGTCCGCGACGCGCGGCGCGCAGGCCTGGCGATTCAGCCGGTCGGCGCGACGATCACGACCAGCGCCAGGAAGTATCGCGACAAGGGCTGGTTCCGGACCACCTTCCTGCATTTGAGACTCACCCTGCTGCAGAGCCTGCGGGCGTCCTGAAACCGGTCAGACCGCCTGGAGCGCCCGGGCGGGCTGGCGCGCCGGCCAGAGCGTCGACGCCTCCGTGATCGGCCGTCCCGTCTCGGCGCGTTCGCGCTCGGGCAGGACGTCGAGACTGGGCCAGAGCCCGGTCGCGAGCGCCTTGCGGTAGCTTTCCGGAAGCCCAGCGCTGCGCATGGCCGCCTGTGCGCCTTCATGGTCATAGGACAGCGCCCGGTGCTCGACGGCGAGCCCGGCCTCGATCTCCCGGACGATGCTGAACCAGACACGCGGCGTGCCGTCATTGGCCGGCATCCCGATGACGCCCGGGTTGTGCCAAAGTCGCCCTCCGAGCAATTGGGTGAACGGCAGGCCCGAATGGCCGCCGACGGCGCCATCGCCGCCGAGGGCGTCGAGACTGCGGCGCTTCTCGCCCTCGGGCGTGCCCGCGAAAATGAAGCTGTTGATGGAGTGGGCCGAGCCGTGGATCGCCGCGAGGCTCCGCCCGCCGATCCGCAGGTCGACGCGGCCCGGCAATGAGGCCAGCCATCGACGCTGGTCGGGCCTGACGACACTGTCGGCGTAGGCGTACCAGGCGGCCGACAATCTGGCGCAGGCGCTGCCGGGCTCGAACCCGCAGCCGCAGTCGCTCGCGCTCGCGCCCAGCTGCTCGTCGCAATTGCCTCCGACGACGGCGATGCCGCTGTCGCGGATCAGATCGATCGTCTCGACCGGATTGCCGCAATAGGCCACGAGATCGCCCGTGCAGAGCATCCTGTCCGGAGAGATGCCCAGCCGCCTCGCCTCCGCCAGCAGGGCCTGCGTGGCCTGCAGGTTCCCATAGGGGCCGCCGAAGAGCAGCCATGTCCGATCGCGCGTCATCTCATCCCCGTCCGTCACGACCTGATATTCGCGCCGTCGCCGCGTAACGTTACAGGCCCCGCGCCCGTAACGTCTCTGTGCCCGCCAGGCCGGCCGCAGACGGCCCTCCAGGGCCGCCGGTCTGGTCCGGCGCCATCTGAGGATGATCGATGTTGAACCGCCGCTCCTTGATTCTGGCCGGCTCGGCCGCCATCGCCGCGCCCGCGATCTCGCTGGCGCAGGGCAGCCGCCTTCGCTTCGCCGTCGGCCCGTTCCAGCCGTCGCCGAGCGATACGCGCAAGGCGTTCGAGCCGTTCTTCCGGCATCTGGCCGAGCGCCTCGGGCAGCCCTACGACCTCGTGGTGACCAATGACTGGGCCGGCATCTCGGTCGCGCTCGCGAACGGGCAGGCCGACATCGCCTGGATGGGGCCGTGGGGTTATGTCCTGGCTCATCACGCGGGTGGGGCGCGCGCCATCGCCACCGTCGGATATGACGGGCGCCCCTTCTACCACGCCATTATCCTCGCGCGGCCCGGCCTGACGATCGAGTCCTGGCCAGAGGGAGCCAGGGGATTGCGGATCTCCTTCGCCGATGTGGGCTCCACCTCCGGCTGGCTGATCCCGACGCATTACTTCCAGAGCCGCGGCATCGACCCGAAAACCTTCTTCCGTTACCGCGACGGGGCATCGCATCCGGCCAACGTCATCGCCGTCGCCAACGGCCAGGTCGATCTCGCAACCGATTTCGACCGGAACCTCAACGGCATGGCGGAGCGTGGCCTGGTCCGACGCGAGGAGGTCCGGATCGTCTGGACATCCGAGCCGCTGCCGAACGACCCGCTGGTCGTCCGCGCCGGCTTCGATCCCGCCGCCACCGCTCGCATCCAGGAGATCGTGACCACCCTCACGCCGGAGGAAGCGCGCACGATCATGCCGCCGCGCTACACCGGCTGGGTGAAAGCCGATCACGAGAGTTACCGGCCGATCGAGGCGGCCGGCATCGCGGTCGGCCGCCTGAAGGCGAAGTCCTGAAGCGCATGGACATCGTGAAGGATGCGGACGGCCCTGCCCGGCGGCAGGGCGCGGAGGCCGATCTGGCTTCGGCGGCGGCGCGCCGGACGGCTTTCGTTCCGCTGCTCGGTCTCGGTGTCGCTTTCTATGCGCTGTGCCTGCATGTGGCCGAAGTCGATGTCCTGCGCCTCTTTGAAGGCCTGCCTCGACTGGCCGGCTGGATCGCGCGGTCATGGCCGCCCGACCTCAGCGAGATCGATGTGCTCGCCCGGCGCGGGCTGGAAACCGTCGCGATGGCGACGGTCGGGGTTTCGTTCGGCGCCATCATCGCCGCTCCGCTCTGCCTGCTGGCGGCCCGGAACATCGGCGTGACGCCGCTGCTGGCGCTGCCGGCGCGCTGGCTGCTCAACGCCTTGCGGGGCATCGATTCCTTCGTGTTCGCGCTGATCTTCGTCGCGGCTGTCGGGCTCGGGCCCTTCGCCGGCGTGCTCGGCGTGGCGCTGCATACGGCCGGTTCAATCGCCAAGCTCTGGGCCGAGACGATCGAGACGACGGAGCCCGGACCGGTCGAGGCGGCCCGCATGAGCGGCGCGGGACGGCTGCGGGTTTTCCTGCATGCCCAACTGCCGGACGCGCTGCCCCAGCTTTCGTCCATCCTGCTCTACATGTGGGAGTTCAACGTCCGCGCCTCGACCGTCCTCGGGGTCGTTGGCGCCGGTGGCATCGGCCAGGAACTCAAGAACAGCGTCGACCTGCTGCAGTTCGATCGCGTGCTGACCATCCTGCTGGTGATCCTGGCCATGGTGACCGCCATCGACCAGCTGAGCGCCTGGTTGCGGCGGCGGCTGTCATGACGCCGACGCTCGCCGTCTCGGGCCTGTCGAAGCGCTTCGACAACGTGATTGCCCTGTCGGACGTGACGCTTGACGTCGCTGCTGGCGAGGTGGTGGCCGTGCTGGGCCCCAGCGGTTCGGGCAAATCGACATTGTTCCGCTGCATCACCCGGCTAACCGAGCCCGATGCGGGCGGGATCCGGATCGACGGTCAGGCGGTCGATTCGCTGGCGCCCGCGTCTTTGCGGCGCGCCCGCGGCGATATCGGCGTCGTCTTCCAGCAGTTCAATCTCGTCCGCCGGCGGTCCGCCCTGGCGAATGTGATGACGGCCCGGCTGCCGTCCTTGCCGCTGTGGCGGGTGGCGCTGGGGCGCTATCCGAAGGCGCTGCGGGAGCGGGCGGAAGAGGCGCTGCGCGCTGTTGATCTCGATGCGCAACGTGACCAGCGCGCCGACACGCTCTCGGGCGGACAGCAGCAACGGGTGGCGATCGCACGCGCCCTGATGCAGGACAGCCGGGTCCTTCTCGCCGACGAACCGGTGGCCAGCCTTGACCCGGACGCGGCGCGGATGGTGCTCACGCTGATGCGGGGGCTGGCGAAGTCGAGGGGGCTTGCCGTGCTCTGCACTCTGCATCAGCCTCATCTGGCGGCCGAGTTCGCCGACCGGACTCTTCACATGCGATCGGGCCAGATTGTCTCCGCAGGCGACATGATCCCCCCTGGGTTTATCGGAGGCTCCAACTCCTGAGAAGGCGGAGCCATGACGAGCAATACAACGCACAGCGCCTCGACGTCTCCGCAGCCATGATCCACGTCGCCCTCGGAAGCCTCATGCTGCGCCGTATCGTCCATCTGTGAGCATTCTCAAACGGGACTCTCAGTCCCGCCCAGATGAACAACCTTCATAGCTTCGACACCTGGCGCAGCGGCCGGAACGAGCGAGGCGACGAGGGCACGTGCGCGGATCATGATGGTCTTTCCTGTGTGAGAGACGCTTTGCATGTCGCAGCGTCCGCGAACATGATTGCGATCATGTTCGCGACCCTCGCCCCCATCCTCGCCCGCCTGCCGCTGCACGACTGCGCGTTTCCCGCCGGCGCGGCCCTGTTCCACCGGGGCGACAGCGTGGTTGGCCTGCACATCATGCGCGAAGGAACGGCGCACCTGATCCGCCATCAGGTCGACGGCGCCGCCATGATCCTGCAGCGCGCGCGGCCCGGGGCGGTGCTCGCCGAGGCGTCGCTGTATTCCACCCGCTATCATTGCGATGCCCGCGCCGAGACACCCGTGACGACAGGGATGGTGCTCAAGCCGGATCTGCTGCGGGCGCTGGAGACGGATGCCGCCGTCGCCTCCGCCTGGGCCAGCCATCTGGCGCATGAAGTTCAGCGCGCGCGGCTCCTGTCGGAGATCCTTTCGCTGAAGACGGTCAAAGCGCGGCTCAAGGCCTGGATCGCCTGGAACGGCGCTTTGCCGCCCCGCGGACCATGGCACGTCATCGCCACCGAAATCGGCGTGACCGCGGAGGCGTTCTATCGCGAGATCGCGCGGGAACGACGGGCCGTCGACGACTAGGGTTTCGCGTCGCAGGCCGCCGGTTCACGCAGAGCAGCGCCCTGAGCGGATGCGCCAGGAGCAGCGCCGCCACCGTCAGCCCCAGGACGATGTCGAGCGGCATGATGCGGCCCGCAGTTGCTCATGGGCCGCGACGGCGAGGCCCGCCAGCCCGAACAGCGCAAGGCCGCCCAGCAGGACAAGGGCGCCGTTGATCACGGAAAGCTCCCAGCATGCGTCCGATCGGAACCAGGGGCGACGCCCGTCAGGCCGCCATGCCCCCCCGCAACGTCGGCGACAAGCTGCGGAAGGCCCACCGCGGGAGCCCCTGGCGGGATGGTGCATCAGGCCGCCGGGACGCAGCGCGGCGGACCTCGTCGGAACCTCTCGCCGCAGGAGGCGTTCGCTCCTTCGGGCACCGTTGCGGGCTGCGCATCCGGGCTTTGGGGAGGGGATTGGTGTCATCTGCGAACGAGCCCTATTGCGGATGGCCTCCGACGCCGGCTGCCATCGCGGCGAGCTGGAACAATGACGCCGTCCTGTTGGTGGCCCTCAGTGCAGCAGTGCTTTTTGGCCTGCGCGTGAACAAGCCCGACAGGCTCGCCTGGTGGGGCGGGATCGCAGGTCTCGCCATCGTCTTTGTGTCGCCGCTCTGCGCGCTGGCATCCGCCCTGTTTGCCGCGCGGGGGCTTCATCATCTTCTCGTGGCAGCCGTCGTCGCGCCACTGCTGGCCGTCGCCCTGCCCCGGCTCCGCTCCCCGGCGATTGCGCCCGCGCTGGCCTTGTCGAGCCTCGCCCTCTGGCTCTGGCACTGGCCGGTGCTCTATGAGGCGGCCTATCACAACCACCTGGTCTACTGGGCCCTCCAGATCCTGCTCTTGACGAGCTTCGTCTGGTTCTGGCGCGCGGTGCTCTCGCCCAGCGCGCCAGCGCTGGGGGCCGTTCTCGCGATCGGCGCCGGCGCAGGGCAGATGGGGTTGCTGGGCGCCCTACTGACGCTTGCCCCGCGCCCGCTCTACGAGGTCCACGGGTCGGCCGCCTTGCTCTGGGGACTCGACCCGCTGCAGGACCAGCAGCTCGCCGGGCTGCTGATGTGGGTGCCGGCTTTCTTCGTCTACGGCGGCCTGGCGCTCCTGGCTGGCCGGCGCGTCGAGCGGGCTTCATTCGGATGATCGCCGCCCTGAAGTTTGTCCATATCGGCGGGCTGGCGCTGTGGTGCTCCGGCCTGCTTCTGCTGCCGCTCTTGCTGTCGCGTGCGGACAACCCCGTACGCTCCGGGGAGGCGGCGCGGATGCGGGTCTTCGCGCATTTCGCCTATAATTTCTGCATCAGCCCGGCGGCCGTCGTCGCCACCGTGGCTGGCGGGGGACTGCTCTTCGCGCGCTGGGTCTTCGAGCCCTGGATGTTCGTGAAGCTGGCGCAGGTCGGCGCCCTCGTCGTCCTGCACACCTATCTCGGCCACTGCGTCGCCCGTCTCGGCGAGGAAGGCTATGCGCGCCCGGTCGTGCCGCCCCCATGGCTGATCCTCGCCGGGATGGCCGTCATGGGCGGCATACTCTTCACCGTTCTGGCCAAGCCCCATCTCGACGCGGCGATCATGCCCGACTGGCTGCGTCAGCCCCTCAACCGTCAGCTCTTGCTGCCGCCGGCACCGAGCCGGTAGTCGAAGACGAGCTTCCCACCATGCCAACCCGTCAGACCGGTGAAACCGGCGCAGAGCGCCGAGAGGAGGATGCCGAAGGGCAGCACTGCCTCTTCATAACCGCCCAGCCGGAGGCCGAAATTCGCGCCGAGCATCGTCAGCAGCGCCACGGCGATGACGAAATGCGTCCAGCTCGGCGGCCGGCTGCGGATGCCGGGCACCATGAGCAACTCCACCGTGCCGGATATCCCGGCCAGCAGCCCCATCAGGAAGGCGGCGCCGATCGCCCACAGCGCCACGCGCGCCCAGAACACGTCGCCGGTCCACCAGTAGAAAACATCGGCACCCAGCGTGCACATCGTCAGCGAGATCGGAAAGGCCACGAGCATGGCATGGATGGGGTGTCCGGCCAGGGCGACCCGTGTTTCCGTGTCGCTGAAGACCTTTTCGGCATGAAGCGGATCGAGCGCCCGGTCGATCGGCTCTGCTCCTGTGTCCCGGCTCATCGCGTGTTTCCCATCGTGGGGCTGGGGCTGGTCGGCGCAGGGTGCAGCGGCCCGCTCTCCGCGCTCGACCCGGCCGGGCCGGCTGCGGGCGGCATTTTCACGCTGATGTCGGTTCTGCTGGCGCTCGCCACGCTGTCCTTCGTCGTCATCTTCGGGTTGTTCCTTCTCGCCCTGCGCCGCAACCGCGGTCACAGCGTGTCGCTCCGGCTGTTCCTGATTGGCGGCGGACTGGTCTTTCCGCTCTCGCTGCTGACCGTCGCCACCGTCTATGCGGTCGTGCTCGGGGAGCGCATCACGGGCGCCCGCGAGACTCCCGCCCTCACCGTCGAGGCGACCGCGCAGCAATGGCGCTGGCAGTTTACCCGCCAGATGCCTTCAGGTTCCGTCTCGCGGACCGACATTCTCGACATCCCGGCCGGTCGGACCGTCGCGGTGATGGTGTCCAGCGATGACGTGATCCACAGCTTCTGGGTGCCGCGTCTCGGCGGGAAGATCGACGCCATCCCCGGAACGCGCAACCGCATCCTGATCCGCGCCGACGTCCCCGGGCGCTATGGCGGCGTCTGCGCGGAGTTCTGTGGCGTCGGCCACACGCAGATGAGCTTCGCCGTCGTCGCCCATGACGCAGCCGCCTGGGATAGGCTCGAACAGGGCGGGCAGCCATGAGCGCGCTCAAGCTCCACGGCGAACTGGACGCGATCTGGGGCGTGCCACGCGGCTGGCGCGGCGTGCTGACCAGCGTCAATCACAGCGATCTCGGCATCCGCTTCATGGTGGCCGCCGGAATCTATTTCTGCATCGGCGGCCTGCTGGCCATGCTGATCCGGGCGCAGTTGGCGACGCCGCGCTCGGCCTTCGTCGGGCCGGAGATCTACAACCAGATCTTCACGATGCATGGCAGCCTGATGATGTTCATGTTCGCCATCCCCTTCTTCGAAGGGCTGGCGATGTACATGCTGCCCAAGCTGCTGGGCTCGCGGGACCTGGCCTTTCCGCGGCTCTCGGCCTTCGGCTGGTGGTGCTACCTCTTCGGCGGCTTCATCCTGCTGGTCGCGATGGGCCTCGGCGTGGCCCCCGACGGCGGCTGGTTCATGTACACGCCGCTCGCCTCCAAGACCTACACGCCGGGCATCAATGCCGATGTCTGGCTGCTCGGCATCACCTTCGTCGAGGTGTCGGCGGTCTGTGCCTCGATCGAGATCACCGTCAGCGTCCTCAAGCTGCGGGCACCGGGCATGTCGCTCGGCAAGATGCCGATCTTCGCCTGGTACATCCTCGTCACGGCCCTGATGATGGTCGTCGGCTTTCCGCCCCTGATCCTGGCCTCGACGCTGCTCGAGATCGAACGCGCCTTCGGCTGGCCCTTCTTCGATCCGCAGCGCGGCGGCAATCCGCTGCTGTGGCAGCACCTGTTCTGGCTGTTCGGCCATCCGGAGGTCTACATCATCTTCCTGCCAGCGGCCGGCGTGGTCTCGACGGTGCTGCCCGTGATGGTCCGCCACCCACTGCTCGGCTATGGCTGGATCGTCGGCTCGATCCTGGTGCTGGGCTTCTTCAGCTTCGGCCTCTGGGTCCACCACATGTTCGCAACCGGCATCCCGCATCTCGCGCTCGCCCTGTTTTCGGTCGCCTCGGCGCTGGTCGCCGTACCGAGTGTCGTCCAGCTCTTCGCCTGGCTCGCGACGATGTGGGCGGGCCGGCCGCAGATGCGCCTGCCGATGCTCTACATCGCCGGCTTCTTCTTCACCTTCCTGCTGGGCGGGCTCACCGGTGTGATGCTCGCCATGGTGCCGTTCAACTGGCAGGTGCACGACACCGCCTTCGTCACGGCGCATCTGCACTATGTCCTGGTCGGCGGCTTCGTCTTCCCGATGCTGGCGGGGCTGTACTACTGGCTGCCGCGCCTCGCCGCCCGCCGCTCGCACCCGCTGCTCGGCCAGCTCGCCTTCTGGCTGATCTTCGTCGGCTTCAACGCCACCTTCCTGGTCATGCACCTGACCGGGCTGCTGGGCATGCCACGGCGAGTCTCGACCTATGAATCCGGGCTGGGCTGGGAATGGCTCAACCTGTTCTCCTCGATCGGGTCCTTCGTCATGACCTTCGGCTTCGCCACGGTGGTCATCGATGTCGGTCTCGCGATCGCTTTCGGGCGGCGCTCCTCGCGCAATCCCTGGCGCGCCTCGACGCTCGAATGGGCGATGCCGATCCCGGCGCCGAGTTACAATTTCGCCAGCCTGCCGCATGTCGAGTCGCGCGAACCGCTCGACCGGCATCACAGGCTCGCCAGAAGTCTCGCCCAGGGCGAAGGCTATCTCGGACGCGGTCGCTGCGGCCTGCGCGAGACGACCGGCGTCGACATGATCAGCGGCGAGGTGACCGAAGTGGTCATCCTGCCGGGCAATTCGGGCCTGCCGATCGTCACGGCCTTGACGCTGGGCGTCTTCTTCCTGTCGCTGCTGCTGGGCGTCTACTGGCTCGCACCGGCCGCCCTCCTGGCGGTGACGGCGCTCGCCTGGCGCTGGGCATCCGCACTGGGGGCGCAAGCCGATCTGGGGGCCCTTCCCATCGGCCTCGGCCAGGCAGTCCCGCCGCACCATGAAGCGAAGGATGCACCCGGCTGGTGGGGCAGCATCTTCGCGCTGATCACCGACGCGACCTTCTTCGCCTCCCTTCTGTTCGGCTATGCCTTCCTCGCCACGGTCGGGCCGGGCTGGCCGCCGCCACAGCTGGCACAGCCCTCGCTGGCCGCCACCGTCGTCGTTTTCCTCGCGGCGCTGGCAGCATTCCTGGCCGAGCGGTCGGCGCTGACGGCCGCGCAGAACGGGCGGCTGCAGGACGCCACCCGCGCCTATGCCGGCGCCTTCGGGGCGCTTCTTTTCGGACTGCTCGCTCTGCTTGCTTTCGGCTGGCTCGGGCTGCCGTCGCCGCGCGACCATGCCTATGGCGCCGTGACCTGGATGCTCGTGGGCTATGGCAGCGTGCATGGCTTCGTCGCGCTCGTGATGCTCGCCTTCGTCATGCGCCGCATCGGCACCGGCCACGTCTCGCCCGCTCGCCTGCTCGAACCCCGCATCGTCAGGCTCTGGCTGCACTACACCCTGTTTGCGATGCTGCTCGGTCTCGTCGCCATCGCGATCCCCGGAGCCGCGTCATGGCGCTGGTGAAACGCCTTGTCGGGGGGCTGCTGGTCTGGGCGCTGGGCTTCAACGCGATCTATGCCGCCCATGGGCTGGGATGCGGAATGGGCTGGGGTGAACGCGTCGTCCTGGGGCCGCTGACCGCCCTCAACCTCGCGCTGATCCCGCTCTGGTTGCTGTTTCTCGCGGCGGCGGTGGTTGTGCTGCGAAACAGCAGCCGCCCCGGGGATGCCGGAAACGAACGCCTCCTGCGGCAGGCCGGACTGATCGGCGGCTGGGCCGGCATCGGCGGGATTGCCCTGATGGGCGCGCCCGCGCTGCTGCCGGCTCACTGCCTGTAGGGGCCGATTGCCGGCCGCCCCCAACGCCATCAGGCGTGGATTGCGACACCAGACCTCCCGGGGGGAACCATCCTGCCGCGCGTCGATTGGGCCTTCAACGGTTTTCAGGAGGACAGGATAGCCCGTCGCGTGCGCTACAAGCCCTGTGACCAACCCACCGGCGGGTGGGGCTCGGTCAAGTCGCTGGGCCAGCACGCGATCGAGCAGCGCGCCGTCACGACGGCCAGCGGTCTGAAGAAGGGCCACGACAAGGTCGGCAACGATGCCTGCTGCAGCCGAGCCAAGGCCTCGGGACTGATTCTGGTGTCGGTTGCGCGCAACGACGGCTGCAAGGTGTTCGTCGGATCTCTGGACGCCTGAAGCCCCCGAGATCCGGGCCTCATGGTGACGGCGCGCCGCTGCCGCTGCGGATCGGCTTGAACACGCCCTGATGCGGCAGCCCTGATCCGACCCGGGCAGCGAAACCGCTGTGCTTTTCCGGTCCCGCGCAGCCCTTCACCGTCCCAAAGCCGTGACGCGAGGCCGGGGTTCGCGGAACTGCCGGCGGCATCCCGTGTTGCTGTTGGCGGGAGCAAACCAGCCCCGCCACCCCGACAGGATAACTTTCATGCGCCGCGCCCACTCCATGCCCTTCGGTGCCGAGGTCGCCGACGGGGCCGTCCGGTTTTCGTTATGGGCGCCCTCCGTGCGCGAGGTCACCCTGATGATCGACGGGGCCGAGCGGCCCATGAGCGCCGAGGCGGATGGCTGGCACCGGCTGACCGACCCGCTGGCCCGTGCCGGTTCGCTCTATCGCTACCGGATCGAGGGCGGGCTCTCGATCCCTGACCCCGCCTCCCGTTTCCAGCCCGACGACATCGACGGGCCGAGCCAGGTGGTCGATCCCGCCGCCTTCGCCTGGACGGATAGCGAGTGGCGGGGGCGCCGCTGGGAGGACGCCGTGATCTACGAGGCCCATGTCGGGACCGCGACGCGCGAGGGCACCTTCGCGGCGCTCACAGCCAAGCTCGACCACCTTCGTGGTCTCGGGATCACCGCGCTGGAACTGCTTCCGGTGGCGGATTTTCCGGGCGATCGCGGCTGGGGCTATGACGGCGTGCTGCATTATGCGCCCGACCACGCCTATGGCACGCCTGATGACCTGAAGCGCCTGGTCGACGAGGCGCATCGGCGCGGGATCATGGTGTTCCTCGACGTGGTCTACAATCACTTCGGCCCGTCGGGAAACTACCTCCCGAACTACGCTGCATCCTTCTTCACGGAAAGGCACCAGACCGCCTGGGGCGCCGGGATCAATTTCGACGGCGCCACGGCCGCCATCGTGCGTGACTACTTCGTCCACAACGCGCTCTACTGGCTGGAGGAATACCATTTCGACGGGCTGCGCCTCGACGCAGTCCACGCCATCGCCGACGACAGCAGCCGGCATGTGATCGGAGAGCTGGCCGAGCGCGTCCGGGCGGGCCTGCCGCAGCGCGAGATCCATCTCGTGCTCGAGAACGCCGCCAACGAGGCGCACTGGCTCGACCGCGACGAGACAGGCCGGCCCGTCCTGCACAGCGCACAATGGACCGACGACACGCATCACGCCTGGCACCGGCTGCTGACCGGCGAGAGCGACGGCTACTACGCCGACTATGACGACCCGGCCGGGCATCTCGGCCGCTGCCTCGCCGAGGGCTTCGCCTATCAGGGCGAATTCTCGGCGCATGAGGGCGCGGTCCGGGGCGAACCGTCGGCGCATCTGCCCCCCTCCGCCTTCGTCAACTTCCTGCAGAACCACGACCAGGTGGGCAACCGGGCCCAGGGCGAGCGCATCGGCGCCCTCACCGATCCCGCCAAACTATCCCTGGCGCGCGCCGGGCTCCTGCTCTCCCCGCAGATCCCGCTGCTGTTCATGGGCGAGGAATGGCAGGCATCCACGCCCTTCCAGTATTTCGTCGACTTCGCCGATCCGGAGCTGTCCAAGGCGGTCAGGGACGGGCGGCGGCGGGAGTTCGGCAGCTTCGGCGGCTTTGCGGCTGAGGAGGTGCCGGACCCCACGGACGCAGGAACCTTCGCGCGCTCGCGCCTCGACTGGACGGAGATCACGCGCTCACCGCATGCCGAGGTGCTGGCGGAGACCAAGGCCCTGCTGCAGCTGAGGCACGACCAGGTGGTGCCGCTGACGGGGACGACGTTTCGAGGGGCGAACTGCCGACGGCCCGGCCCGGACACACTCGACATTCGCTGGGATTTCGCAGGCGGGACCCTGCGCTTCGTGGCGCACTTCGGCGCGGGCGAGGCGGTCATGGATGGCCCCGGCTCTGCGGGCATGATCTGGGGCAGCCCCGGCATCGAGGCCGGATCGGATATCCGCCTTCAGCCCTGGACCGGCGCTTTCCTGGTGGCCCGCTCGTGACCTCGCATCAGGAGGGCGCTGTGGCTCAGAACCCGACCGGTGAAGCAGCCGAAGCGACGGCGTTCACGGCGCCGCCGCCGCGCGCGACCTATCGTCTGCAGTTCCATGCCGGCTTCACCTTCGACGACGCGGTCGCGATCCTGCCCTATCTCGCCCGTCTCGGCGTGAGCCATGTCTATGCCTCGCCGGTGCAGACGGCGCGGCCGGGCTCGACCCATGGCTACGACATCGTCGATCATACCCGGATCAATCCCGAACTGGGCGGCGAGGAGGGCTTCCTGCGCCTGTCGGACGCGCTGAAGCAGCACGGGCTCGGGCTGATCCTCGATATCGTGCCCAATCACATGGGCATCGGCGGGGCCGACAACGCCTGGTGGCTCTCGGTGATCGAATGGGGCCAGCTCTCGCCCCACGCCATCGCCTTCGACATCGACTGGGAGCGGCTCGGCGCCAACGGCAAGCTGGTGCTGCCCTTCCTCGGCAAGCGCTATGGCGACGCGCTCGAAGGGGGCGAGCTTGCGCTCAAGCGCGACGAAAGCGGCGGCGGCGTCAGCATCTGGCATTTCTCGCATCGCTTCCCGATCAGCCCGCTGAGCTATCCGATCCTGCTGGACCGGGTGCTCGTTCTGGTGGCCGACCATGAAAGGCCTGACTACCGGGAGCTGCTGGCGATCTCGTCACGACTGCGCGCGCTGTCGGAAAATCCCGGCGGCGCGAGTCCCGACGGCCTCGTGGCGGAATGCGAGGCGCTCAAGCAGCGGCTGGAGCAGGTTTTCACCGAGTCCCCGGAGCTGGCTGAGGCCACCGAGCGAGCGCTCGATCTCGTCAACGGCGCCAGGGGCATCCGGGAAAGCTTCGACACGCTCCACCGCATCCTCGAGATGCAGAGCTACCGGCTGGCGAACTGGCGCGTCGCGGCCAGCGACATCAATTATCGCCGCTTCTTCGACATCAACACGCTGGCGGGGGTGCGCGTCGAGGAGCCCGCCGTCTTCGAGCGGACCCATGCGCTGATCCTCGACCTCGTGCGGGCCGACCGCATCCAGGGCCTGCGCATCGACCATGTCGACGGGCTCGCCGATCCGGAAGGCTATGTCCGGGCGCTGCAGGCGCAGGTCGGGCCCGGATTCTACATCCTGGTCGAGAAGATCCTCGGCCATGGCGAGACACTGCGGCCCTGGCCGATGTCGGGCACCACAGGCTACGAGGTGCTCAACCTGATCGACGGGGTTCTGGTCGACCGCGCCGGAGCGGTGGCGATCGAGGAGAGCTATCGCGAGATCACGGGCCAGCAGGACAGCTTCGAAGAGCTGCTGCGCCGCGCCAAGCGGGAGACGCTGCATGCGAGCTTCGCCAGCGAACTCGAGGTGCTCGTGTCCGACCTCGCAAGGCTCGCCCATGGCGACCGGCGCAGCCGCGACTACACCATCCACGCGATGCGCCAGGTGCTGACGGAGATCATCGAGCGGCTGCCGGTCTACCGCAGCTACATCACGACCGAGCCGTCGCCCGAGGACCGGACGCTGATCGAGGAGACGGTTGCGGCCGCGATCGCCGACACGCCGATGCCGGACACGTCGCTGCATCGCTTCGTCGCCGCGCTCCTCCTCGGCGAGGGCGGCGAGGCGATGACCGCCCCGCCGCCGGCCGAGCATCTGGCGCGCTTTCGCCGCCGCTTCCAGCAGCTCAGCGGGCCGGTCACGGCCAAGAGCCTGGAGGACACGCTGTTCTACCGCTTCGGCCCGCTGCTCGCCCTCAACGAGGTCGGCGGCGAGCCGAGCCATCACGGCGTCTCGGTAGCGGATTTCCATGAGGCCAATGCGGTGCGCCGCCGCTCCTGGCCGCATGCGATGATCGCGACCGCGACCCACGACACCAAGCGCGGCGAGGACGGGCGCGCCCGTCTTCTGACCCTGACGGAGATGCCGCAGCGCTGGGCGGAGGCGAGCCGGCGCTGGCGCTCGCTCAGCCTGGAACTGGCGCCCGATCGCATCAAACCGGATGCGAACGACCGTCAGTTCATCCTGCAGCAGATGCTGGCATCCTGGCCCGTCGAGCTGCTCGACCGCGATGATGCTGAAGCGCTCGACGCCTACCGCCAGCGCATGCAGGGCTGGGTCGAGAAGGCGCTGCGCGAAGCCAAGCGCAGGACGAGCTGGATCAACCCGCAGGAGCCCTACGAGCAGGCTGCCAGGGATCTGATCGCGGCTGCGCTCACCGAGGGAAATGCGTTTTTCGACAGCTACCGTCCGCTGGCACAGGAGATGGCGCGGCGCGGCATGGTGCGCGGGCTGAGCCGGACCGTGCTGAAGCTGACGCTGCCGGGCGTACCCGACCTGTTCCAGGGCACCGAATTCTGGGACCTGTCGCTGGTCGACCCCGACAACCGCCGGCCGGTCGATTACGCGGCCCGCGCACAGGCACTGGCGGCAGAGACGGACGTCGCCGCCCTGCTCGACGGCTGGGAGGATGGGCGGATCAAGCAGCGCCTCATCGCAGCCTTGCTGGCAGACCGCGCCGCCGCGCCCCGCCTCTATGCCGAGGGCGACTATCGGCCACTGATGGTCCAGGGCGCCCGCGCGGCCGATCTGGTGGGCTTCTCCCGCAACGACCGCACGGAGACGCGGCTCGTCCTGGTGACCCGCATGGTCGGCTCTGAGTCGCCCTTGCAGAGCCTGCCGATCGGGCCGCATTGGCGCGGGGCGACCCTCCCCGATGTAACCGGCGAATGGGAGGATATCCTGACCGGTGCGAGGATCGCCGGCGGTGAGGGTGGCCTTGAGCTGTCAGAGGCCTTCGCCGGGTTGCCGGTCGCGGTCCTGCGCAAGGGCTGACTCGGATGCGGCTCGGCGGCCGTTCCCCCGGTTTGTACGTCCCCACTTCGTCGCCGGCGCCCATTTCGGCACAGCCCCGCCGAGACGGACGACATTCTTGCCGCGAACCGCGGATCACGAGGGCGTGTGTGCGTAACGAACCGCGGTGACGCTGCGTATCGAGGTTGTGGGCCTGATGACGGGGCCAGCGAACCTCTGGGAATTCACCTCATGGACCACCGTGCCGTCTCGCTGGCTCTGGCCGCATCCTTCACCACCGCCCTTGCGCTCATAGCCGTGGCCATCACTGCGGCTCCCGCCGCGGCCCAGGGGACGACCGCCCCGCTCGTCGCCCAGGAGGGCTGGGCCGTGATGCCGACACCGCACAGCTTCCCCGTTCTGGTGGGTCGGCTCGAGGAGGCGGTCAAAGCCAACAAGATGGGGCTGGTGACGGCGGCCAGCGCCTCGGATGGGGCCAAGGCGCAGGGCTTCACCATTCCCGGCAACCGCGTCGTCGGCGTGTTCCGCAACGACTTCGCCCGTCGCATGCTGGCCGCCAGCGTGCCGGCGGGCATCGAGGCCCCGATCCGCTTCTATCTCACCGAGAATGTCGACGGCACCGCGACCCTCTCCTACCGGAAGCCGAGCGCCGTCTTCGGGCCTTATGTCGAAGGCGCCGCGCCCGATCTGAAGGCCGTCGCGACCGAGCTTGATGCGGTTTTCGACCAGATCGCCAAGGCGGCGGCTCAACGCTGAAGGGGCGGTCCCATGTTTCGACACCAGGTGGGCCGCCTGATCGTGGCAGCCGCTTTCGCCATCGGCTGTGGTCGCGGCTTGCAGGCTCAGGACCTCTTGCGTCTGCCGGATGGCGAGGTCACCCGGAGCGCCGGGATGACCGCCTATCTCGTCGATCCGACGACACGCTACGGCCATGGCGTGCTGGGGGATGCGACCGAAGCCGGCGGGTTCGTCGTCGAGCGGGACGGTCAACGCCTGCTGTTTCGCCTGGGTGCTGACGCGGTCTTCGAGGACCGCCGTGTCCGCCTGGCCGATCTCGACGGCGACGGCCAGCCGGAAGCGATCGTGGTCAAGGCCTATCTCGATCGCGGCGCCGCCCTGGCAGTCTACCGGATCGGCCGGCACGCCATCGAGCCCCTCGCCGAGGGCCCGGCCATCGGCCAGCGCAACCGCTGGCTCAACCCCGTCGGCGTCGCGGATTTCACCGGATCGGGGCAGGCCATGCTCGCGGCCGTGGTCACGCCGCATCTGGCGGGCTCGCTGCGCCTCTACCGTCTGGCGGGCGCAGCGCTCGTCGAGGTTTCGCGCATCGACGGCTTCACCAATCATCGCCTGGGCGAGCGCGACCTCGATCTCGCGCGCATCGGGGACATTGACGGGGACGGCACGCCTGACATCGTGATGCCGTCGCTGTCGCGGCAGGACCTGGCTGCGATCGGCTTCAAGGGCGGGCGCGCCGTGGTCCTCGGCAAGGCCAGCGTCAAGCAGCGCATCGCCCGCTTCCCCGCCCTGCGGGGCCCGCGCGCAACGATCGAGACCGACACCGGCGAGCGCCTCGACGTGATCATCGGACGGGACTGAGGCGGAGCCGGCCGCGCCGCTCCGAACCGGGGACCTCCGAACCATGCCCGCGAGCGTCCCGCGCGAGGGCGATGTAAAACAGGGCGACAGCGGACGTTGCCCGCCGACGCCTAGGACCGGGCGTAGAAACGCAGCAGAGCGAGTGCCTCCGGCGCGCTCCAGTCGGCCTCTCCGGTCAGATAGCCGCCGCTGCGCCCCTTCGCATCGATGACGTAGCTCATCGGCATGCCATAGAGCGGAAAGGGTGTCGCGACCTTCGATTTCGGCCCCGAGGCGACCTCGCCTTCGGTGTCGATGAAACTCGTGAACCCCTCCAGGCGCAGCCGCTGGAGATAGGCCACGGCCGTGGCCGCATCCCGATCCAGCGACACGGGTACGATCACGAAGGGCTCGCTCTTCGCCTGCTTCTGGAGCCGATGCAGGATCGGCAGTTCGCGTCGGCAGGGCGGGCACCAGCTCGCCCAGAAGGCGAGCAGCACGGCCTTGCCGCGATAGGCCGCAAGCGTGCGTCGCCGCCCGCCCAGATCGCGCAGCGGGATGTGGCTCGCCTCTTCGCGCGGATCGAGCACGGTGAACTGGGCGTGAGGCGTGCTGAACGGCGGTGGATAGGGGTCCCCAGCCTCGGCCGGCGGCAGGCCGCCGAGCGCGCCGGCGGCCGCGCCGAGCATGACGGTTCTGCGCGTCACCGTCATCAGAACGCGGCCAGTCCGTCATCGAGAGTCGCCACCTCGCCGCGTGCCGGATAGTCCTTGGCGACGACGTAGTCGATCGCGCCGAGGATGTCGGCGAAGGCCGGACGCGCGAAGGGCATGGTCTGGACGCTGGAGAAGTAGAGCGTGCCGTCCGGCCGGACGAGGAAGAGCCCCGGCTCGGCAAAGAGCGCGGGCTCCTCGAGGCCGATCGAGGTGGTGCCGCGGCCGGCCGACAGGAACAGCCCCCATTCGCGGGCCGCGTTGAGCGAGAAGCCATAACCCAGGCGCAGCCTGGGCAGGCCCCAGTCCGTCTTGGCGCGGGCGGCGCGTTCCTCGCTGTCCGTCGAGAGCGCGATGACGCCGACGCCCTTCTGCGCGAAGGCATCGAGCCTGCTCTCGAGATCGCGCAGCTGGGTCCTGCAGATCGGGTAATGCAGCCCGCGATAGACCACCACCAGCGAGAAATGCGCAGGCCGCTCGGCATGGAGGCTAAAGGCGGCCCCATCGGGAGCGAGCCGCAGTTCCAGGCTCGGCACCGCGGTGCGGGGCAACAGGGGCTTGATGTCGCTCATCGGCGGTCAATCCTTTCCGTCATCGTCGTCGCTCGTGACCTTCCGGAGTCGGCGAATGCATCGCCCCCCTGCCGGAACGGTCGAGACCCGCCGGCACTCCGGCGGCGGCCGAGATGCCGACCGCGCAACGCGCCCTGCGTCACGGCAGGCCCGTACAGACCCATTCGCGGCGACGCCGCGCGCCGTTACAGCCTCACGCGCAGTTGACCGCGGCCGTCATTCGCCTCGGTTCATCGATTGCGTGTGCGGAGGCGATCTCGCAGGCCGAAGCTTTCACTCCAGGCAGTGAAAACGGCCGCAGCAACCGCGAAGGCGTGGTGGCCGTCCTGCGGGAAACCTCGGTCTCGACGCATCCCATCAGACGGCGAACCGGGTCCTGATGGGATGCGCCAGGACCCGGCGCGGATCAGACCTGGCGCAAGCCGAGCCGCAACTGCTTCTCGATCTCGATCACGATGAAGAAAACGACGCCGATCGCGACGATCAGCAGACCATCCGCCAGCGGGAGCGCCGTCGTGCGGAAGATGGCCTGCAAGGGCGGGAGATAGGTGATGGCGAACTGCGCGATCGTCACGACGATGATGGTCACCCAGACCGCCCGGGTTCCGCGCGCTGCGGCCCAGGTGAGCGAGGCGCCGTGAATGTTGCGGATGAAGAAGAGGTGGAAGATCTCCAGCACCACCAGCGTGTTCATCGCCATGGTTTGCGCCTGGGCGAGCGGATAGCCGCGGTCCATCGCATAGGCGAAGATGCCGAATACGCCTGCCAGGAACAGGCTCGAGACAAACAGCACATGCCAGACCAGGCCGCCCGTCAGGAGGGGCTGGCCGCGCGAGCGGGGCTTGCGGCGCATCGTGCCCGCCTCTGTCGGCTCGAAGGCCAGCGCGATTCCGAGCGTGATCCCGGTGATCAGATTGATCCAGAGAATCTGCGCGGCCGTCACCGGCAGCGCCAGGCCGAGCAGGAGCGCCACCACCACCGTCATCGACTCGCCCGCATTGGTCGGGAGCGTCCAGCTGATCACCTTGGTGAGGTTGTCATAGACAGTGCGCCCCTCGCGCACCGCTGCCGCAATGGAGGCGAAGTTGTCGTCGGCCAGCACGAGGTCTGCGGCCTGCTTGGCGGCTTCGGAGCCCTTCAGGCCCATCGCGACGCCGATATCGGCGCGCTTCAGCGCCGGCGCGTCGTTGACGCCGTCGCCGGTCATCGCGACCATCAGCCCGTGGGCCTGCAGGGCCATGACCAGCCGCAGCTTATGCTCCGGGCTCGTGCGGGCGAAAATGTCGGTTTCGAGCACCTCTTGCCGGAGTTGGAGCTCGTCAAGGTCGTCGAGATCGGCGCCGGTCAGCACGTCGCGCGTATTGGCGAGGCCGATCTGCCGGGCGATGGCGGTGGCGGTACCGGCATGGTCGCCGGTGATCATCTTGACGCGTATGCCGGCCGCCTCGCAATCGGCCACGGCTGCGATGGCTTCCGGGCGCGGCGGATCGATCAGTCCGACGAGCCCGAGCAGCGTCAGGCGCCCGTCGAACGCCATGCCTGCGATCGCCCCCGGCTTCGCGCGGCAGGCCGCCAGCGCCAGCACACGCTGCCCCTGCGCGGCGATCTCGTCGGCGGTTCGGCGCCAGGTCTCGGCATCGAGAGCCGCCACGTCGTCGAGCGACCCCTGATCGGCGCACATCTCGAGCACACGCTCGGGCGCGCCCTTGACGTGAAGGAGCGCGCCCTCGGGGCCGGCATGGAGCACCGCCATGTAGCGGTTGCGCGCATCGAACGGAATTTCATCATGGCGCGTCCAACCCTGCCCCGATGCAGGATCGACCTTGCCGGCGAAGGCGAGCAAAGCTCCCTCCATCGGATCGCCTTCGACGATCCAGGTGCCGTCGCGCTGATGCAGTTCGGCGTCGTTGCACAGCCGGGCCGCCAGGGCGATGTCGGCAAGTCGCCGATCCGGCGGCGACAGGCTCCCGGATGGCGCATAGCCTTCGCCACCCACCGCAGTGGTTCCCTCGGGCGTCGCCACCGTCACGACCATCATTTCGTTGCGGGTGAGCGTGCCGGTCTTGTCGGTGCAGATGACGGAGACCGAGCCGATCGCCTCGATCGCGGGGAGCCGGCGAACGATGGCGTTGCGCCGTGCCATCGCCTGAACCCCGACCGCGAGCGTGATCGTCATCACCGCCGGCAGGCCCTCGGGGATCGCCGCAACCGCCACGCCGACAACCGCCATGAACAATTCGGCGAAATCGCGATGCACGACGGCGTAGCCGTAGAGGAGCAGCAGCGCGGCGATGACGAGGATCAGGAGGCTCAGCCAGCGCGCAAAATGGTTCATCTGCTCGACGAGCGGCGTGGTCAGCTGCTCGACGCCGTCGATCAATCCGCCAATCCGCCCGATTTCGGTCCCGGCCCCCGTGCGCGTCACCACGCCGCGCGCCGTGCCTTGTGTGACAAGGGTTCCGGAGAACGCCATCGAACGTCGGTCCCCCAGCGCCGCGGCCCGAGGAACGGGCGCCACATCCTTGGAGACTGGAACGGACTCGCCGGTCAGAATGGCTTCCTGCACGGCCAGGCCGCGCACCTCGGTCAGGCGCAGATCGGCTGGAATTCGGTCCCCCGGCTCGAGCAGAACGATGTCGCCCGGCACCAGAGCCGCGCCATCGACCGTGACGCGCCTCCCGTCGCGCAGCACGGATGCGCGAGGGGCCAGCATCTGGCGGATGGCGTCCATCGCCGCCTCGGCACGGCCTTCCTGGACGAAGCCGATGATCGCGTTGGCGAGCACCACCGCCAGGATGACGCCGGTATCGAGCCAGTGCCCGAGACCGCCGGTGACGACCGCGGCCCCCAGAAGCACATAGATCAGCACGTGATCGAACTGCGCCAGGAAGCGGCGCAGCACACCGCGCTTCTCGGTCTCAGGCAGGAGATTGGGTCCATGGCGCGACAGGCGTGCCCCGGCCTCCGCCCCGTCCAACCCGTCGGGCGTTACCGTCAGTGCCGCGAGCGCCTCGTCGGCCGGGATCGCGTGCCAGTCCCGCTCGATCGACAAGGGGTTCGTTCCGCCAGGGCTGGGTCGGGTCATCGGCACATCTCCTGCCCGCAGCGATAACGGGGCTGCGCCGCCGGACAGTTGATCGAACGCAAGGCGGGGGTGATTTGGCCGGGACAAGTGGCGCCGAGACGGTCACGAGCTGCATTGACGACACAGCGGGGGTGGAGGCGGTCCTGGCCGGCGGCGAGCCGATGGCTGATGGCAGACGTCGCCCCGCGCGGCGGCGCCTCACCCGACCAGGACGGACCTGATCTGCAGCCAGCTTTCCCGGTCGCATGCGCAGAGCAGGCCGGTGGAGGGCCGCCCCGGGGCATAGGGGCTGCCGTCGAGCATGCGGGCATGGCCGCCGGCCTCGCTGAACAGCAGCACGCCTGGCGCATGGTCCCAGGGGTTCAGGCCGCCATAGAGCAGGAAGTCGCAGCGGCCGGCGGCGGCGAGGCGGTATTCCTGGCCACAGCAGCGCAGCGATGCCACGCCGGCGAAGGCGGGGAAACGGGCCGGCAGCGCGCTGCGCAGCGGCTCGGGGAAGTACTGCCAGCTCGCCATGCCGTTCATCGCCGCCATGGCCACTGGGTTGCCGACGCGCAGATCGCGGGACTTCCCGGCAGAGTCCTGCAGCCAGGCGCCCTCGCCCCGCAGAGCGAGCGCACTGTCATCCAGCAAGGGGTCGTGGATCACCGCTCCCGCGGTCTCGCCCCCGACGATGGCAGCGGCCATGACCGCAAAGAGCGGCAGGTCGGAGGCGTAGTTCAGCGTTCCGTCGATGGGATCGATGACGAAGGCGAGCTCCGCCTCCGCCAGTTGCCCCAGTACGGCCGGGTCGCGCGTGGCAGCCTCCTCGCCGACGAGCAGCGCGCCGGGGAAGGCCTGCTCGAGCTCAGCGAAGATGAAACGCTCGGCCGCCTCGTCGGCCTCCGTCACGAGATCGCCCGGCGCCGCCTTCTCGCGGACGTCGCCGGCCGCCAGCTTGCGGAAGCGCGGCATGATCTCGCGCCGTGCTGCCTCAGCCAGGATGCCGTTCAGGCGATCGAGATCGCGCCGGGAAAACATCATCGCGCTCCCGGGGCGACCCTCAGCCGACATCGAACTCGACCAGGATCGGCTGGTGGTCGGAGGCGCGCGTGTCGACATCGCAGACGATGCGGCGGGCGCGGGCCGCGAGATCGGGGGTCGCCAGCACATAGTCGAGGCAGCCCGGCGGGCCGTAGGTCTGGTCGACGATGAAGGCGGTGGGCGGCGGCGGCGCATCCCCCATCACGACGGGCCAGAGATCGCGCAGCGGCGGCGTGCCGTCGTCGAAGGGCGCCATCAGGCGCGCCAGGGCGGAATCGTCCGGCCGCATGTTGAAATCACCGGTCAGGACCGCGCTCGCCGTGTTGGGCGTCGGCGCATAGGTGTGAGGGCCGGGAGCGCGCGGCGTGCCGGCGCGCGACGCGGCCATGCGGTGCGCCTCGCGGATGCCCTCGACCTGGGCCGCACGCAGCACCGGCGACGAGTATTCGAGATGCGTCGTCATCAGCCGCACCGGCCCCAGCGGCGTCTCGGCCACCGCCTCGACCAGCACACGCGGCATGTTGCGCGTCGCAGCCGCCTCCCAGGGCAGGAGATGGCGCAGGGCCTGCGCGACGCGGTAGCGGGTCAGGATCAGGTTGCCGAAGCGCTTGCGCCCGCCCCGGCCGTCGTCGACATCGACGCCGATGCCGTCGATCGCGGTGAAGCCGGGTAGCATCTCCGCGAACAGCGCGAACTGGTCGGTGGCGTCATTGCCGTCGAGGTCGGGGAAGTTCGCCGCGACCTCCTGCAGGCAGAGCACGTCGAAATCGGCCATGGCGCGGGCATGCTCGATGATGCGGCGGGGATCGACGCGGTTGTCGGTGCCGCGGGCCCACTGGATGTTCCAGGTAATGAGCTTCATGAGATCAGCTTCATCGCGGCAGCGCCTTCGTCACTTGATGCCGGCGCGCATGAAGCTCTGCACGAACTGGCGCTGGAAGAGCAGGAAGCCGATCAGCAGCGGGGCCGAGGTCATCAGCGTCGCCGCGCAGATCACCGCCCAGTCGATGCCCTGGTCGCTCGACGAGAACACCTGCAGGCCCACCGTGAGCGGGCGCGACTCGACCGAGTTCGTCACCAGCAGCGGCCAGAGGAAGTTGTTCCAGTGATAGCTCACCGAAACCAGCCCGTAGGCGACGTAGGTCGGCTTCGCGAGCGGGACATAGACCTTCATCAGCACCTGCAGCGGGCTCGCGCCCTCGACACGGGCGGCATCGTCGAGTTCCTTCGGGACGGTCTTGAAGGTCTGCCGCAGCAGAAAGATGCCGAAGGCCGAGGCGATGTAGGGCAGCGCGATGGCGGGGATGGTGTCGATCAGATCGAGCCTGGCCAGCGTGCGGTAGTTCTCGACGATCAGCGCATCGGGCATGATCATCAACTGCGCCAGGATGAGCGCGAAGGCGATGTCGCGGCCCCAGAAATCCTGCCGCGCCAGCGCATAGGCCGCCAGCGTCCCCAGCACGAGCTGGAAGGCGAGGATCATCGTCACCAGGATGAAGGTGTTAAGGAAATAGCGCGCGAAGGGCGCCGCCGCCCAGGCCCGGGTGAAGTTGTCGAGCGTCAGCGGCGCGGTCAGGACGAAGCGGGTGGTGTACTCGGCCGGATGGATCGCCGCCCAGACGGCATAGGCCAAGGGCAGCACCCAGAGCAGCGCGAGCAGGATCGCCCCGGTCGATTCCAGCGTCAGAGCCAGGCCCTTGGGGGCGTAGGGGTCCGAGCGCGCCGCGGTGACAACCGGCTGAGGAGCGGCGCTCATCGATAATGCGTCCTGCGCTCGAGAATGCCGTACTGGACGAAGGCGACCAGCGCCAGCAGCGCCAGCAGCACGCAGGTCAGCGTCGCCGCATAGGCCGTATCCCAGAAGCTGAAGCCGACCTGGTAGATGTAGAACAGCAGCAGCGTCGTCGCGTTGTCCGGGCCGCCGCGGGTCATGACGAAGATGTGGTCGACCATGCGGAAGGCATTGATGACGGCGTTGATCAGCACGAACAGCGTCGTCGGCATCAGCAGCGGAAACTGGATGCGCCGGAAATAGGTCCAGCGCGAGGCGCCCTCGATCGCGGCCGCCTCGCCGAGGCTGGGCGGCAGCGCCTGCAGGGCCGCCAGATAGAAGATCATGAAGAAGCCGGCTTCCTTCCAGATCGCGACGACCGTGATCGCCGCCAGCGCCGTGTCCTGCGAGCCGAGCCAGTTGGTGCTGCGCCCGCCGAACAGCCCGACGATCTGCTCCAGGAGCCCATATTGCGGCGTGAAGAAGAACAGCCAGATGTTGGCCACCGCGATCATCGGCAGGATCGTCGGCGTGAAGAACGCCATCCGAACCCAGGTCCGCCCGACGATCTTGTCGTTGACCCAGACCGCCATCAGGAGCGCGAGCGCGATCGAGGTGGGGATGGTGCCGAGCGCGAACCAGAGATTGTTCGACATCGCCTTCCAGAAGATCGGATCGGCGAGGAGTTGCTCGTAATTGTCGAGCCCGACGAAGCGCGCCGGGCGGCGCGCCTTGGCTGTCGAGTAGAAGCTCTCGATGAGGCTCGCGACCGCCGGCCAGTGCGTGAAGAGGGCCAGGCAGGCCATGGCCGGCAGCAGAAGCAGCCAGCCATGGACCGTGGCGGTCGCGCGGGAGTTCATCGCGAGGCGGGTCCCGTCTCTCAGCGATAGGGCTTCAGGATGCGCTCGGCCTCGGCCTGCGCATCCTCCAGCGCCTTCTGGGGCGTCTTCGTCCCGGTCAGCGCGGCCTGCAGCCCGTCATTGAGCGCCTTTGTGACGCGCTGGTTCTCATGGGTCGAGAGTTCGGCCACCGCATGCGGAAGCTGGTCGCGCGCCACCAGCGCGGGCGGGAAGCCCGCCGCATAGGTCTTCATCGCCGCCGTCTCATAGGCCGCCGGCGAGACCGCGACATAGCCGGTGTCGATGCCCCACTGGGCGGCGCGCTCGGGCGTCGTGATCCAGCGGATGAACTTGAAGGCGGCCTCCTGCTGGGCCGGGGTGGCCTTCTTCGAAAGGTAGAAATTGCCGCCGCCGGTCGGGCTGCCGCGGCGCTTGCCGGCCGGCAGCATGGCGACGCCGAAGGGGAATTTGGCGTTGCTGCGGACATTGGTGAGGTTGCCCGTGGTGGTCCACATCATCGCGACCTTCTTCTCGAAGAAGTCCTTCGGCGTGGTGCCCCATTCGACGATGCCGGGGGGATGGACCTTATGCTTCTGCGCGAGGTCGACCCAGTACTGCAGCGCCTCGACGACGGCCGGGTCGGCATAGTTGGTCGTGTTGCCGGCGGCATTGGCGAGGATCGCACCGGCCTGCGTCGAGAGGCCCTGGAACAGCCAGTAGGGGAAGCCCGAGGACGGGATCTGGATGCCCCATTGGGTGACGTTGCCCGAGGCGTCCTTCTTGGTCAGCTTCTGGGCGAATTCGAGCTGCTCGGCCCAGCTGGTCGGCGGCTTCTCGGGATCGAGCCCGGCCTCCTTGAACAGCTCCTTGTTCCAGTAGAGCACCACGGTCGAGCGCTGGAAGGGGATGCCCCAGGTCTTGCCGCCGGTCTGGCTGTTTTCCATGAAGGCCGGGAAGAAGGAGGCGAGCCACTTCTTGTCGTCCTCGGTCTTCACGAAGCTGTCGAAGGGGACAATCGCGTCCTCGTCGATCAGCGTGAACATGTCGGTGGAGAGCAGCACCGAGGTCACCGGCGGCGTGCCGCTCTTGTGGGCGGTCAGCGCCTTGACGATCGTTTCCTGATAGGTGCCGGCATAGATCGGCTTCAGCTTGATCGCCGGGTTCTCTTTCTCGAAATCCGCGGCGTAAGTGTCGATCAGCTTGGTGATCGGCCCGCCGACGGCGACCGGATAGAAAAAGGAAACCTCGGTCGCGGCCTGCGACCGGGCGAGGCCCGGCAGGGCCAAGGATCCCGCGAGCGCCGCAGCACCGCTCAACACGTCACGCCTGTCCATCTGTGTTCTCCCTGGTGAGGTGGCTTGCGCCCGACCCTTGTGAACGGATCTTAACCTGAAACCACTTTGCGCTCGGACGCCTGGTCGAACCAGTGCAATGCCGATTGTGACAATGTGATGTAGACGGTTTCGCCCGGCCTGGTGCGGACCTTGCCCGCCCGCCGGACGATGAAGCCATGCCCGCCGATGCGGGCTTCAACCAGCGTATCCGCGCCGAGATATTCAACCGCAACGACCTCGGCGGCGATGCCACTCTCGCCCAGCGCGGTCATTTCGGGCCGGATGCCGACGGCCAGAGTCGCAGGGTCATGCCCCTGCGGCGGCGTCAACTGACCGGTGCCGCCCGCCGCCAGGACCGCCTGGAGCGGCACGACATTCATCGGCGGGGTGCCGACGAAGCGGGCCACGAAGATGCTCGCCGGATTCTCGTAGATCATGTCGGGCGGAGCATCCTGCTCGATGCGGCCGTTGCGCATGAGCACAACCTGATCGGCCATCGTCATCGCCTCGACCTGATCATGCGTGACATAGACCATGGTGATCCCCAGCCGCTGCTGGAGCTCGCGGATCTCGCGGCGCATCTCGACGCGCAGTTGCGCATCGAGGTTCGAGAGCGGCTCGTCCATCAGGCAGACGGGAGCCTCCGCGACCACGGCCCGGCCCAGCGCCACCCGCTGCTGCTGCCCTCCGGACAATTGCGAGGGCTTGCGGTCGAGCAGGCCCTGGAGCCCGAGGATGTCGGCGGCGCGTGCCAGCCGGGTGTCGCGCTCCGCGCGAGGGACCTTGCGCACCTCGAGACCGAAGGCGATGTTCTGCGCCACGGTCAGATGCGGAAACAGCGCGTAGTTCTGGAACACCATCGCGATCCCGCGCTGGGAGGGCTCGGCCCGGGTGACGTCGCGTCCGCCGATCAGGATCGCGCCACTGCTGGTGTCCTCGAGGCCCGCGATCAGGCGCAGCGTCGTCGACTTGCCGCATCCGGAAGGGCCGAGCAGCGCGACGAGCTTGCCCCCTTCCACCGTGAAGCTGACCTCGTCGACCGCCGCCGCGCCGCCCCAGGTCTTCGAAACGGTTTTCAGCTCGACAGAAACCATGCGTCATCCGGCCCGGCGCCCATGATGCCAAACTGAGCCGGCACAGGGTCTGTGTTCTTGATCCTCGATATGGCGCAGAACGGCCCCGCAGCACAAGGCCGGTCCGACCGTCGCGCCGGCGACTTTCGCTCAGCCCCGCGCCGCGACCAGCCGCTTGACGCGCACGACCTCAACCAGCGCCAGCAGCATGTGATAGAGCACGCGAACCGGGACCGCCGCCCGGTCGGGAGCACCGGCCGCGTCGATGCGGTTGATCCAGAGGCCGCTGCCGCGATCGACGAAGCGCGCGAAGACCACAGCGAGATGCGGGTCGAGACGCGCCGCCGCCTCTGCGTCGTCCTCGAACTCGATGCGCGCCACGAGAGCCTTGAGATATTCGGTCTGCGGCCAGAGCAGGCAGGCGCCGTCGAGCAGGCTGCCGTCGGGCGCGATCTCGTTGACGACCGCGTGCGCGGGGCCTCGACCATGGTGCCGGTCGGCAAAGCCGTAGAGCCCGCGCGCCGCCGCCTGCGCGCGATGCCCATCCGTCAGGCGGTCGTGGTGATGCAGCAGCCAGGTCCATTCATAGTGGTGTCCGGGCTCGCGGATCTGCCCTGCCCGTCCGGCGGCGGGCTGCCAGTCCTCCGTGAAGAACTCGCCGAGCGAACCGGTGCCCGCGTCGAGCATGCGCTCCTGCATCAGCCGCACCAGGCTCTCGGCCCGGGCGAGCCAGCGGTCACCGCCCCCGCTTTCGGCCATGGCATGGCAGGCCTCGAGAAGGTGCATATGCGGGTTCTGCCGCCGCGGCAGACTGCCCAGCGTGTCCTCTGCGAAGCCGCCCTCGGGATGGGCCAGTGTCGCCTCGATGAAGCCCATCACCGTCTCGGCACGCTCCAGCCAGACGGACTCGCCGCTCGCCCGCGCGAACCAGCCGCAAGCGAAAATGACGAAGGCGAGGTCGTAGAAATCCGACTTCGGATCGACCGGCTCGCCCCGGATGGTGCAGCGATGGCTGAAGCGCCCGTCCGGGCGGCGACAGCGGCTCCAGAGGAAATCCATGCCATGACGCGCCGCATCGAGCGCCCCGGGCACGCCGAGGAGGTGGGCATGGCTGAAGACATAAGCCAGCCGTGCCGTCACCAGCGTGCTGCGCGCGTCGCTCTCGACGGCGATACCGTCGGGCGACACCATCTCGACATAGCCCGGCCGCGCGGCCGACCAGACCCGCCCGAGCCAGCCGGGGAGCAACGTCCCGACGAGCCAGTTCTCGATCGCATCTGCCTCGAAGTCCCGCATGCCGCACTCCTCGTCTCGCGTCCTGTCCGAGAGCCTCCAGCGGACCGGGGTTTCGCGGTTGCCACGGGGCGGCGGCATCATCGCCGATTCGCCGTCGCATGTTCGCCCGATCAGACCATCGCCTGCTCAACAAAAAGGCCCTGCCGTTTAGGCAGGGCCTCGATGTGCTTGCCTGTGGAGTGGCCTCTTAGAACTCCGCCCAGCCTGCATCGCCGGCGCGGCTGTTGGCGGCCTTCTTGACCGGGGCTGGCCGGGGTGCCGGGGCGACGACGCTGCGGGGTGCCGATGTTCTGGTCTGGGTGAAGGCAGCTTCCGCAAGGTGGCGCAGCCGCGCCGCCTCGCTGGCGGGTGCAGGCGCAGCAGCCCGTGCCCCCTCCGGCCCGGTCTTGAACGCGGCGACGAGGTCGTTGAGCTGGGCGATCTTGCCCGAGAGCGACCCGGCGGAGGCCGCGCTCTGTTCGGCGAGCGCCGCGTTCTGCTGTGTCATCTCGTCGAGATGGGCGACGGCCTGGCTCATCTCGTCGATGCCGTTGGCCTGTTCGCCCGAGGCGGCGGAGATATCGGCGATCGTCGCCGCGACCTTCTGCGAGGCCGTGAGGATACGGTCCAGCGACTCGCCGGCCTGACGCACGAGTTTCACGCCCTCGCCCACCTCCATGTTCGAGGACGAGATCAGCGCCGAGATGTCCTTGGCCGCTTCACCCGAACGCTGCGCCAGGGTGCGAACCTCCGATGCGACGACCGCGAAGCCCTTGCCGGCATCGCCAGCGCGCGCCGCTTCCACCGCCGCGTTCAGCGCCAGCAGATTGGTCTGGAAGGCGATGTCGTCGATCACCCGGATGATGTCGGAGATTTTTTGCGAGGCATCCTCGATGCGCGCCATCGCCTCGACCGCCTTACCGGCGATCGTTCCGCCTGCCTGAGCAGCCTGCTTCGCCTCATCGGCAACAGCGGCGGCCTGACGCGACGCCTGTGCCGAAGCCTTCACCGAGGCTGCGAGTTCCTCCGTCGTGGCGGCCGTCTCCTCCAGGCTCGAGGCCTGCTCTTCGGTGCGCTTGGACAGATCGGCAGCGCCCGTCGTGATCTCGCGGGCGGCCAGCCCGACATCGGACGATGTCGCCTGGATCATGCCGACCATCCCGCTCAGGCGGTCGACCATCACGTTGAAATCGTCCCGCAGCTTCAGATAGTCCGCCGGCACCGGCGCCTCGATCCGGCAGGTCAGGTCACCCTGAGCGAGCCGCTGCAGCCCTGATGCGAGAAGATCGACGATCTGCTCCTGCTGGCGGGCGCTGGCGAGTTGTTCCTTGACCGTCAGGGCGCGCTGCTCGTCGGTCTGGAGTCGCTCCGCCTCGGCTGCCTGGCGCGTGGCGGCAGCCTCCGATTCCATCGTCCGCATCGCCAGCGCATTGCTGCGGAAGATCTGCAGCGCCTTCGCCATGGCGCCGACTTCATCCGCCCGGTCGCTATGGGGCACGCTCGCCTGGAGATCGCCATTCGCGAACTGGGTCATGACCTGGGTGAGGCCGCTCAACGGCCGGATCGCGCGGATCGACCACCAGGCGAAGGCGAGGCCGATCAGCAGGGCCGAACCGAGCAGCAGCAGCGTCATTGCCGTGAAATTCGCGGAAACGCCGCGCACACTCTGGCCGAGCCTCTGGTTGTTGGCCTCCTGCAGATCGATGAACTGATTGATCCGTGCCAGCCATTCGGTGAAGAGCGGGCGCGCCTCAGCCATCATCACCTGTTTGGCCTGTGCCGCATCGCCGGCCTTGCGCAGGGCGATGACGCGGTCCGAAACAGGCAGAGTCCTGGCTTCGGTCTCTTTGATGCTCGCGAGGATGCGCGCTTCGTCGGGCGAGACCTGCGCGGGGTCTGCAAGCATCCTGTCCAGAGACACAGCCGACTGACGATAGGCTTCGGCCAGGCGCTCGATATCCGCGACATTCGCCTGCACTTCAGCCGCGCTGTCCACCAGCGTGACGTCACGCAGGCTGATCGCCCGATCATGAACGCTGCCGCGGAAATTGATCGCAAACCGCTGCTTGACCGAATTCAGATCGTTGATGGTCGTCAAGCCCCGATTGATCAGGTCGACCCGGTTGATACTGATGAATCCGAGGACGGCCGCAAGGATCAGCGTCGTCGAAAAGCCGATCATGACGCGGTGAACGATACGCGTCTTCTGTATTGCCGAAAACATGGCTTATTCCTCGCCTAAGGCACGATTGTCTTTAGCAGATTGATATATTCGTCGCGAATTCAGGATTTAATTGGTCGGCATACACCGCTGTATTTTTCCGACCTATCCGCTTTCCGCGACTGCGGCTCTTCTGTGGACCGCCCAGAGTTAAAGAACGCTTAAATAACTCACTAAAGTGACTGTTTTTTGGGCATTCCTGGCTGAACCCAAAGCAAAACAACGACCCAACCGCTCCGCTGACGCAACTGGAGATCAAGGTCGAAATCGCGACGCCCAGGGCTGAAATTGCCCTTGAAAGCGTCATCGCGGCAGCCGTGACGCCAGCTGCCCAGCTGCCCAGCTGACCGGTGACAGCGGGACTGAGATGCCCTTGCCGACCTGGCTTTGGCGCAGCGGGGGCACGACGCTGGCGCATGGCCTCAGCTCACCTCGACCAGGCGGGCATGATCGACCGGGGGGGGTGGGCACGAGACCGGCTTCGCGGCCAAAGCGGGCCTTGCCCAGAGCGGCGCGCTCAAAGACGTCGTCTCCCGCTGACATGTCCTGTCACCGGGTCGAGGCCCGCGGGGTGGCCGGCGGCGTGGTGCGACGAGCAGGTGCCATCCCGAAGCAAAAGGCCCCGCCGGTCGGGCAGGGCCTTGGTTGGCATTGCGCTCGAGGTCTGGCTCAGAACTCTTCCCAGCCCGAATCGCCGGCGCGGCTGTTGGCGACCTTCCTGGCCGGCGCACGCGGGGGCGGTGCGGCGACCGGCGCGGCGGCACGGGGCGCCGGCGCCCGGGTCTGGGCGAAGGCGGCTTCCGCGAGCTGGCGCAGGCGGGCGGGCTCGCTTGCAGGGACCGGCACATCCACGGCGCGGCCGGAGTCCGGCCCGGTCTTGAAGGCGGCGACCAGGTCGT
>JAESFV010000168.1_pt1 | contig 96885 bp, 80 predicted proteins | sample 9269471 | NCBI WGS metagenome assembly JAESFV01 (sample SAMN14502647, study PRJNA617108) | algae metagenome | isolation source: Symplocastrum torsivum CPER-KK1 and co-occurring heterotrophs from... | place: USA: Central Plains Experimental Range, Colorado | collected 2001-01-01
CCGCCACTAGCTCCCTAAAGAGCCCGTTCGACTTGCATGTGTTAAGCAGACCGCCAGCGTTCATCCTGAGCCAGGATCAAACTCTCCATTTTGAGTTAAGTTAGTTCCGGCTCCGAAACGAAAATTTTAACGTTTCGGTTCCTCTGTTTAGATTAGGTTGTCCAATGCCTGGTTCAACCTTGAGTTTTTTGACGAGGTTAATTTAGTCTAGTGCTTTCAAACTATTGATTTGTCTAGGTTCGGGGCGCTTTGGGAGCAGTTGTCTGTCTCAAGCGCATTTACCAATATATATTCTCATTCTTCAAGTGTCAACCCCTTGGATGATTTTTTTTGAGATAGGCTGAAGTTTACTACCAGCATCATGTCTGGGCTAAGTTATCTCTAGAGACTTAATAGAGTAGAAAACTCAGGAGAGCCAGTATTGTGAGCATAAGCGCTGTTTTACCGCCCCTTCTCGTTCTAGACCAACTTGTGCAAGGCTGGTTAATAGAAGATATTGGTCGAGGCGATCGCACTACACAAAGCTTGTTAAGCTCAGGCGTAGGCGACGGACAAGCGGAGTGGACGGCAAAACAAGCCGGAGTAATGGCTGGCTTACCAATAGCAGCACGTGTCTTCCAGATATTGAATGATCGTGTTAGCTTTGTCCCAACCGTTGAGGAAGGTGACCATTGTGATCTGGGGCAAGTAGTCGCTCATATTCATGGTCCCCTTGATGCGCTACTGATAGGAGAGCGAGTGGCATTAAATCTAGCCATGCGTCTTAGTGGAGTTGCAACGCTCACACATAAGTATGTTGAGATAATTGCCGATTTGCCAGCACAACTGGTAGACACGCGAAAAACAACCCCCGGTTTAAGACTCATAGAAAAGTACGCTTCACAGGTAGGAGGAGCTATGAATCATCGCCTAGGGCTAGATGATGCGGTAATGATTAAGGACAATCACATTGCTGCTGCTGGAGGTATTGCTGAAGCGATCGCTCGAATTCGGTCAAAGATTCCTTACCCCCTGAGCATTGAAGTTGAGACAACAACACTTAGCGAAGTGGAAGCAGCGCTAACACACGGTGCTGATATCATCATGCTGGACAATATGTCGATTGATTTAGTCAGCCAAGCTGTACAACTGATTCGCTCTTATCCCCATCCAATCAAAATCGAGGCATCAGGCAACATCACCCTCGAAACCATTCGTGCTGTTGCAGAAACTGGTGTTGACTATATCTCTAGTAGTGCACCGATAACTCACTCAACCTGGCTGGATTTGAGCATGAATCTCGACAATAGCTTTATAAGACAATCAAAGTAGGACTCGTGATTGGTTAACAAAATTGAAAAACGCTTAAAACAGAAAAACTTCAAAACCAAACTGAATCCCTTGAAGAACTAATCAGTGAGAAATCAGTAAGTCACAGTAAGATAACTTACGGGTTCACGTTATGTTATAAATACACTTCTTCTTAACAGCAAAGAAAACTAACGCTTGTCCAGAGCCTGTTATTTGGTGCTATGAACTCGATAATTGAACAACTAAGAAGTAGACTTACTGAATCCTTAACTGTAGGGTTCGGAGCAGATTTTCAGGCAGTCGAGCCGATGGTGGTACCCGCTAGCAATCCTAAATTTGGCGACTACCAGTCTAATATCTCATTGTCGTTAAGTAAGCAGTTGGGACAACCCCCACGAGCGATCGCAGAAAAACTGTTGCAACATTTAGATGTCACAGGTATTTGCCAGCCTCCTACTATTGCTGGTCCTGGCTTTATCAACTTAACTTTGGAACCAGCTTACTTAGAAGCACAGCTAAGTGATATTCAAACCGACCCACGCCTAGGAGTCCAACTAGCAAAAACGCCTCAACATATAATTGTTGATTTTTCCTCTCCTAATATTGCTAAAGAGATGCATGTGGGACACTTACGGTCAACAATCATTGGTGACTGTATTGCCCGCATTCTAGAATTTCGGGGTCACGAGGTCTTACGGCTAAATCATGTAGGTGATTGGGGTACCCAGTTTGGGATGTTAATCGCCTATCTTAGGGAAGCTTATCCAGAGGCGTTAACAACATCCAACGCTCTAGATTTAGGAGATTTGGTTGCGCTTTATCGGAAAGCTAAGCAGCGATTTGATGCTGATGAGGAGTTCCAAGAAACAGCCCGACAAGAAGTAGTGAAACTGCAAACGGGAGAAGAAGACAGCCGACAAGCTTGGCAGTTATTGTGTGAACAATCCCGACGAGAATTTCAAGTTATTTATGACTTACTGGATGTCAAACTGATAGAGCGAGGTGAATCGTTCTACAACCCTTTGCTACCATCCGTAGTAGAGGACTTGGAGCAACTGTGCTTGTTAGTGGAAGACGCTGGTGCTAAGTGCGTTTTCCTCGAAGGGTTTACTAACAAAACAGGTGAACCTTTACCTTTAATCATCAAAAAATCTGATGGAGGCTATAACTACGCCACAACTGACCTAGCGGCTATACGCTATCGGATTGGGCAAGATGGGGCAGAGCGAATTATCTACGTCACCGATGCTGGACAAGCGAATCACTTTGCTCAAATCTTTCAAGTCGCACGTCGGGCTGGCTGGCTTACCGATGAAGTCCAGATGGTACATGTTCCCTTCGGTTTAGTACAGGGAGAAGATGGAAAGAAGCTGAAAACTCGCTCTGGAGAGACAGTGCGGTTGCGGGAGTTACTGGATGAAGCGATCGCACGCGCTCGTACAGATTTTGAAGCAAGACTCCAACAAGAAGGTCGTGAGGAAACTGAAGCTTTCAAAGCTAACGTTGCTCAAATCATAGGCATCAGTGCAGTTAAGTATGCTGACTTGAGCCAAAACCGAACCAGCAACTATATTTTCAGCTTTGATAAGATGCTATCTTTTCAGGGTAATACGGCAGTTTACATGCTTTATGCCTACGTTCGGGTTCAGGGAATTAGTCGCAAAGGCAACATTGATTTTGAGCAATTGGGAGCAGAGGCAAAAGTCTTTTTGCAAGAAGAAACAGAACTTGCATTGGGGAAGCATTTATTACAACTGAGTGAAGTTCTCACTCTAGTGGAGGCTGACTTGTTACCCAATCGCATTTGTCAGTATTTATATGAACTGAGCCAGAAGTTCAATCAATTCTACGACCAGTGTCCTGTACTTAAAGCAGAGGAACCCTTGCGAACATCAAGGCTTGTGCTTTGCGATCTTACAGCTCAAACTCTGAAGCTAGGACTATCCTTGCTAGGAATCTCTGTATTGGAACGGATGTAAGCGACTATGGCAAAGCCAGCAGGTTTGGGCGATCCTTGTTGTACACAGAGCTAATTTTCTGAGTCAGTAGAAGTATCAAGGGCTTCCATGATTCTGTTTGACAATGCGATGCTGATATTCTTGCTCAGTCATCAGATCTTGCATACTCTCCACTCGATCCAAAAAAACAATGCCGTCGAGGTGGTCATGCTCATGTTGAAATATCCTTGCAACAAAATCTGTGAGTTCTTGCCGATGCAGTAGACCATCCCGACTGGTGTACTCGACCTCAACTGCCTGATATCTGGGAACTAGCCCTCGAATGCCAGGAATGCTTAAACAACCTTCCCAGCCTTGGATAACTTCAGTTGAGTGAGCAATAATTCGAGGATTAATCATCGCTGTCGGTTCCATCAGGGGGGCGTGAGGATACCGAGGATTTGGTCGAGACGCTACGATAAATAAACGATAAGATTCAGATACTTGAGGAGCAGCAATGCCAACACCGTTTGCTGCCAGAACACTTGCAATGAGTTGGTCAATCAGTTGTTGGATGCGCTCATCTCGAATGTTGTCAACCCTCTGGACTTGTTGCCGCAAGACTGGGTTGCCTAACTGTGCAATTTGTAGTGATTCAGCCATGATCAAGTCAAGTTCAAGGACGCGATCGCTAGTTGTTATGAATATGTCTACAGTTTAAAGCCCAATAGTTTCCCGTGGTTGTCTAGGAAAGTCAAAACCCTTGCACCATTCACTTACTTCTTTGAGAAGGCAGTTATGTTATTGACCATTGGCTCATCTAGATCAGCAACAACTGGTACATAATACTATTCTTGCAAAATGAGGCTATATCCTAATCAAAGCCTCAAAGTACGTCAGGCAGATAGTCGCACGATCAAGATGCCCATACTGTAAAGCTTGAGGAGCAACTGCCCTAAACAGCACGCCTCTCGCCTCGGAGACAATGTTCAGATTACGGTGGAGAAAAGCCCGTGGAAACTTCCCCAGATCAGCTTTGGAGCCAGGTACTGGAGCGTCTACAGTTACAGCTAAGCCGACCAACATTTGAAACCTGGATTAAGACAGCAACCGCTGAGCAGCTAGAAAATAACTGCTTAGTGATTCGTACTCCCAATCCTTTTGCTAGAAATTGGTTACAAAAGTACTACATCAAAGCGATCGCAGATGTCGTCCAAGATATTTTGGGTCAGTCGGTGGAAATTCACCTTACAGTTACAGTGGGGGATGATAACGCGACTACAGCCGATTCAGATCTTTCTTGGTCATTTCCAATCACTCCAAACGTTTCAGAGAGTACATCAAACCACCAGCCTAAACTACCGGAATTAAATCATAAGTACATTTTCTCCCGCTTTGTCGTCGGTTCAAATAATCGGATGGCTCATGCTGCCTCTCTGGCGGTAGCGGAATCTCCAGGACGTGAGTTTAATCCTTTGTTTCTCTGCGGTGGTGTTGGTTTAGGCAAAACTCACTTGATGCAAGCAATTGGTCATTACCGTTTGGAGCATTGCCCTGATTCTAAAATCTTTTACGTTTCTACAGAGCAGTTCACTAATGACCTAATTGCAGCAATTCGTAAAGATAGTATGCAAAGTTTTCGGGAGCATTATCGAGCCGCTGATGTGCTGTTGGTAGACGATATTCAGTTCATTGAGGGTAAGGAGTACACCCAAGAGGAGTTTTTTCATACGTTCAATACCTTGCATGAAGCGGGTAAGCAAGTTGTCTTAGCCTCAGATCGTCCTCCTAACCAGATTAATCGCTTGCAAGATCGCCTTTCGTCTCGCTTTTCTATGGGTTTGATTGCTGATATTCAGCCGCCAGATTTGGAGACACGCATGGCAATTTTACAAAAGAAGGCGGAATACGAAAATATGCGTCTGCCACGCTCAGTAATTGAATACATTGCGACTAACTACACCTCAAATATTCGAGAACTAGAGGGGGCACTGATTCGAGCTGTAGCTTATATCTCAATTTCCGGATTACCGATGAACGTTGAGAACATTGCACCGATTTTAAATCCACCAGCACAGAGGGTGCAGGCTTCTCCGGAAACAATATTGATGACTGTATCAGATGCCTTCAATATTTCTGCTGAAGACTTGAAGGGTAACTCTCGGCGCCGAGAAATTAGTTGGGCTAGGCAAATTGGGATGTATTTGATGCGGCAACACACGGACTTGAGCTTACCGCGAATTGGTGAGGAATTTGGCGGAAAAGACCACACTACTGTAATGTACAGTTGCGACAAAATTGCACAGTTACGGGAAAGTGATGCCACATTGGCTCAAACACTGCGTCAACTAAGCGATCGCATTAACCTAACTAGCAGAACCCAAAGCCAAGGCTGAAAGCTTCAGGGCTTTGCTAAACACTACTTTCCTGAAGCCGTTATACTACTAAACCGAAGCTTGTTACTAAAAAGCACAAGGCTAATTAAACAGACTGTTGCTTACAGAATCCTTAGAAAAAAGCTGTATAAAGCCTTATCAATGTGACCATGAGGTTTGCTAAGTATAAATACTTGATAAAAAATGTTTAATTTTTCCACAGCTTTTCCACAACTTTTTAGTTCTTAAACTATTAACTATCAAGGCATGAACACACTTTTTCCACATTTTCCACAGCCTAAACATCCATGAGTATTTTTTGCGTTTGATAGAGAAGGCAAGTAACAAAGTTTCAGTAATTGCCTACTTTCTCGAAACACAGTTGAGTAAAGACTGGGTCAAGCCGGAGAAAGAACTGAGCATTGACCAGAACCAATCGCAGCACTATCCTGATAAAGCTCTGCTATGCAGTCGTGCTAGTTGAGCAACAACAAGTTAGATATTAAAACTTCTATGAAACTGATTTGTACCCAAAGTGACCTCAATACTAATCTCTCATTAGTAAGTCGTGCAGTTCCCTCTCGTCCTACTCATCCTGTGTTGGGTAATGTCTTATTAGCAGCAGACACAAAAACTCAACGGGTACGTTTGACCGCTTTTGATCTCAGCCTTGGCATTCAAACAAGCTTTGCTGCCCGGGTAGAGGCAGATGGTGAAATCACTATACCTGCTAAGCTTTTGAACGATATTGTCTCGCGTCTACCAGAGGGAGAAATTACTCTAGAGGAAAAAGCAGGAGAAGCGACAAACTTTAGTGCAGCAGCTTCCAATGGCGAAGTGGACAGCGATAGCATGATTGTGACATTGACTTCTGTTTCAGGACGCTATCAAATGCGAGGAATGGGTGCAGGAGAGTTTCCAGAACTTCCTAATGTTGAGGCAGGCGTTGCTGTTAATCTTCCAGTAGAAGCCCTGATAGAGGGCTTAAGGGGTTCATTATTTGCTACCAGTTCTGATGAAACCAAGCAGGTACTCACAGGAGTTCACTTGATCATGCAGCAAGATAGTCTAGAATTTGCTGCTACGGATGGTCATCGATTGGCAGTTGTACAAACTGTGAATCAAAGTCCTGTGGATGACGATACTGTGGAGACATCAGAAAAGCCAGCAGTAGCAACATCAGGAGTATCTGATAGCTCTGAGTTAGAGTTTACGTTACCAGCAAGAGCGTTACGAGAGCTAGAACGAATGTTGGGGATGCGTCAATCGACTGAGGGGGTTGCGCTTCACGTTGAGCAGGGTCAGATTGTTTTCCAGGCGGGAGACCATCGCTTAACTAGCCGCACTCTCGAAGGGCAGTACCCAGCCTACCGTCAACTCATTCCGCGCCAGTTCCAGCGCCAGATTACAATTGAACGGCGTCAACTGCTGAGTGCGGTAGAACGAATTGCTGTACTAGCTGACCAGAAGAATAATATTGTCAAGTTTAGTATTGACAGCGTTAACCAACAGCTTTCTATATCTGTGGAAGCTCAAGATGTTGGTAGTGGTCAAGAATCAATGCCAGTAGAGGTATCTGGTGAGAGCATAGAAATTGCGTTTAATGTCAAGTATTTAATTGATGGATTGAAGGCGCTTTCTACCTCTCACATTCAGATGCAGATGAATGCAGCGAATAGTCCTGTAATTCTGACACCACTAGGTGGACTAAAAATGACCTATTTAATCATGCCAGTCCAAATTAGGGCATGATGGCTCCTACTCAATCTCTATTGCTGTGATTGAAAAAAATTAACCGACTTATATGCCAAAGAGAGCCTCTAGAATATAAGTCGGTTTTAGTTACTTAATAAGGATGGGCAAATAGGGTTGATTATCTACTAACTGCATCAGCAAACCGAATCTTGAGGTAGTCTTCCTCCATCTTGGCTCCTGTAGGTTGCAGAGCGGCTAAGGCTTGCGGGAGTACTAAGTTGCGTCGATGATTCCCAATCCGAACATTTAGTTCATCACCCGTTTTATTTAGCTGGATGTGGTCTTTCGGTATGCCTGGAAGATAGAGTTCCAAGCTGTACTGATTCTGGTCTTGTACAACTCTAATTGTGTTTTCCTTATAGTAGACCTGGGTCGGGTCTTCTGAAGCGTATAGTGTTTCTTTGAGTCGCTCTAGAGCTTCTAGACCACACATCTCTTCAGAGAAAAGAGGAACTTCTTTGACTGGCAGAGGATGGAAATTTTCGTGAATTTCTTGCCGATACTGCTGCTGATTTTCCTTCCAGCGCTGAAAGAAGGGGTCAGTGACTTGGTCAGGAATAATCCGATTAGCGACTACTAAATCTGTAGCGACGTTGTACAGGCTTAAGTAAGCATGAGCGCGTAAAGATTCTTTGATCACCATTTTCTCAGGATTGGTGACTAGACGCACAGAGGTCTGTGTATTGTCAGTTAAGACTTTTTCCAGCGCTTCAATCTGCTCATAAAATTCGTAAGGAGCATCCATTACCTCTTTATCCGGCAAGGAAAAGCCAGCAATTGGCTTGAATAGAGGTTCAACTAGCGGTCTAAGCGCTACCGACATTTTCTGTAGTGGTTTGTAAAAGCGGCGCATATACCAACCACTGACTTCTGGTAAGCTGAGTAATCGCAATGCTGTGCCTGTGGGAGCCGAGTCAATGATCAAAACGTCATACTCTTTTTCGTCGTAGTGCCGTTTCATTCTTACCAGACCGAAGATTTCATCCATCCCTGGAAGAATTGCTAATTCTTCTGCCTGAACAGCATCCAATCCCCGTGCTTGCAAAACTTGGGTAATGTAGCGCTTGACAGCCCCCCAGTTCCCTTCTAGTTCCATGAGAGCATCAAGTTCGGCTCCCCAGAGGTTGGAGCGGATTAATCGGGGTTCGTGGCTGAGTTCGATGTCGAAACTATCGGCTAAAGAGTGAGCAGGGTCAGTACTTAGGACAAGTGTTCGATAGCCCAGTTCAGCACAACGGAGACCTGTAGCAGCAGCAACGGAGGTCTTGCCGACTCCACCTTTGCCGGTCATGAGAATTACACGCATGGGAGTTAATTAAGACACAGTTGCTTGCGTCTGCCTCAAAAGGTTTTATATTATTTATTATCTATTTAACCTTTTTTAAAGAAAAAGTGCTGCTTCAGGACATCTAGGCGATCGCAATCCCAGTAGTCAATATGAGAGATAATTAGCTCCTCGGCATTGAGCTTCAACTCACTCCAGCCTGAAATGGCAATTCGAGGCTGCCAAGGTAAAGGGGTAGTCCAGCTAAGTGTCCAACGAGTCTTGATGAGGTCTTCTATTTGCTGAATCTCATGCAGATCCATCTTGGGAGCACGAAACCAGTTATTTATAAAGTTGATCATCTGCTTATAGCGATCAACACCACGGAACTGGTTAAGCGGGTCTTTAAAGAAAACATCTTTGGCGTAGATGCTGTAGGTTTGGTTAACCGGGAAGCGTTGATAGTCTTCTTTGAGAATCTGAATGATGTCCATTGCGTTTGAGTGGATTTCTACTCCACTTATATAGCAACGGTAATTTTCTTAGAAGATTTTTAGGAACGCTTGAACAAGAAAAGGCAGAGGGATTGCGTAAGATTAAGCGATCACCTGCGCCAGGGATGAACGTTAAAAAGGGCTGTATTCACAACCCGGATACAAATTCTAAGAAAAAGCCTTTGGAATAATTGTCAAGTCTATGATCGGTTGATGCGTTAAGCAGTGCCAGTGGCAGGTGAACAAATCAGGTTTCTGTACACCTAAACTTGCGATCACAGGTGCTGCGGGAAAAGGTAAGAGCTTATCAAATACGATATCTTGTTCGTTGTATCCGAACTCTAATAGATAAACTGCTGGTGGTGCTAATAAAAATTGCAGCAGTTCATAAGCCAAATGATAAAGCGGTTGACGTTGTTTGTCAGGCAAATCTACAGGTTGATAATACTCATTTAGCCTTTCTCCCTGACCAATCACTTCTGCATACAGTAGTCCTTTCGCCGTACAAACCACGGGCAAAATGAAAGTACCGAATGGCTGACTTTCACCCGTTGTATAGCCTAATTTTTGCTCCACCCATTGGCGTAACTCTCTCTCCTGCTTGCAAGCCTGAAAGATGTTTTGACCGATAAACTCAAGAGTGTTTGGTACATTGAGCGTTAAAGGACACCAAATGATGTCCTTATCTATCACCTCATCTTGACTGAGATTTGCTAAAGCTTTTTTAAGCTGAGAAGTTTCTACCACATCCACTGTTGCCAGCGCGGGAGAATATAGAGCGATCGCATCCTTAAGAGCAGACACTATCTGTTCCCCAACGGCTCTTTGAGATGCTTCTACAATCTCGTCATCCCCACAGGTGTAATCGTCTACAACAATGACAACCCTAGACATTGCCAAAGGTTGGAATTGGGCCACCGCGAGGACGAGAGAAGCTAGGCAAATCAATCCGTGTGACGTTACGGCTTCTTACGGCTAAGCGGTAGCTGACGCTTTGTAGTTCCGCGTGAAGCTGACGATTTTCCCGTTGTAGCATCGCCACCTTTTCTCTCACAGGTGCCATGCGCTCAGCAAACTTTTGGCGATAGATATGCGGCAGTTCCTGTACAACCTGCTCTAGCATACGCGAACGGTCAGTTAATTCCTGAACCGATTGCCGTAGCTGATAAATTTCTCCATCACGGCCCGAAATCTGCTCTTGGTAGAACGTCACCTGTTGTTCAACATCTTGCAGCTGTTCTCGTAAGACTCGCATCTGCGCTTGATGACGCTCAGAAACCTCTGGTTGAGGCATGAAGTTAGCATTGCCTTTGACAAGGCGGAATAGCTCTTGAGATAGCTGCTGTACAAGCTGATCTCTCAGTTGCAACTCCTCTCGCAGACGAGAAACTTCAGCTTGAACCGTATGTAGAGTTGGGGTTTCAGTCTGGATCACGATGGCTTACAGCTCCGATAATATGGTACTCCCAGTGGCAGAGGGCGATGGGCAGCGTTACTAAATTTAGCGTTTGCTCAAAGCAAGGTGCTAGAGCAAAGCGTTAGCCTAGCACGCCTTTAGGCTTATCGCTCATTAAATCCTGTTGCAAGCTAATGTACCATTTGAGCAAGCAAATGGCACCTCTTTCAAGGGTAGGTTCCTAATAAATGCCCTTAGTGGTGGGGATAGGCGGGTGGAGAAGATGGGGAAGGTGGGGAACCCCAACTCCCTGCCAATCAGAAGCGCTTCGATTAATATTGAGGTGAATTGAGAGATAGTAGCCCAAATGAGTCCAGCAAGTAGCGCGAAAAAGATTAAGTTTGGCACTGATGGATGGCGGGGGATTATCGCCGATGATTTTACCTTTACAAATGTGTGTAAGGTAACAAGAGCGATCGCCAGTTATCTAGAATCAGCCTATTCCAAAGACCGACCCGTTTTGGTTGCTTACGATACCCGATTTCTTGCCGATCAGTTCGCTCGTACTGCGGCTGAAGTGCTGGCAGACTTGGGTTGGACAGTGAAAATTGTTGAACGGGATTGCCCAACGCCAGTCATTGCTTATAATGCGCGTCTACTCAACTCAGCTGGGGCGTTGATGTTTACCGCTAGTCACAACCCTGCACCATACTGCGGTATTAAGTACATCCCTGATTATGCAGGTCCAGCGACACCGGAGATTACAGATACGATTGTTGCCAATCTTGAAGGGGCGGATGAGGCATTGCCAACCGGGAAGAACGGGAATAAAATTTCTACCTTTGACCCAAAACCCGCCTATTTGCAGTTTATCTACACCTTGCTGGATGTTGAGCGGATTCGTAGCGCCCAACTGAAGGTGAAGTATGATGCCCTCTACTCAACCTCTCGCGGTTACCTAGATACGGTTCTAGAACACTGTGGCTGTGAGACAGAAGCCTTCCACACCAGTCGTGATGTCTTGTTTGGTGGGGGAATGCCAGAACCGAAAGGAGAACAGCTAGTAGAGCTGGTAGAGGCGGTTAAACAAGATAAGGCGGATTTAGGTTTAGCGACTGATGGCGATAGCGATCGCTTTGGGATTGTTGATGAACAAGGAAACGTCCTCACCCCCAACACGGTGCTGCTATTGCTAGCGCGTCACTTGATTAAAAATAAGGGCAAGACAGGCGCAATTGTTCGTACTGTTGCCACAACCCATTTGTTGGACAACTTTGCACTCAAGTATGGCTTAGACATCTACGAGACAGCCGTAGGCTTTAAGTACATCGGTGAGAAAATGCGCGAAACGGATGTACTCATTGGGGGAGAAGAATCTGGCGGCTTGAGCATTATTGGACATATCCCAGAAAAAGATGGGATTTTGGCAGATATGCTGGTTGCTGAAGTGATCGCATACGAAGGAAAACCCTTGAGTCAGCTTGTGGAAGAAGTGACAAAAGAAGCCAATGGTCCTCTGTACAACAAGCGTCTTGATTTACACTTGGAGGATGCCCACAAAGCCGCTGTTCTAGAATCCTTCACCAACAATCCACCCGCCGATATTGCTGGGATTAAGGTTAAAGAAATTGGTCGCAAAGACGGCATCAAACTCTACTTAGAAGATGGAGGCTGGGTGCTTTTGCGTCCATCAGGAACCGAGCCTCTGATGCGCGTCTACATGGAAACTAGCTCCGTAGAAAAGCAAAACACAATTGCTGAAACAATGGAGCAGATGATTAACAAGATGCAGCCTGTTGGAGTTTAACCGCACTGTTAGTTATTAGTTGATTTTCCAACAACTAATAACTAACAACTAACAACTATGAAAACTATTGCCAACTTGCTCACCTCCCTAATCTTAGCTGGCTGGATCGGAGCGATCGCAATTTTAGCCATCCAAAACTTTACGCCAATAACAGTAAAGTTCCTCGCTTTTGAGTCGATTCAGTTGCCAGTCGGTATTGTACTAGCTTTTAGTGTTGGTATTGGGTTAATTGGAGGCGCACTTGTCCCTGCGTTGTGGCAGCTTGCTGGACAACAAGTGCAATATGAAGATGAGGATTAAGAACCGCTATAGTTCTTAATGATTCGTGAAGTCGAGATAGCCAACTTCTTTAAAAGCCGGATATCTGAATCGTTGGTATCTGATAGTCACCCGATTCCCTCAACTTCCCATCTCTACTTCTTCAGACTCCGCCATTCCCAAGCTGAAACATACTTATCATCTCGCCAAAGTCCCACACGGCGCTTCTTGGCATCTGCCTCTGCTGCCTCCACAATCTCAGCACTGGGACAATCTTTCAGGTATTGTCGGTAAACTTGTGCCAGTCCTTCTTGAACTAACACTTGTTGAATAAACGTGCCATCCGGTAAGCGGACTTCACTGACGCTGCGCCCATACTGATCTATATCTGTGGTGGTTAATTGAACGCGATCGCCTCCTTGTTTTACTAACTCTTGCACTCGTTGTTGCGCTTGTACTCCCCATTTAAATTGGCTTTTGTCTACAGCTTTTCTGCTTTTTTTCTCCTTATTGGAGTGAGGCACTTCTGGGGCATCCACACAAGCAAAGCGCACATCTATCTCAGTACCATTGGCATCTATCACTTTCATCGTGTCGCCGTCACTGACTTTTTTAACTGAGTGGGTCGTTTCTCCAAATAGCTTCGATATTGCCTCACATCCAAACAAACTAAGGATAAGGAGAACAACAGTGATGGTTTTGAGGGATTTTGATAGTAGGGTAAATGGCATTAGAACTCAGCTTAGCTATTGCAATGCAGATGAAAAAACTTTTAGTTACAGGCGCTAGCGGTTTTTTAGGATGGAACCTTTGCCAGCTAGCCAAACAAGGATGGGAGGTTTATGGAACTTACTTTTCCAAAAGCGTTGAGATTTCAGGAGTAACCCTTGTAAAAGCTGACATAAGGAATTTTCAGGAAATCAAACGCCTATTCAGTGAGATTGAACCAACTGCCGTCATCCATACTGCTGCTCAGTCTAGCCCGAATTTTTGTCAAACTCACCCTGATGAATCCTACCAAATCAATGTCACGGCATCTTGCGATCTAGCCGGATTATGTGCTGATTCTGCCATTCCTTGCGCTTTTACTTCAACTGACCTAGTTTTTGATGGGCTTAATCCTCCCTACCGGGAAACCGATACGGTATGTCCTGTAAACCAATATGGTGAACAAAAAGTGATGGCAGAGCAAGGGATGTTAGAGCGTTATCCCAGAGTCGCCGTTTGCCGGATGCCTTTAATGTTTGGCATCGCAGAAGGCGCTACTAGCTTTATTCAACCGTTTATCAAAACGCTCAGAGAGGGACAAGAGCTAAATTTATTCACCGATGAATTTAGAACGCCTACCAGTGGCAAAACAGCAGCTAGTGGACTCTTACTCGCCTTGAGACGTGTTGAGGGAGTACTCCACTTAGGCGGGAAAGAGCGGATTTCGCGCTATGAGTTTGGTCGCTTAATGGCAGATGTCCTAGAACTTCCCCAAGAAAAGCTGAAAAGTTGCCGACAAAAAGATGTTCCAATGGCAGCACCAAGATCAGCTGATGTTTCTTTAGATAGTTCAAAAGCCTTTGCTTTAGGATATCAACCTTTGTCTCTACGGGAAGAATTAGAGGCATTACGTGGCAAGGTTTAACGTTAGTGGCAGTGAACCAAACAGTCCGTAGCTAGCGCAAATCCCACGCTGGGAATAAACGTTAGGGGCGATTTTGAGATATATTTCCTACAAAACTCAGTAATTCTTCTGAGTTGGTTAGTTAGCTACGAAACAAATGGTTATGAGAAGTTATCGGTCTATTTTGGCTCTGATTCTGGCAATGGTAGCAACAGTTTTGGTTAGCTGTGGTAGCCCGACTGTAAAAGCGCCACCTTCCTATTCTGCTGAGCAGATCGTCCAGATTCAGAAATTGGCTTCTACTGTTGAGGCTCTGCGGGATAAGATGCCAGTTCTTGCAGATAAAATTCAAAATCAGAATTGGACAGATGTTGGCACGTATATCCATGGGCCAATGGGAGAACTGCGGCGGAATGTAAGCTATCTGACTCGCGAACTTCTTCCCCAAGACCAAAAGGCGGTGAGTTCGTCAGCAACAGACTTGTTCAGCAGTCTACAGAACATTGACGTAGCTGCGACAAAAGGCAACTATCAGGTAGCTGTCCAAAACTACCAAGCGGCGATGAAAGACTTTGATGATATTTTGCAACTGCTTCCTAAACAAAGGGGTTCAGCGGTGAGTCGCTAAATGAGTCATGTTGTAGTCATTGGCTGCGGCATTGTTGGGGCAGCGATCGCTTATGAACTCAGTCGAGTGAATGGGTTAAAAATTACCGTCCTCGATCAGCAACCCCCAGCACAAGCCGCAACCGGGGCTGCTTTAGGTGTTCTCATGGGTGCCATAAGTAAAAAAGTCAAGGGCAGGGCATGGCAACTGCGACAAATGAGTCTGCAACGCTATGAGACACTCATACCCGAATTAGTTGCCCTTACTGGATATCAGATTCCTTTCAATCAACAGGGCATCCTCATGCTCTGTTTTGCTGAGGAAGACTTTGTCTCATGGGAACAACTTCTTAAAACTCGCCAGTCGCAAGGCTGGCAGTTGGAAATCTGGAATCCCCCTCAAGTCCAGTCCAACTGTCCGCAACTGCGAAACGAAAGGATTCTGGGCGCGATTTATTCTCCACAAGATCGGCAAGTTGACCCATCTGCCCTTACAAAAGCTCTCGTGGCAGCTGCCGAACACAATGGTGTCACTTTCAAATTTGGTGTGACGGTTAAAGATGTCACATCGGTAACCACGGATAGCTCTGAGATGCATCGTTGTTCCCAGATTCACGCTGATGTGCCATTGGATGTTGACTGGCTAGTAGTAGCAGCAGGCTTAGGGTCAACACCTCTAACCGCAGCACTCAAGCAACCTGTTGATATTAAACCTGTTTTAGGGCAAGCCTTGCACCTACGCCTAGAGCGTCCTTTAGGCAATCCAGACTTCCAGCCAGTGATTACTGGTGATGATGTTCATATTGTGCCAGTCGGTAACGGGGAGTATTGGGTAGGCGCAACGGTTGAGTTTGCTGATGAGGCTGGTGATGTAGTAGCAGAATCGGTATTACTGGAGAAGGTAAAGCAGGAAGCCGTAGCCTTTTGCCCAGATTTAGCCCAAGCGACGATTCTTCGCACTTGGTCAGGCAAACGTCCTCGTCCAGAAGGACGTGCTGCCCCTGTAATCGGTCAACTTCCTGGTTACAGCAACGTCCTCTTGGCAACAGGTCATTATCGTAACGGTGTTCTCCTTGCACCCGCCACAGCACAAGCGATTCGTGAAATGATTGTTCACTAAGCACCAAATCACCAATAACGAACTTAAGTTGATTTCTGTCTACCCATTTACAGCTATTGGTTTACTGGGGATTACTCTTAATAAAGTCAATTAACGCATTGTATTTAGGCGAACCATTTTGCGTGACATACTCCAATGCGCCCCAGCTTCCCCATTTACTAGGTGTCCCTACATCTACAAAGTGATTAAATAGAGTGCCTCCTGAGTCTTTCCAGTCATTTAGCATTTGAGTATATATCTCATACATCTCTGGGCGTCTATTGAGTTCAATAAAAAATTGAGTCAATTGCTCATCATTTTCTACACCGCCACTTCCTGCAATACTTTGACCACCTTCGTAAGCTACCAAAGATAAACCTTTTTCTTGTGCGACTTTGAGCTGGTACTGATAGTTCGCTTTTGTGTCGGGTAGACTATCTTCACCAACTTTGAGCAAGTTACCTGTTTTTATTTGCTCAAATGCTTTTCCAAAACCACCATCCGCATCCTTAAGCCAGGACTTGACGGTGGCTATATTTTCCGGATTTCCTAAGTCTCCACTCCAATAACCTGTAATGGCGTAAGAGTCAATACCATGTTGGTAACAAGGTGCATTTCCTTCGGCTACCCAGAGAGGACAATTCAAAAGACCCTCTTCTAAACCTTTGTAAGGCGTTTGGGTAGATATTACACAATTGACTCTGTGTTTTTGAGCGTCGCCAAAAACATCCTTTTTCCAAATATCACAAATTTGAGCAGCTTTCATGCCATTCCACTGCATAAAAGCATCACCATGATCTCCCCATCTGGCTCGACCCTGCTGGTTGGCATATTGAGCTTGTCCAAATTGCCAGTTCCACACTTCGTTGGAATGCTCTACATAAGCGGTCAGACTTGGATCTAATTTCTCTTTGACTATCTTGGCAAAGTTGGTGATGTATTCGTCGGTAGCCTGATGAGGGATATTAAACCAGGGATTGGCTTTAAGCTTATTGGCTAAAGCGACCATGATTTCTATAGGCGCTCCCTCTAAAGCCCAAGAATAATCTTCAGGTTTAGGACGATCAGACCATTCTTTTTGAGCCGAATTATTAGTTTCCATCCAATCCATAAATCGGACAGTTTTGAAAGCTTTTATTTTCTCCAACCAAACAGGATTGAATATCTCGCCAGCTTTATATGTATCTAGTTGCGACTCTCTGATTACTCGTATGTTTCGGACATGATTATTAGGATTGGTCGCACTGATACCAAGAAAAACATAACCAGCTTCCTTTGAGATGTCGATTACTTCCGTACCTGGCTTGGAGACGGCTTCATCCTTCTTTGCTCCAGAATAGGTGAGAGTTCCTTCGCCGTCATACATAACGATATATCTGCCGACACTCTCTGGATTTCCATCGGCAAAGAGTACAGTTTCTACCCGTCTGTACTTAACGCTGTTGTCATTTGTGGCAGGTAAAGACTTAGGATATCCGTTGGCATCCAAATTTAGGCGGTTGTTTTCTTTAGTATCAAAACCAGGACAACCCGCAGGTGAACCGTCTCCACACTGAGGAATCCAGTCTCTTGCTTGCTTGAAGAGATTGAGAAAAGGTGTCTGACTCGACCAGTCAGCTAGACCATTAAGTCCGCTCCCCAATGACACATTTGTAGGACGACCGTCTTTTGAAGTAGCAGTCACGCTGGGAACTAAATTCGGAACATTAGAGGATGGATTTTCACTAGAACGAAAGTTACTTAGCCCTAATGCTAGAGTAAAGCCTATTACTATTAACAGAAAAATCCATAATGCTTTTTTCATAACCGTTTTACCCAAAGCGTTAATAACAGGGTAATACCTTAGATAAACATAAACTATCAGTTATTAATGAAGTTGTAGAAAATAAGCATGAAGATAGCATGAAGAATTTTCACACTAATTTTTTATAGACAAGCTACTTCCAACAAACACAAATTGTTTTCGCATAATCTTTATAATCTTCTAAATCCGTTCCTCCAAAGGCAATTTTAGCTTTCTATTCTTGCTTAATAGTACCTGGGACACCTACGGGTGAGAGCCCTGCGATCGCACGTAAGTTTTGACTACGAATCAACTCTGTAAAATTTAGACCAGAACGCCCTTCAACCTGGGAAACGGATTCAATCCCAGCCAACAGATGCTTCGCCGCTTCTGTCTCTGTATAGCCGCGTCGAGTCGCAACTTTAATCGCCCCTGCATCGGCATCCAGTTGGGACTCAGTACTGCGGGTGCTGCGTAAGATTTGGGTAGCAGCAAGTGCCCCCAATCCCGTTGCCACCACAACGCCCACAGCGTCACCCTGCACGAGTTCTACGATCCCTCCTAGCATCCCCGCCAAGACAACGCCTTGGTACAAGTCTGGCTTAAACCACTTGATGCCAACCAACCAACTCACTGTCCGTAACAACAGCAAATCCCGTTGGGGCTTCGGCAAGCGTCGCCATAAATCAAAGTTAATAAAGATTGGTCGCTCTTGAGACCAAGGCGGGGGAAACGGGCTTTCAATGACCGCTGTCTGTTGCGGTTTGCTAACAATTTTCGTCAGCATCCGCCCAGAAGCAGGCATTAGCTCAATTAAGCGGCGAATTTCAGGCTCTGGATTCATCAGACTAGGGATTAGAAAAGACTAGATCGTCAGCATAACGAGTGGAAAAGGTTTCAACCTTTATGCCTTGTAATCTAACTATCCCATTCACAACTCACAACTCACAACTAAATTATTGTGGACTGGGAGACGGGGTAGCTGTAGTTTGGGGCGTGGGGCGAGGTGTGGCTGGAGTCGGTGAAGTCGTTGCTTGAGGTGTGGGATTGGGAGTTGTTGGTGTTGGTGAGGCTGTTGCTTGAGGCGTTGGACGGGGAGTTGTTGGAGTCGGTGAAGTCGTTGCTTGAGGTGTGGGATTGAAAGTTGTTGGTGTTGGTGAGGCTGTTGCTTGAGGCGTTGGACGAGGTGTGGTTGGAGGTGTCGGACGAGGAGTTGATTGGAGGGGTGAAGCCGTTGGGCTGGGCGTTGTGGGGATGGGCGAAACTGTCGTTTGAGGTGAAGGTTGGGGAGTTACCGGGATGGGTAGCGGTACTACAGGAGCAATTGGGGTAAGGGTAGGAGAGGGCGTTACAACGGGTACTGTCGGAGATGTTGTAGGAGTTGGGGCAGTAATTGGAGCGGTAGGTGCTGTCTTTTCCCCTAAGATACTGGGATCACCAGTGTCATAAACGCCAGCAATACAAGCAATCATCATCGTTGCTAAGGTGCCAACAAATAAAGCTTTCCAACCAAGTTCAGAGATATCTTTACGCCGAGAAGGAATCAGAGCAATCGTGCCACCCACAAAGATGCCTACTGAAGCTATGTGAGCAAAGCCAGAAAGAGCATAACTGATAATCAAAACTGCGCGATCGCTTAAAAGCCCTTGTGCCGCGTCCTGTCCTAATGTTTGATAGGGGGGAATTGCTGTCTCGAATAATCGGCGTCCAATAATTACAGAAGAACGCCAGAGTTCGTTCCACTCCAAAGAAACTCCTGTTAGAGCAGTAAGCGGTAAAAACAAAGCTCCCAATATATTCTGTAAGGTGACGACGCTAAAGAATTTACCAATAAGCTGGAACACGAAGATGTCTGAGTTTTGTAAGCTGGCTAACCCACCGAAGAGTTGATTGATTAAGGAAACCAAGCCCAGGATTAAAATCAACACAGCCGCGATCGCAACTGCCATTTTCACTCCATCTAATGCACCCACAATTGCTGCATCGACTGGGCTAACACGCTCTATGGGTTCTCCAGCCACAGTTTCGGTCGGGGCATCCTGAAAATCAGACTCTACAACCTCTTCATCCTTCTTGTCTTGAATTTTCTCTTCTTCAGGAATCCCGCCTGCTGTTAGGGGAACTTCTGTCTCTGGAACTAAAATTTTCGATAAAACAAAACAAGCTGGAATTGCAATAATCGATGCCGAGACTAAATGCACAAGAATATTGGGAAAAACATTTTCCAGGGCTTTAACATAGATAATCAGAGTTGAGGAGGCTGCCGTTCCAAAACAACAAGAGAGAATGGCACACAGTTCACTGCGGGTCATTTTTGCCAAGAATGGCTTAACAACAATTGCCGCCTCAATTCCTACAAAAATATTTGCCGATCCACTTAATGCCTCAGCACCACTTAAGCGCATTGTGGCGTAAAACACTTTGGCAAAGAAATTAATTACAGGTTGAATCACACCGATGTTGTAGAGTAACGCCATCAGTCCAGAGAAGAAAATGACTGGAGGCAAAACTCGGAAAGCAAAAATCGTGCCGATACCTGGTGTGGGGGCTTCACCAACTCTAGGAATCAAAGCTGGGCCAAAGACAAAGCGCGCTCCAAAATCAGCGGCAACAAAAACAGCATCGAGTAGACGGCTAAAGGCATCCAAGATGAACCGAGTAACTGGAAACTGAAATACCAAAAATCCCAGAATTAACTGCAAGCCAATGCCGAAGATAATTACTCGCCAAGGGATGACTCGCTTGTGTTCTGAAAATAGCCACGCGATCGCACACAGTCCAAAGATACCAAAAAAGGAAATGAGGTTGAGAAACGACATGGGCTTAGTCCTCTTGATGAGGCGGGAGACATCTCACCTCGAATACTTGATGAATACTCATCACTCTCAGCTTCTTCCTGTCTTGAGAAGGATGGCGTGATTCATCCAAAACAATAGCCGATCAGGGCGGTCTTCGGCATGAGAGGAAGCCTAAAATAAGCACAGAGGAGTGTTAAGAATCTCAACTATTGGTTTACATAACGTTAAACACTCAAGTACGAGAGTCGGTAGCCAGCTACTAGCAGCATTTATTAGCAAGTAACTCAAAGGATAACTATTCAGAATGGACGCATTTAGCGCAATCCCGCCTGACTGGACAAAATCAGCGACTCATGCATTAGAGTTTTGCTGCCCCAACTGCCGCTCTTCTTCGATAGAGTCCCAAGGAGTTTGGATTAATCGCCGATCGCCTGTAATGACAGAAGAGTATCGCAAGAAGTGGCAAGAGTTTTATCAATGTCAGTGTGGTAATGTCTGGTGGGCGTGGAGTAGCGATCGGCCACCGTCTGATTTAGTCAAGCGCGATAACCCACCAACATCATGAAAGCTTTTAGCTGTCGGCTTTTTAGGATTGATCTGTGAAAACTTAGGTTACAGCCCCATCATTCGCCATTTTCAAGCTTGCCTAATGAAATGTAGTGCTGTTTCCTTAGAGAGTCAAGTTCTTCTAGATCAGAGGCAATCAACTTGTCAATAAGTTCAACAACTCCAGCACCGCGATCGCCTTTCGTCACAAAATCTGCACGCTCTTTGAGTACGGGCAGGGCATTGGCAACGGCAACCCCACACCCACACAAACCAAGTAAAGCCTGGTCATTCTCTGCATCTCCTATCCCAACCGTTTTGTGTGGCGATAACCTCATCTCACTGAGAGCAGCATTCAAACCAGAAGCTTTGTCAACACTTGGAGGAAGCACCATCACGGCATCCTTGTTCAGAATTACTTGATGTTCCAGTCCTAACTTACGAATCACCGCTAAAACCGTTTTCTCATGAGGATGCCAAGTAGCAACAATCACCCGTCCTACACCAAGGGAATCAACCCCTTGCTCTTGCAGCGCCTTAACAAACGCTTGGGGTGGAGGCTCACCTAAAGGCTTCTCCTTGCGTGTTGCAGGTTGGTAGAGTAAGGCTCCATTCACAGCCACAACCCACTCGAAGAGGTTGAGGTGAGGGAAAACTTTGTGAAGGTCATCCAACTGTCGCCCTGTAACTAGGATTAATTTTCGACCAGAATCCAGCAGACGCTCAAGTGCTACTAGGGTTTCCTCGTTTACTTGACCATCACAAGCCAATGTCCCGTCATAGTCACAAGCCAATGCCAAAAAACGCATCGATATATATCCTCCAGTGCGTGTAGAGCTAATCCTACTAGAGAGATGGAGCGGCTTTGTCCTACTTTGGGTTGGATAATTAACTGCAAATTATTCAAAGCATTTTTCCATCCTCTTTGAGGATTCCATTGTTGATGGCTAGAGAAATCAACAGTAGGATGTTGAATCCCAATATCACTTTGACAAGATTGGTTTAAGGACAAAAAAGCCGGGGAATTTAAACTAATCATCAAATAAACGCAAAAATTATTTCCCCCCACTTTTCAAAGTCCTGGAAATTAGTAAAGCAGTTGTAATATTTTGAGCTACGCAACCTCTATCTTAGTAACTATACTGAGTTCTATATAAAACTCTTTTAAATCTTCCTAAAGATGGATATGAAACAGTTCCTTAACTGCGTGAAGGTGAGAGGTACAGTTTCTATCTCATCTGGCAAAACTCCTGAGAGAGCGATCGCAAAAAACTTAGCACAGCCTACCAATTATCAGGCAGGGATAGCACTAGGAAAGTGTGCTGTTAAACTTATTACCTTGGGAATTAGTGGAACGATACCCTTCGGGATAGCTTTGCTGCACGCAAGTACAAATACTCAAGCGGTAGCGCAAATTACACCGGATGTGACATTGGGAGCTGAACAGTCTGTTGTTCGTCCGAATGTCATGATTGATGACCATTACGCTGACAAAATCGAGGGTGGGGCGCTTCGAGGCTCTAACCTGTTCCACAGTTTTTTAGAATTCAACATTGGCGATGGACAGCGAGTTTACTTTGCCAACCCAAGTGGAATCGAGAATATCCTGACGCGGGTAAGTGGCTCAAACGCCTCAAACCTCCTGGGAACCCTAGGAGTGACTGGTTCAGCCAATTTGTTTTTAATCAACCCGAATGGCATCATCTTTGGACTCAATGCCCAACTCGACATTGCTGGGTCGTTTTTAGCGAGTACAGCAAATAGCCTTGTTTTTGAGGATGGCTTTGCGTTCAGCACAGCTAATCCAGACGTACCACCACTGCTAACAATCACTGCTCCGATTGGCTTGCAGTATGGGTCGAATCAAGGAGGAACAATTAGCAATTCTGGGAAGTTATCTGTTGGACAGAACCTAACCTTAGCGGCGAACAATCTCAACTTACAAGGTGAGCTGTATGCAGGGAGAAACTTAACCCTACGAGCATTAGATACCGTGAAGGTGCGAGACAACACCACAAATCCGTTTATTGCTTCATCTGGTAGAAGGTTGATGATACAGGGCAATCGAGAGGTGAATCTCATGGCTTTGAATCATCCAGAAAGCGGCTTTTTCTCTGGTGGAGATATAGTGTTACGTTCTGCCAACCCCATTAGAGGCGATGCTCATTACACAAGCGGTAGCGATTTTCGTATAGAGAAGCTGGATGGCAGTCTCGGAACTTTAGTGAGTCCCTTCGATCCAGTTATCCAAGCAAGTGGTGATGTTAGCTTTAGCAGTTATACGGGTGCTTCCCTCCACGTCTTAGCAGGTGGTTCAGTCAACATTGGTAGCGTCACCATTACAGGTACAGATGTAACGAACTACATCAATCAAACAGTTACCCTCTCGGAGGGTACTCTTTTGGAGGTCAATGGAGGTGCAAGACCTACCCTTGATATTCGAGCGGGAACTACCGCATTTGATAGCACTGTTGGATTACAGGGATTACCTACTCCTAGTAATCTAAGTATTCTGAACACAGCCACCAGTGCTGAAATCGCGATTGATAGCATCACACTTAGTGCGGCAGACGGCTTGGTTTTGCTCACCAATCAGTACAGTCCCAATCCCGCTTTACCTGCCGGAACGATTCAGGTTGCACAGATAAATAGCAGTAGTTCTCTAGGGAATGGCGGCGATGTTGTCATTGACTCAAGAGGTGGAATTGTCCTTAGTGGCAACGTCAACTCCCAATCTACGGCAGCAGCTAGTAGTGGTGGCGCTGTCACTCTTATCGCTAACGACGACATCACAACAACTAATATTCAGTCTGATTCCAGCTTCTTAGATGGTGGGCAAATCAGTCTTACAAGCCGCCATGGAGCAATTGACACAAGTGCAGGTTCTCTCACTTCCTTAGCAGGTTCTTCTGGCAGAAATGGTGGACAAATTACTCTGAGTGCTAATCGTGATATCACGACAGGGAACATCAACTCTTCGGGCGGCAAGTTGGGTGGTGGCGGCGATATCACGCTCATCAGTAATGGCAGAGTTTCTGCTGCTCATAGTTCGATTCAAAGTGAGACTTTTGGTTTCCACAAAGGTGGCGACATCGTTGTTACAGCGAGGTCGCTTTCCCTATTCGATAATGCTTTTCTGAGTACAAGTACTCATCGCGCTGGGGATGCAGGCAGTGTGACCATTACGGCAACGGATACTGTCTCCTTTGATGGTGCACTTAGCTCTAAGGAGTTTAGTGGCGCACTCAGCTTGGTGAAAAATGGAGCAGAAGGTAATGGCGGCAACCTCAATATCACAACGGGTTCTCTATATGTGACAAATGGTGCTGTACTCAGTGCCAGTACTCGTGGAGAAGGAGATGCAGGCGATGTGAATATTACTGCCACAGATACAGTTTCCTTTGATGGTGTCGGCAGCAATGGATTATCGAGCAGGGCAACCAGTCGAGTGAACTTTGGAGGACAAGACAATGGGAATGGTGGCAACCTCAACATCACAACGGGTTCTCTGTATGTGACGAATGGTGCTGTACTCAGTGCTAGTACTTTTGGTTATGGGGATGCTGGCACTGTAAACATTACTGCCAGTGAGGCGATTTTCTTGGACGGGTTAGGCAGCCATGGATATCCAAGTGCGATCGCTAGTCGTGTTGAAAAGAATGCAGAGGGTGATGGAGGTAACCTTAACATCACAACAGGCTCCCTGTATGTAACAAGTGGTGCTCAACTAAGTACTACGACTTCGGGCAAGGGAGATGCGGGAAATATCAACCTTACTGCCACAGATACCGTTTCCTTTGATGGCGTAGGCAGAAATGGAAACTCTAGTTTGGCATCCAGTCGTGTAAATTCTTTGGAAGGCAATGGCGGTAACATCAACATCACAGCGCACTATCTGTCGGTAACCAACGGCGCTATCCTAAGTACAACGAGTGTTGGACAGGAAAGGAGTGCGGGCAACCTTCAGCTTACAGCCCAATCGATTCTTTTAGACAACGAAGGTAGGCTCAGTGCAAGAACAGCATCCGGTAATGGTGGAAATATTACACTGCAAATACAGGATGTATTGCTATTACGAAACAATAGTGCAATATCGACCAATGCTGGCTTTGATGGCACGAGTGGAGATGGTGGCAACATTACAATCAATGCTGGATTTATCGTTGCCGTTCCTCAAGAAAATAGCGATATTACCGCGAATGCTTACCAGGGGAGAGGCGGGAAGATTAACATTACAACCCAAGGGATTTTTGGGATTGACTACCGAGAAGGCTTGACTTCCCTGAGTGACATCACAGCCAGTTCTGACTTTGGCTTAAGTGGTGTAGTGGAGATTAGCAGACCGGAGGTTGACCCCAGCCAAGGATTAACATCCCTGCCCACCGATATAATTGACACCACTGGAATGATTGACTATCAATGTCAAGTTGGCAGGAGTTCAGCCGGAAATAAATTTACAATGACGGGGCGGGGAGGCTTACCGCCCAATCCCAATGAATCTCTGGGTGAGGAAAATTGGCTAGAAGATTTAGGTAGTCCTATGCAGGTAGGAGAAGTAGGGGAAGCAAGGGAGATAGTGTCTCCTGTATTAGGAAATGCATCTGCATCCTCAGCTAACCAAATTGTTGAAGCTCAAGGCTGGATGATTGATGCAGATGGAAAGGTGACTCTTACTGTTCAAGTTCCCGCTCCTACTCCTGTCACGCCTACGTCTCAGCAGACTTGGCAAGTCTCGGCTTCCTGCCAAAATATTCCTAATACAGCTAACCTCACTGGCACCGCTCACTAAGATGGCAAGCAAACGGCGTTTACTATTGGGTAGTTATCAGCCCCTGCCAAAATTTGTTGGTTTCGGTAGTAGGTGGTTGGTGTATCTTTTGCTAGCTTGTCTCAGTGCATTGTTAGTGATTGTTAGCCCACCTGTTTTTGCGTATATCTCCAGCGAAGTTCCGGTTACCCAAACCATAGTGGCACCTAACCAGTTAGTGCAACAGGGACGAGAACATTATGAAGCAGGACAATTTGTTGCGGCGGCTCAGGTTTGGCAACAGGCAGATCAAGCTTATCAGTCTCAAGGAGACAGCCTAAAGCAAGCCATGGTATCGAGCAATCTTGCTTTAGCGCATCAGCAGCTAGGACACTGGGCGGAAGCAAAAAAAGCGATCGCAACGAGCTTAGAACTACTTCACTCAGAGCCAGACACCATTGAGCGCCGCCGTATCCTTGCTCAGGCTTTGAATACTCAAGGAAGCTTGGAAATGTCTCAGGGACAGACCCAGCAAGCTTTGACTACTTTACAACAGGCGGCAGATGCTTATAAACAGGTTGGTGATGAAATCGGGGTAATTCGTTGTGCAATCAACCAGGCACAGATTCTGCGGGTGCAAGGACTTTACCGCCGTTCGCTCTCGATTCTCGATCAAGTCAATCAAACCCTGCAAGGGCAGCCCGATTCTTCCCTTAAAGCAGCGGCTTTGCGTCACTTAGGTAATACCCTCAAGTTAGTGGCTGAGTTCAATAAATCTAACGAAGTCTTGCAGCAAAGCCTAGAAGTGGCGGAAAAATTAGCTTCGTCGCCAGATATTGCCGCTGCTTTACTGAGTTTAGGCAATACGGCTCGTACTCAAGCTGATACAGAAGCTGCACTGACGTTCTATCAAAGGTCAGCTACTCTCGCAAGCTCACAAACTACTCGAATTCAAGCGCAAGTCAACCAGTTGAGTCTCTTGGTTGAAAGCGGTTCCTTTTCACGCACTGAGCCTTTGTTACCCCAGATTGAGGCACAGCTAGCTGACTTACCCCTTAGTCGTATTGCTGTCTTAGCTCAAATTAACTTTGCCCAGAGCCTGATGAAATTGAGTACTGGTGATGTGGGGAAGCAGGAATTAATCCCCAATCGCCAGAAGATTGCCAAAATCTTAGCCACAGCCGTTCAGCAAGCCTCAACACTAGGAGACCAACACGCACAAGCGTATGCCCTTGGTAGTCTTGGCGGATTGTATGAAAAGAATCAGCAGTGGTCAGAGGCTCAAGATCTTACCGAACAAGCCTTGATTTTGGCTCAATCGATTAATGCGCCAGATATTACCTACCGCTTGCAGTGGCAACTGGGACGACTACTCAAAGCCCAAGGTGATGAAAAAGGTGGGATATCAAAGTCGCTGGACTACCACAAAGCCAGCATTGCGGCTTACACGGAAGCTGTCAACACCCTCCAGTCTCTGCGGAGTGACCTCGTTGCCATCAACTCAGAGGTACAGTTTTCTTTCCGTGAGGGTGTGGAACCTGTCTATCGAGAGTTAGTGGAGTTGCTGCTCAACGCGGATGAAACCGAGACTGATTCCAGCCGCCTGGAAAATGCGCGTCAAGTGATTGAGTCGTTACAGGTAGCTGAACTCGATAACTTTTTTCGAGTGGCTTGTTTAACGGCAAAGCCTGTGAAAATCGACGGTATCGATCAGAATGCCGCCGTCATTTATCCGATTATTCTACGCGATCGCCTTGAAGTCATCCTCAGCGTACCTCATAAACCGCTGCGCCACTATGCAACATCCCTTTCCTCTAACCAAGTTGAAAGCATCGTGGCACAGTTACGTGTCGCTCTAACCAAGCCTTTTGGTTGGAGTTTCCTACCCCTTTCCCAGCAAGTGTATGACTGGTTAATCCGGCCTGCTGAAGCGGACTTGCAAACCAATGAAATCAAAACATTAGTGTTTGTTCTAGATGGTGTTCTACGGAATATTCCAATGGCAGCTCTTCATGATGGTCAGCAATACTTGGTGGAAAAGTGTGGCATTGCTTTAGCTCCAGGTTTAGAGCTGGTTGAGTCTCAACCTCTAGCTAGAGGCAAGCTCAAGGTTCTGACGGCTGGACTCTCTGAAGCTCGTCCCGGATTTTCTGCACTTCCGGCAGTAGAAGTTGAAGTAAAGGAAATTCAATCTCAAATACCAGGTGAAGTGCTTCTCAATGAGGAGTTCAACACACTAAACATTCAAAACGCAATTGATGATCTTGCCGTTCCCGTAGTCCACATAGCCACTCATGGCCAATTTAGCTCTAAAGCAGAGGAAACATTCATCCTAACTTGGGATGGTCCGATTAATGTCAATGAACTAAATAACCTACTTCAAACCACAAGTCAGCGTCGCTCTAGACCGATTGAATTGCTAGTTTTCAGTGCTTGCGAAACGGCAAAAGGAGATAAAAGAGCTGCTTTGGGAATCGCTGGTATGGCAATGCGAGCAGGCGCACGTAGTACACTTGCAACACTCTGGTCAGTCAATGATACAGTGACTACGGCTCTAATGGTTCGATTCTATCAAGAGCTGGGCAATGATACGGTTACAAAAGCTGAAGCTCTCCGTCGCGCTCAACTCTCAATCTTGCAAGACTTTAAGTACAGGCAGCAACCTTATTATTGGGCACCTTTTGTATTAGTTGGAAATTGGCTATAGAGGCATCGAAGACACTTCATCTGAAAAGGCGATCGCTTTACATCACCTGTCTTTATGTGACTACGCTTGAGAAAGGTGTTAGTTATTAGAATTCCTCTGAAACCCCGTTAATAGCTAACTTGCTGCTATCCTTTATTACTAACAACTAACAACCAACAACTAATAACCAATCCAGAACTTAGGTTGTGTGTTCAAGGTTAACACTACCTTCATCCGTCTGAACCTTATCTATGCAAGCCCTCAATTTTTTAGCCATCACTTGGACGCAGGGTTCTTGAAATAAGCTTTCGTTATTGCCAGGAATATCATGGATATCCAATCCACCAGGAGCCATCTTGCCCCATCCCAAATCAGCGTCATAGAAGGCAACCTCATCAATGGCTCGGAAGAGAGTCACAGACCCGTGATAAACCTGTTGCGGTGCGAACACCCACTCTGGATTTCCCGCCTTTTTCTTCTCTCGATACGTGAAGTTGCGGCAGGCTTGAGGCGCAGGAAGTCCAAAGCGATCGTACAACTGGCAGTACATATTCATTAGCTGATTCTTGGTGTGTTCTAGCCCCATCTTTCTGTACAAGTAGGGAAAACCCAATCGTAAAAAGTTATTCGAGTGTGCAAAGACCCGTTCCCGGACTGACAATATTTTTTGGGCTTTTGCATCTCTTAAGGAATTTAACAAGGCGAGAACCGCTACCTCTTCACCTTGCGCCTGGAGTTTCTCAGCCATGTCATAGGCGACTCGACCCCCGCAATAGATACCTGCCAGAAAATAAGGACCATTCGGCTGGATCATTCGCATCTCTTTGATGTAATGAGTTGAGGCATCCTTAACCTTGTTGGCAGAATCTTCATCCATAATCCCTACGGCTAGTCCATAAATTGGTCGTTCAGGATCTAGATGACGAGCCAACGGCTTGCAGAATTCAAGCCCCTCGCCTAGCACATGGAGAAAGAACAAGGGCGGCTTACTTCCACCAGCTTTAATGACAACTAAGGAGGAATTTGATGCTGCCCATCCTTCCTGACTAAGAATGTTAGCCAATTGCTCAATGGTTGGAGCCTGGAAAATGGTAGCCGAAGGAATATTCTTGTTGAAGGTTTTCTCGATTCGCTCAAATAAGCGTGCGGCTAGTAGAGAGTGACCTCCTAGATCGAAGAAGTTGTCCGTCACGCTGATAGACTGGACGCCTAAAACCTCTTGCCAAATCTGCGTTAGCTGCACTTCTAACATATTCCGGGCAGCCACGAATTCTCTTTCCAGTTCACGGTGTTCCTGGTTGGAAGTAAGAGAGCGACTTACCAAAAGTGGCAGTAGTGATGAGATAGGCTGCTCAGGGTTAGCGACGATCTCTTCTAGTAGGGTTTGGAAATGACCCAACATCTGGGTGATAGTAGCATCATCAAACAGGTCAGTGTTGTACTTGAACACCCCAGTTAGTTCTTGTGCCCCTTCCACCATCGACAGCGACAAATCAAAGTCAGCCGTACCGTTTTCAATATCCAGCGAACTTACAGTTAAACCCGATAGCTTGAGAGGCTGCTTCGGGACATTCTGGAGAGCAAACATTACTTGAGACAGTGGCGTTTGCACCAGATTGAGAGAATTTACCAACTGCTGAACGGGTAGATCTTGGTGAGCAAAGGCTCCCGATGCACAGGAGCGTACCCGACTCAACAACTCCCGAAAACCGGGGTTTCCAGAGAGGTCGGTGCGTAGAACTAGCAGATTGACAAAGTATCCAATTAGCCCCTTGGTCTGGGTTCGATTGCGGTTAGCGGTGGGACTACAGACAAAAAGATCATCCTGATCTGTGTAGCGGTACAGCAATACCTTGAAAGCTGCCAGTAGGGTTGTGAACAGGGTTGCCCCCTCCTGACGACTCAAGGATTTGATTGCTTCAGTGAGTTCCTTCGGGAAAACTAGAGTTTGGTGAGCGCTACGACGGGTTGGAACTATCGGTTGCGGATGATCAGTCGGTAGTTGTTGCACAGGAAGACCATCACTAAACTGCTGCTTCCAATAGGAAAGCAAAGCATCTAAGAACTCATCTTGCAGCCACTGCCGTTGCCAGACAGCAAAGTCGGCGTACTGAATAGGTAGTTGAGGAAGCATAGAGGGTTTCCCAGTAGAGAAGGTTTCGTAAAGTGCTTCTAGTTCTCGAAACAACACACCCTCTGACCATCCGTCAAAAACAACTTGGTGTATGGTTACAAGCAGCACATACTCCTGCTCACCCAGTTGTAGTAAAGTCGCCCGTAAGAGCGGTCCAGAGTCCAGGTTGAAGAGGCGCTGGGCTTCTTCGGTAGCTAAGCGTAAGCTCTCGGTTTCCCGTTGGTCTGACGAGAGTTCTTGGAGGTTTACTATCGGCAGTGTCAATGTTCGCTCTGGAGCAACGACCTGAACTGGCTGCCCATTCACTGTAGTAAAGGTCGTTCGTAGGGTTTCGTGACGCCGCAGAATTTGGTTGAGGCTTTGCTCCAGCGCCGGAATATTGAGCAATCCTGTAATGCGTAAGGCTAAGGGTATGTTGTGGGAGGAACTATCAGGCTTCAACTGGTGGAGCGACCATAGCCGTTCCTGAGAAAAAGAGAGAGGTAAGTCTGTATCCCGTGATATTTGCTGTAAGGGTGGAGCCTGATTCTGTAACGCGATGACGGTTTTAATGGCTTGCCAGAACTCTTGTGGAGCTTTTTCTAATTTAGACTGCTCTTGTGGAATTGTCTCCGAAGCAGGGTCAATTTTCCCCTTGTAATTCAAGGCTACTGATGAGGTGCTAAACTGTTCAGTTTCTAATGATTTCATCATTTTCTCCTACTAACAAATTCTTTACTTAATAGTTGGCAAACTCAGCACCATGCCTTAAATTTGCCAGTTCAAACCAATGCTCATCTCGTCACTCTTGCTCCACGATGGAACACTATATCTATCCTTTCGTGGTCAGTAAATTGCGGATAGGTATTCCAGACAGCACCATTCCACAGCTTTGGAATGTAATATCTCTTTTTGCTCCAAGTTTTTCATAAGCCGCTAAAACAATTTTTTCGGTTTCCTCCCAGCCGAGACATTTATCTGTGACAGAAATACCATATTTTAAGTCCTCCAAATTGTTAGGGATACGTTGATTACCTTCGTGTAAATTAGATTCGAGCATCATCCCGACTATTGATTGATTACCCTCTACAATTTGTTGGATAATATTTTCCAACACCAAAGCCTGTGATTTGTGGTTCTTGTTTGAATTTCCGTGGCTACAGTCGATCACAATTTTTTGAGGCAAATTTAAATTCTTCAATTTTTCTTCCACCTTTGTTACAGTTGCAGCATCAAAATTTAGATGACCTCCCCCGCCTCGTAAAATAATATGACCATACAGATTACCTCTAGTTTTAAAAATGCTTGTCTCCCCCATTTCATTAATTCCAAGAAAATGGTGAGGCATCCTGGATGATTGAATAGCATCTAAAGCCACTTGAATATTGCCATCAGTGCCATTCTTAAACCCAACTGGCATAGACAATCCACTAGCCATTTCGCGGTGAGTCTGTGATTCAGTAGTACGTGCGCCAATGGCAGACCAAGAAATTAGTTCAGCTAGGTAACGGGGCGTTATTGGGTCTAGGGTTTCTGTGGCAGCAGGTAATCCTAATTCTGCTATTTTTATCAGTAAGTTACGTGCTGTTAATAAACCCTTCTCGATGTTAAAAGAATCATTGAGATCGGGGTCATTAATCAATCCTTTCCAGCCTACAGTTGTTCGAGGCTTTTCAAAGTAAACCCTCATAACAACCAGTAGTTTATCTTTGACTTGATCGGCAAGAGTTTTGACTTTTGCTGCATACTCTTTAGCCGCTTCGATATCGTGGATAGAACAGGGACCAACGATAATAAATTTCCTGGAGTCTTTCCCATCAAGGATATTTTGTATATCTTGTCTTCCTTGCCAAACTGTTTTTACTGCATCCTCACTTATGGGCAACTTTTCTTTGATTTGAAGCGGACTCATTAAAACTTGTGACGAGTCAATGTTAGTATCAAGTATTTTCTTGGTGTCCATACTTTTCCTCTTTCCCTTGTGTTCCAGTATTGATTATTCCTACAACTTAATATTTGTTTCTTATAAGCCTTTGGTAAAATAACTCTCAGGGAATTTTTCAGTAATCATCATGGTAGATTTCCGATTGGAGAACACAGCGTAGGTGCGGAATAGCATATTTTCATCTGGCTCAATATTAAAGTAACTAGATAAACCCTTAGCTGGCTCCTTTCCTGAATCCAGAATTTCTTTGAATGTCTCTATTCTTTGTTCAAGCCAAATTTGACTGAGGGGTGTTTTAGTCTTTAGCAATTCATCTCTATATGTTTCATCTAGTCGCTCAGGTACAATAATTGACTCGGCATAAACAAGGTTTTTTCGGCTTATCCTTCCTCGCAACAAGATATTTCTAGCAATTACCTCAGTCCCTTTATTCAACTTCATGGGTAATATATCGTGTGTTATCGAAACTAATTCTTCCGATAGCTTAATAACTTGAACCTCCTCTAACATATAAGCTTCTAGAATATCTGTGAGTGTTCCATCAGTTGTTAAAATAAGTCTTTGGAAAGTACTCAATTCCGATGGATTGATATGATGACGAGTTAATGATTGCTGTAGATCGGTTCTCATAATTTGGTCTTGTTTCTTAGAGATGCTAGTTATGACTTGTTGCTGAGTAACTTTTATAATTTGGTCTTGTTGCTTAGGAATACAAGTCAGAACTTGCTGATGAGTAGTACTCATGATTTGACCTTGCTCCTTTTTATTGATTACTAGAGAGATGTTAACTTTCTGCGTTAACTAGTTAAAGAAGACAGCCGTTCCTAAACACAAGAGAGACAAGTCTCAATTGCGTAGTTTAAGTAAACTATAAGGGTGGAGCCTAATCCTGTAGCTCGATAACTGTTTAAGGGCTTATCAGGATTTTGCTGAGGCTGTTTTTGTGGAGATGCCGGAGAAAGATGACCGTCTAATCTTTGTCGTGAGTTTATTTTTGTAACACGTTAGATTTTTCAGACTTTAGCTGTTTTTTGACTGGCTTCCACCCTTTAGTCTTTGTTAATGAATAGCCTTGTGCTGAACGTCCTTTAACTTCTGATGCTTCGGCTATTTACACTTTGACAGAGGTAGGGATAACCTCTTGCTTGTTTTTGATCAATTCAGTGATATTAGCCAAGGTGCGAAAGTTATCAACGTCGATTTCACAAGTTTCAAAGGTTACACCAAAGGCATCTTGCAAGTTCATCACAAGCATCATGGCGTTGATAGAATCTAAACCGAGGCTGAAAAGATCTACATCGTCTAGTAGTTCTTCACTACTGACATTTGGCATAATCTCTAGAACAACACTGTGGCTTTTCTGCTTGATATCTTCAAAGCTTTCCATAATTCCCACCCTTCTCTTGACAAGCTAGATTTTTATTCCTGGATACGAGGCTTAATCTGCCTCTGTTTAGGGCAGTTACCCTGTTATTTCAGTTGCATTTCAGTACTATCAAACAACTGAAGCAAGGGCTGAGGCTGCCTTTACCTGATTGGTGAAGTAGGGCATGACTTCCCTAGAAAATAGGCGTATTGAGGATTCTGCGGCTTCAACTGGTAGCGTGTTGAAGTTCACCTGTAGTGAGGCGATTTCAAAGCCACCGACTTGCTGGTGATAATCTGCGATCGCTTCTCGTATATCCTTCGGTGTCCCAACCCAAGCTGCACCCTTAGCAACCTGAGACTCAAACGTTTCTTCCTTAAGTCCCGCAATAATCTTGTCGTAACCTGGGTAATCAGCAGAACTCGAACCCGAAGTCCAGTCTGAGGCGGCATCAACCAGAGACTCTAGATAGTCGTTAAGTGGCTGACGTGCGATCGCAACTGCTTCTGCATTACTCAACGAGCAAAACATATGAAACGCCAACATCACTCGCCCCTGCCCTGGATGCCCTGCTGACTTCCAAGCATCGCGATACAGCCCAATCAATTCTGCCATCTTGCCACCAGCGAGGGGAATCGCCATCAACCCGTAGCCTTTTTTCCCCGCAGCAACAAACGATTCAGGAGTCGCCAGCGCCGCTATCCAGAACGGTGGACGTGACTTCTGAGTTGGGCGGGGTAACGAGGTAACGTTCTTGAAGCTGTGGAACTGCCCTTCCATCGTCACGTCTTCTTCCTCAAGCAGACGGCGCACCTGTTCTACCCCTTCCTCAAAGCGCGCACGACTCTCACTCAAGCTAACGCCAAACCGGACGAACTCATGAGGCAGGAAAGCACGCGCAAAACCGACTTCCAGACGCCCATTGGAAATCGCGTCTAGCATCCCAATTTCTCCCGCCAGTTTCAACGAGTGATTGAATGCCGGTAGAACCGCGCCAGTAATCAAACGGGCATTCCGGGTACGCTGGGAAGCGGCTGTCAGAAAGACAATCGGGTTAGGGCTGTAGCCACCGTAGGGGTGAAAGTAATGTTCGACAATACGGACGTTGGTATAACCTAACTCATCACAGAGGCTGACGAGGTGTAAAGCCTCATTAAAATACTGTTGTCCAGATTTCTGGTTAGGTGCAACGTCAGGGAAAAACTGTAGTCCGAATTCCATAAGATACTCCTGTTGTGGCAGTTGAAAAATGCTTTTACGGATTGCCTGAATCGTCAAAGAACCTATACAACTACTGAGAGATGAGTATCCAACGTTTGCAGTGTCATAATGTTTACAGTCCTTAATGATCTATGTGGTTTTTAGGGCTGCCTCTGCCAGAGCGGGTCAAACTTGTGGCAGGGGCTTTAACTTAAGTGATTGTAAATGCACCACTGATTTAGGTTAGATACTCATTCGCCTGTTGTATGCTCTCAACCTAAACCTTTTTCCTCAAAACCTTACCTAGGGGATTTTTCGGTAATTCTTGGCGGAACTCGATGAATTTTGGAGTTTTGTAGTCGGCTAGCTTGTCTTTACAGAACGCCAAGATATCTTGCTCTTTACATTCCCCATTCAAGACAAGAACTGCCTTAACCATCTCGCCGCCTAGGGGAGCTTTAGTTCCGACAACAACAGCTTCCGCTACCTTGGGATGAGTCATCAAGACATCCTCTACTTCTAGAGGGTCTACTTTGTGTCCGCCAGTGTCAATAAAGATTTTCTTCCGTCCAGTTAGGTAAAGACGCCCTTGTTCATCTTTTTTCCCTAAGTCACCTGTAAAGAAGTGACCATCTTGGAACGCCTCTTTATTCACTTCTGGTAAGTTGTAATACCCTGTTGTTAGGGTTTCGCTTTTGATGACGAACTCCCCAATGTCACCAGTAGGCAATTCATTACCCTCGTCATCCATCACCTTGATTTCTACATTCTTCATCGGTAAACCGATGGAATCGTACTGAAGGTCAGCTTCATCCTCTAAGTTGATCGCAACAGCCCCTGCCTCTGTACAACCATAAAGTTGTCTGAGAGGAATACCAAATCGGTGCAGGAATTTATCAAAAGTATCTTTGGATAAGAAGTTCCCTGCTGAGATACAGGCTCTCAAACTCGCGAAATCTACTTGAGTCTGATAGGGCGTTGCTGCCAGAATACTATAGATGTAAGGTACGGCTGGCAGAATCGTAATCTCCTCGGTTTCTATGAGATTTAAGACTCGCGGACAGCGGAAAACGAATGGCATCTCAACAGCAACGCCATTCTGAATAAATTGCTCTAGTATTACTAGGGTTGCTCCTGTAAAGGTAGCTGCTAGTAAGCATTCTCCAAACCCATAAGCGTGAAACAGCGGTACTATGCACAAGATATTGTCGGACGCTGTGACGTTTAGGGTAGTTACACAATTGTTCGCTTGGTGAAAGAGGTTCTTTTGAGTTCTCGATACTCGTTTCGGTCTTCCTGTAGAACCAGACGAGTACTGATAAATGACATCTCCTTCATAGGGTGCTGTCTCTTCAAAATTAGCCGTGTCTTTTTGAATGAGGTCATTAAAGGAAGCACTTGATGGATAAACTCCATCAATCACAACCAGCTCGATTTTTCTGTCGAATTTTGAGATAACCTTCTGGCAAAGTTCAGCCCGTGCCATGTCGGTAATGATGACACTCGCGCCAGTATCACTGATGTAAAAGTTGATTTCAGCTTCTTTAAACATGGGGTTTAAAGGAAGTGCGATCGCCTTCAACGTAGCTGCCGCATAGAAGCTGATGACAAACTCTGGGCAGTTTGGTAAAATTATGGCAATGGAGTCAGATTTCTCGACACCTATTGAACGTAGTCCGTTGCTTAATCCAACGACTTTTGTATAAAGCTCTTGGTAGTTTAGCCTCAGTTTGTCGTAGACAAGAGCCGTTTTTTCAGGATAGCGTTCAACCGTCTTGAGCAAAGTTTGATGCAGCATGGTAGAGCCTCGCTGATTTGAACTATTAGAGTTTTCCCAATTGGAATTCGGGAAAGTTCAGGTTAATCAGAGTCTAGGTATTACAGAGTAAAATTCTTGCAAAAGTCAAAGCTAGCGGCGTAGCTATAGTACTTATCACTCCGGTCCTTCCTTTTTATGCAAGAAACGCAAATTTTGCGGGAATTTTTACACTGGAGGGTAAATCGATAGTTTGAGCGATCGCAAGTTACCGTTCTGTAATGATCGCTTCGATTTCTAGATCTAACTCTGAACGGCAGATATCCGAGCGAAGATAGAGGATATGGTCGTCTTCAGACGCAAAAATGCTTTGAGAAAACAGGTTGCGGACGTATTCTACATCTTCTAGATGTCTGATATAGACCTTAAAAGTTCGGTCATATTTTGCCGGATCGGGCATAGTTCCGTGATAACTCAGCCGTTCATGTAATAAACCCATCCGTTCAAATACCAGACTCATGTTGTCAAGAGTGGTATGCAACTGTTCACTAATATTCCTGAGAGTTACTGATTCGTGACTCTTAATACTAGCGGTTCCCGATAAATAGCCAACTTGTTTGCCATCCTGATACACTACCGTACCTCGTGCAAAACTCGGCGCTCTTGGCCCATACTGTTTGGGATAGTGGAAAGCTGGGACTTGTTCAGGATTTTCCGTATTAGTCGCTGTTTCTTTACCTGCGATGAAATAAAGAACCAATTTGTTGTCGTTGATACCAACGGCTGAGGCAGCAGGCATTTTAACATTGAAATCTTCACCATAGAAGGCTTCAAATGCCAAAGAACGACCCTTGCAAAAAGAACGGTAGTTTTCTAAGTCAAAGGCTTCTTCGTTAATGTAGGGAACATAGTTCCAGACACGGTATAAGTTCCAGTCTTTGGTCAACTCTAAGAAGTTGAGATAAATCTCATAGGCTGACTGTTCTAAAGGAAAGTCTACTTCTTTGACCAATGCTCCAGCGAATCTATCGGCTGTTTCAACGATATGAAACCCTAACTTTTGGTAGATTCGTCCCGGCTGAGAAATTATGTACTCTGTATCGTGTTGACCTAAGATAGGGATTTTTACCGATAAGTCAACGGTATTCCCGGTAGTGATGCAAGCCGTCTGATTCTGACCAAAACGAACGCGAAGGCTTTGGGTTTCTAGACCAACACCTGGAAGAGTTGTAAGGGAAAGAGTCATCTTTGTGACCTCCAAAATAAAGCAGATACACGGCGAGATATCCACAACTATCTTCTTCTAAAAGACTGGGAACAATAGTTGTAAATAGCTCTCTCGTTCAGAACTGAAAGTTATTTTTGAATCACTCTTAAGCGTTGTCGAAAATAATTACACGATCCCCTGGAATTGGATAGAGCTATCTGTAAAACTTTATCAAAACTATATAAAGAAATATTGCGTTTTTCCTTAAATTGGAGTAGAGCAGACGCAAAAGCCTTTGGCTGTAAGAAGTCGTTAAGTGTTTACAAATAAAAAAAGTTTGCCTTGACGTGTGAAGTCTCGGCAAAGATTGCTGAATTATGCATAAAACTTTTAATCGTTACAGTTGCCCATGTTGATTGAGACGAGAGGTTCTTAAGTAGTTGCACAAAATTAATTACACAAAATCTAGGTGAAATTCTTGCCTGGTAAAGAATCAGTATGTAATTAATTCTGTTTGGTTACTTATTCATCGCCATACCGATGAGGAAGAAGCGATAGTCGGCGGATACACGCCGATAATCGCCAGTTAAACTGAGGAAATTTCTAGTTTTGAGATTTACTCGTAGGGTCAGCGAACGCTTTGAACTCAACAGCGTCATGACTACAGAAGAGGCGCACACCCCTACTATGATCAAGTGATAACTCGCGTAGCCGATCTTGATTAAGGAGCCGCGCCTTGCGATCCACCTCCATCATCCACTGGTAAGCACGTAGTCCCGGTGTGCAGTGGCGCTTGGGATTCATCTCGTGCCGATAAAAGTAGGCATCGCCTGCATTCAAGAGCCAACCCTCTGATGTCTCAATGGCAATACCAGCATGACCTCGCGTGTGACCAGCAAGCGGAATTAGGAGAATCTCCGGAGGCAGTCCATCAAGGTTACGGACTGCCTCAAAACCGAACCAGGGTTCACCCCCTGCTGAATAGTACTGCCAGTGTTTGACTTCATCCCACTGTCCTGGCCGATAGCGCCGACTGGCGATGAAACCGCCCCGATCCTGTGCGGCATCCATTTCAACCTGCATAATGTGTACCGTTGCTTCAGGGAAATCCTCTAGACCGCCTGCATGATCGAAATCGAGATGGGTTAGCACAATGTGCCGCACATCACTTGCAGAAAATCCGAGTTGCTCAACCTGATGGATCGCCGTGTACTTGCGCTCAAACTGGATGTTATTAAAGTGGATGAAAAATGGACTAAGCCGTGAGTAAGGCGACTGAACATCACGCAGTCCAAAACCAGTATCAATGAGAACCAGTCCCTGATTTGTTTCAACGAGCAGGCAGTGGCAGACAAGGCGAGCCGTTAGCCCAGGGCTGAACCCATCGAAGAGTGCCCCGCCTATCGGACACATGCAGCCGCAGTTGAGATGATGAATTCGCATGAATACTCTATTACGTCTCTGACTGCTTAGGGTTTGAGGACAATTTTGATGCAGTTGTCTTTTTTGTCCTTGAAAATCTCGTAGCCGTGCGGGGCTTGCTCTAGTGGTAGACGGTGGGTGATCACGAACGATGGATCGATATCGCCATTTTGAACATGATCTAGTAACGGCTGCAAGTATCGATGAACGTGTGTTTGCCCTGTTTTCATGGTTAAGCCTTTGTTCATAAAAGCACCCATCGGCATTTTGTCTACAAAGCCTGTGTAAACACCGGGAACCGATACCGTACCCCCTTTGCGACAGGCAACGATCGCTTGACGCAACACATTGGGTCGGTCAGTTTCTAAACGCACCGCTTGCTTGGCTTTGTCATAGAAGCCTTCCAAACCCAGTCCGTGAGCTTCCATTCCTACCGCATCCATTACCGAGTCGGGACCACGCCCACCTGTCATCTCCTTCAGGGCTTCACCCACCTCGATTTCCTCATAGTTCAAGACTTCTGCCCCACCTTCTTTCGCCATCTGGAGACGTTCGGGAACGCGATCAATCGCAATGACACGCCCAGCACCCAGCATAAAGGCACTTCTAATAGCAAACTGCCCAACCGGTCCACAACCCCAAATCGCAACAGTATCTCCTGGCTCAATGTCACAGTTTTCTGCTGCCATATATCCGGTAGGAAAGATATCGGTGAAAAATAGGACTTGTTCGTCTGTTAGTCCATCGGGAATCTTGAACAAACCAACATCAGCAAAGGGAACACGGGCATACTCCGCTTGACCTCCCGCGTAGCCCCCTGTCAGATGGGAGTAGCCGAAAAGTCCCGATGGGGAATGACCCATCATTTGTTCTGCCATCCAAGCATTGGGGTTGGAGTTATCGCACAGTGACCATAAACTGCGGTTGCAGAAGAAACACGATCCGCAGGAAATGGTAAAGGGGACAACTACGCGATCGCCTACTTTCACATTCTTAACGCTACTGCCTAGCTCAACGACTTCTCCCATGAATTCATGACCCAGAATGTCGCCCGGTTTCATGGTTGGGTTGTAGCCGTCATAAAGATGTAAATCAGAACCACAGATTGCTGTTGACGTGATTTTAACAATCGCATCACGCGGATTAATAATTTTTGGGTCGGGTACGGTTTCGACTTGCACATTGTGAGTACCTTCCCAGCAAACTGCTTTCATCTATTTAAATTCCTAAAGTGTATTTCGATGTTCTTGACAAATCGTGGAGTCCTCAAGCGATGAGAGTTCAACCTAAGGATTAGCCGTTGACGACTGTACCGCCGTTGGGATGCAAGATTTGACCCGACATATAAGAGGAGTCATCGGAAGCCAAAAACACATAGCTGGGGGCAACTTCTTCCGGTTGACCAGCGCGTGACATAGGTACTTGCTTACCGAATTTCTCAACTTTGTCTTCGGGGAAAGTAGCAGGAATTAGTGGTGTCCAAATTGGTCCGGGAGCAACACCATTAACACGAATTCCCTTTTCAATTAAGCTCTGTGACAGTGAGCGGGTAAAGGCAACAATTGCACCTTTAGTGGCAGAGTAATCAAGCAGTTCAGGGCTGCCCTTGTATGCTGTTACCGAGGTCGTGTTAATGATGGCGCTTCCCTCTTTGAGGTGGGGTAGTGCCGCTTTAGTTAGATAAAACATCGAGAAGATGTTGGTACGGAAGGTGTGTTCTAGCTGTTCTGAGGTAATGTCCTCAATGCTATTCTGGGGATGCTGTTCAGCGGCATTGTTGATCAGAATATCCAGACGACCGAACTGATCAATGGTCTGTTGCACAACTTGCTGGCAGAATGATTCATCTCCAAGATCTCCGGCAATCGGTAGGCAGTTGCGCCCTAATTCTTTAACCATTTGCTTCGTCTTTTCGGCATCTTCGTGTTCATTTAAGTACACGATCGCCATATTGGCTCCTTCTTTGGCAAATGCGATCGCAACGGCTCGACCAATACCACTATCACCCCCAGTAATCAGTGCAACTTTCCCTAATAGTTTGTTACTACCTTGATACTTAGAATCATCTGCCTTAGGCTTCGGAGTCATTTGCTCTTCGCTACCAGGTTGTTGTTCCTGATGTTGTGGCGGTTGTAGCTGTTGCTCTGTTGGCATAATATCCTCCTTGCTTGTCTCAATAGAGACTCTTAACATCCGCAAGGTTATCTACTCTAAGTAGAAGCAGAATCAATCTTTGGCTGGAAAAGTGACTATGTTTGATTACTCCTGAGGAAATAGACAAATTATGAGAACTCTACCTTCAATAGGAGAGTACTATTACTGATTATTTTTCAAACCACTGGTAATTCAGGCTTACTTCAAATGAGCGGTGCAGTAGCTGTAGGAAAATTTTGTAATCAGGGATACAGTAGTTTTTACCTCTATTCCAAAAGATAGAACTTAACATTCGATGAGGTACAGTACTTTTGGAAGAAGAGAGAGCAAAAGAGTTTCTTTAGGTTAATAGTTAGCTTTATAAAAAGCAAAAGCCGCCTCCATACAGAGACGGCTTGATTTATTGCTGATTTAGCTTAAGATACGTGACCTCTAGTAGAAGCAATATCTCGATTGCTTTTACCGACTAACTCTTAGTAGTCGAAGTCGCCACCCATGCCAGCACCAGCACCAGCAGCAGCGTTATCCTTCGGCTCAGGCTTGTCAACGACAATGCACTCAGTCGTCAACACCATACCGGCGATCGAGGCGGCATTTTGCAGAGCAGAACGAGTAACTTTAGCAGGGTCAACGATACCAGCTTCAAACATATCGACGAACTCATTGGTTGCCGCGTTGAAGCCAACGTTAAAGTCCTTCTCTTTCACACGCTCAGCAATAACTGCACCGTTTTGACCAGCGTTCTCAGCAATCCGCTTTAGAGGTGCAGCAAGCGCACGGGCAACAATCAAAGCACCAGTTAGGGCTTCCCCTGTCAATGTTTCGTTTGCCCAAGCTTCTAGATGAGGAGAGAGGTGAGCCAGGGTTGTACCACCACCAGGAACAATACCTTCTTCCACAGCCGCTTTTGTTGCGTTGATCGCATCTTCCAGACGCAGCTTGCGGTCTTTCATTTCGGTTTCAGTAGCCGCGCCGACTTTCACAACTGCGACACCACCAGCAAGCTTCGCTAAGCGCTCTTGCAGTTTTTCCTTGTCGTAGGAAGACTCAGTTTCATCGATTTGACGACGAAGCAGCTCGCAACGGGTTTTAACCGCCACATCGTTACCTTCAGCAACGATGGTGGTGTTGTCTTTGGTAATGGTGATACGACGGGCTTTGCCTAGCATATCCAACTTGGTGTTGTCTAGCTTCAGACCAGCATCTTCGGTGATAACTTGACCACCAGTGAGAACGGCGATGTCTTCGAGCATCGCTTTGCGGCGATCGCCAAATCCAGGAGCCTTGATTGCGGCAACGTTCAGTACACCCCGCAGACGGTTGACAACCAGAGTGGCGAGGGCTTCTTTCTCAATATCTTCAGCGATAATCACCAAAGGACGACCGGAACGAGCCACTTGCTCCAGAACAGGTACCAAGTCTTGTACCAAGGTGATTTTCTTATCGGTTAGCAGGATGAAAGGCTCTTCGAGAACCGCTTCCATCCGCTCCATGTCGGTGGCGAAGTAAGGGGAGATGTAGCCTTTGTCAAAGCGCATCCCTTCGGTGATTTCCAATTCGGTGGTCATCGACTTCCCTTCTTCCAAGGAAATCACACCTTCTTTGCCCACTTTGTCCATCGCTTGAGCAATCATCTGACCGACTTCATCGTCGTTACCCGCAGAGATTGCAGCAACTTGCGCGATCGCTTTTGAGTCTTCAACTTGCTTAGCGTGTTCAGCAATCTTTTCTACTAGGTAGACAGTTGCCTTATCAATCCCACGCTTTAGGGCGATCGCATTTGCACCAGCCGCAACGTTACGCAAGCCTTCTTTGACCATCGCGTGAGCCAGTACGGTTGCTGTTGTGGTACCGTCACCAGCCGCATCATTGGTTTTGGAAGCCGCTTGGCGAATCAAAGCAACGCCAGTGTTCTCAACGTGGTCTTCCAGTTCAATCTCTTTAGCAATGGTGACACCGTCATTAACGATCTGAGGAGCACCAAACTTCTTCTCTAGGACTACGTTACGACCCTTTGGACCTAGGGTAACAGCGACGGCTTCTGCCAGAATATCCATTCCCTTTTCCAGGGCGCGACGAGCGTTTTCGTTGTAAATGATGCGTTTAGCCATATATGTTTAGTTCAGTCAGTAAAAGAACTATTTGTGAAAGGGTCAGTGGTTAGGGTTCAGTTGCTATTAGTCGCTTGCAACTGACAAAAAAGCTAATCGCTTGCCTACTTAAGAAACGATGGCGAGAATATCTTTTTCCGATAGCAAGACGTACTCGTCGGTACCTAGCTTGATATCGGTACCAGCGTACTTGGAATAAAGAACCTTGTCGCCAACTTTGACTTCAGGTTCAGCGCGGGAGCCATCGTCGTTGCGCTTCCCAGGGCCAGTTGCGACGATTTCCCCAATTTGGGGCTTCTCTTTTGCGTTGTCGGGTAACAAAATGCCCCCGGCAGTTTTCTCTTCAGCAGCGCTCACCTTCACGAAGACGCGATCGCCCAACGGTTTAACGGTGGAAACACTCAGAGATACAGCGGCCATACAAATCTCTCCTGTCTACTTCTTTCGGCTGAGTTAGCACTCTCAGCTCCTGAGTGCTAATTTACTCAACCTGAGCAGGTAATTGCAACAAATTTTCCTGTACGGGTTCCCGAACTAACAGCTCAGTTATACCTACAATTCATGTAGGGAGGCACTTAGATAGCCATTGAAGGAATTTTATTTGTATAGAAAGACCAGACACCTTTGCTCCAGAACTAAGTAAGAATACTTAAAACTTAGAGGTGGTTGACTCACAGCTAGTATCCAACTACCTCAATCCGGGGGTAGATATAGTATTAGCCGGGGCGCTTAAGCGTCTGTGGGGAAAAATTTAAGTCAACTATTCAGTAGCTATGCAAGCCAACAAAACTGACGATAATCTAGCGGAATCATGCAGCTGTGAAGCCTTAAACACAAATAGTGCTTCAGACAAAAGCGCATTGACAGCTTGTATTAAAAGCTTGGGAATCAATCAAATTCAGCGACATATTTTTATTTGTGCTGATCAAACTAAACCCAAATGCTGCTCAAAAGAAGCTGGTCTAGAAGCCTGGGACTACTTAAAAAAGCGCCTCAAAGAGTTAAACCTCGATCAACCAACTGACTCTCAACCAAGCGGTGTCTTCCGCACAAAAGCAAATTGTCTACGAGTTTGTGCCTCTGGTCCACTCATGGTAATTTACCCAGATGGTGTATGGTATCGCAATGCGACACCGGATGTGATTGAACGGATTATTCAGGAGCATTTGATTGGGAACCAGATTGTGGAAGACTATGCGATCGCAATTCATCCATTACCACAAATTGTCCAATCCCCAACTCATGCCTTAGAGAAGATAAAACAAACCGACGAAATTCTTTCTGAATAGATAGAACAGGCACCTTATTATCATCGTTCCTGATAAATTAACATAGTACTTACTGTGTATAATTCCATTCATTCCTCTACTGCCTTTCTTGCGATAGCGAAGCGAGTAAAGCGAAGCGCAGATCGCATCCAAATAAATCTTGCTCCTAAGCAAGTGATGGCAGAGATTCTCGACTTGTATAACTTCGGCTGTAGCGAATTTCGTAGCGTTTAAACAGTCTTGCGGATAATGACAAAACAAAAAACTAATTAATCTCAGCAAGCAAAGCATAACAAGTATCACAAGTTATGAAAGAAAATGGTGTTAGAGATAACAAGCGACTGCTGCTGATTGATGATGACCCCAACCTTATCTTGCTAGTTAAGGATTACCTAGAGTTTCGGGGATATGAAGTCGTCACGGCTGAGAATGGTCGAGAGGCACTAGAGGTTCTAGAGCAAGACATTCCTGACATGATCATCTGTGATGTCATGATGCCAGAGATGGATGGCTATGCATTAGTCGAGCATGTCAGACAAGACCCCCGTACCAGTTGGATTCCAGTACTATTCCTCTCGGCAAAAGGTCAAAGCCAAGACCGAGTAAGAGGACTTAACACAGGTGCTGATGTCTATATGGTGAAGCCATTTGAGCCAGAAGAACTCGTAGCGCAGGTGGAATCATCACTCAAGCAAGCCACTCGCTTGATTCATCACTCTAACGCTACCGCAGACGCTGCACCTAGAATTCAGGTGCCTTTTGATGTAGAGCTGACACCAACAGAACTAAAGGTTGTTCAATTCGTCGCACGGGGGATGGCGAATCGAGAAATTGCTGAGCAAATGAATGTAAGCCAGCGAACCATAGAGAGTCATGTTTCCAATATGCTGGGCAAAACAGGTCTCCACAACCGCACCGAGTTGGCACGCTGGGCGATTGAAACTAGTATGGCTTGAAGTGGTTGTTGGTTGTTTGCAAAACTCATCTACTAAAAACTAAAAACTAACAACTAACAACCACTTACCAACCATCTTTTTCTGTATCTAATTCCCCCCAAATTTCCAAATCCATTTCATCTAAGTAGATTAAAGCGCTTTGTATTTGGGGACTTGTACCTCGCAGTTCCAGGTCAAACCAGCCATCATCTCGCGCATTCGCGCCCAAGAGAGCAGCGGCAATATTCACCGTTACGCCATGGTGAGAAACCAGCCGCGAGATGACAGGTTCATCGTTGTACTCTTTGGGAATGCGAACACGGATGCGAGTGTGAGTGGGTCTACTAGAACCTGGAGTCTCGTTTTCTTCAGTTAGTTGAAGCGGTTCCAGTAGCTTCTCTTGAAAGTTATCAATGCCATGCGTGGTCATGGTTGCCTCCTTTTTAAGTGTCCTTAATACGGGTTCTACGCTCTAGAATTTCTTTGAGTACGAGAGTAACTAAGGCAAGTCCTGCAAGCAGAACAGCAGCTGAGTAGGCAGATTGAGTGGCATACTGCTTGTAAGCTTCTTCAACAAACAGGGGTAGGGTTTGAGTTTTGCGGGCAAGGTTGCCAGAGACAACGGATACTGCCCCAAATTCACCCATGGTTCTGGCGTTGGTTAGGAGAACACCATATAACAGACCCCAGCGGATGTTAGGGAGAGTCACACGCCAGAAGATTTGCCAATCCTGAGCGCCTAAGGTTTTAGCGGCTTCTTCTTGCTCAGCACCAGCATCTTCTAGAACAGGAATGACTTCACGGGCGACAAAGGGGAGAGTGATAAACGAACTTGCCAGTACCATTGCAGGCATCGCGAAAATAATCTTGATGTTATGTGCCTCTAACCAAGGACCAAACCAACCATTGCGCCCATAGAGCAGCACTATCATTAGACCAGCCACAACAGGAGATACGGCAAAGGGGATGTCTAAGAGGCTAATCAGAAAGGTTCGACCCCGAAATTGATTCCGCGCAATTACCCAAGCGGCACAAAGTCCAAATACGGTATTTATGGGTACGACAATCAGAGCAATAATTACGGTAAGCCAAACAGCGTGGGCGAAAGCCGATTCCGTCAAGTTACCGAAGAAGGGGCCAAAACCTTGTTTAAAAGCTTGGACAAAGACGTTGAGGGCAGGAATGAATAAGACTAGCGCTAAATATGCGATCGCCACAAGAATCAAAGCAATCTTTACCCAACTACCTTCACGTTTTTGGGAAGCTGGCGGAGTATCCAGTGACTCTGGATTAAACGATTTTCCTACTACATTAGAGTTCATAGCGTCGTCCCCAAGCTTGTAACACGTTAATCGCTAGCAGAATTAACAGCGAAAGTAACAATAGAACAGTACCAATTACGGTTGCGCCGCTATAGTCGTATTGTTCTAGGCGTTGGATAATCAGTACCGAGGCGATTAAGTCCTTAAACGGAATGTTAGAAGCCACAATCACTACTGAACCGTATTCGCCAACGGCACGAGAAAATCCCAGTGCAACACCCGTCAAAATCGCTGGAAACAATGGAGGCAAAACTACACGCCAAAACGTTTGCCATTGCGACGCTCCCAAGCACCAAGCGGCTTCTTCTACCTCATGTTCCATTTCCTGTAACACTGGCTGCAACGTCCGTACAACGAAAGGCAAGGAAATGAATATCATCGCAATGCCTACCCCCAAACGGGTGAAGGCTATCTTAATCCCGAACGGTGCTAGCAGCGAACCGATCCAACCGTTATCACTGTAAACCGTTGCTATGGTTAAACCAGCAACCGAGGTGGGTAGAGCAAATGGTAAATCAATTGCTGCATCAATAATCCGCTTGAACGGGAAATCATACCGAACCAAAACCCAGGTGATTAAAATCCCAAAGACACCATTAATCAGTGCCGCAACTAAGGCAGTGACGAAGGTCACTTCATAGGTAGACAGAGCAATAGGACTAGTTGCAATTCTCCAAAATTCCGCTGGTGATTCGGTGCTAGCTTTTAACGCTAGTGCTGCTACAGGTAGTAGCAGCATGATCGTGAGATAGCCTAGTGTGATTCGCCAAGGCCAGGACAGCCCAAAAAGCTGGCGAACTGGATTTTGCCAAGCAGGAGTTGGCTTGGAAGGAGAAGATGTGGTCATTGTTTAGGTAGTTATTGGTGATTAGTTATTGGTTATTGGTCAAGAACAACTAACCGCTAATTACTTGGTAACTATTGCTAGCTGGGGGTTCTGCTAGCATCTCTTGTCTACGCTTTGGCTTGAATTTTGTCGAAAACAGCACCGTCCTCAAAGAACTTGCTCTGAATCTCGTCCCATCCCCCTAAATCTTTAACAGTGAAGAGGGTTTTAACTTTGGGGAACTTGCTTTCCACTTCTTTGGCTACAGTCGGGTCAACTGGACGGAATCCTACGTTGGCAAATTCTCGTTGGGCTTCTGGAGTGTACAAAAACTTAACAAAGGCTTCAGCAACTTCACGAGTGCCATGTTTATCAACATTTTTGTCTACAACGGCGATTGGGTTGTCAATGGAGATGTTGACATCAGGCACAACATAGGGAAGTTTCTCTCCGTTTTGTCCTGCCAAAATCATCTCGTTTTCGTAGTTAATTAAGGCATCTCCCTGACCTTGCTTGAAGAATACATCACTCGCTTCACGAGCATCTCTGGGGAGTATGGGTGCGTTCTTGATAACCTTCGTGGTTAAGTCAAGTGCTTTTGTCTCATCTGCACCTGTTTTAGTTACAGAACCCCACAAAGCTAAGAAATTCCAACGTGCGCCACCAGAGGTTTTGGGGTTAGCCGTAATCACACTCACTCCCGGTTTTGCCAAGTCTGCCCAGGTTTTGATGCCTTTCGGATTACCGTCACGGGTGACAATTGCGGCAACAGATTTGCTGACAATCCCATCCTCAGGTGATTCTTGCTCCCAACCTGGTTGGATGAGTCCTGCTTTTTCAATCTTCTTGGTGTCAAGAGCGAGTGCTAGGTGTACAACGTCAGCTTCTAAGCCATCAATCACTGCACGAGTTTGAGAACCCGATCCACCATAACTCTGGTTGAAGGAGACGTTTTGGTTATGCTCTTTCTTCCATTGTTCGACAAACTGGGGAATAATTTTCTCATGGGCGGCTCTTGTGACCGCAAAAGAAACAAGGGTCAACTCAACATCACCTTTGGCACCTGCTGCGCTAGAACCGCCACTGCCACTAGAACTGGTATCTGCGCCAGGACCAGAGCAGGAGGCGATCGCTACACTTAAGCTCACTCCTATGAGAAAGAACGACACAACCTTTTTGAGCGAAGAAGGTCTGAGCCATCTAGTTATCTGTTGACTTGACAATTGAGGTACCTTAAGCTTATGGGTTTCTTGCCACAATCGCATACGAACGTTCTCCTTTAAATCTACGGTTATTCGGTAGGGTTACCGATAATAACAGATATGACAATAGATAGTACAACAGATAAAAAAATTTGTGTTGGTTATCAATAATTTTTCAATAAAAGCAACTTGCAGTTAGGGGTTTTAGCGATCGCATCAGTGTCGCCACTCCGCCAGGAACTTGCGATCGCCAATTTGTCAGTGTAAAACCTAAACTCAGAAGATGAATAACAACAAAATTTGCTAAACTAAGCGATGGTGAGTTTTTGGGCAGTAGTGTTCCAGACTTTGCTATATTGTTTTTAGTTGCTGGTGTAGCTCAGTGGTAGAGCAGCGGTTTTGTAAACCGCCGGTCGCAAGTTCAAATCTTGTCACCAGCTTGTTAATAAATCAGGCGTTCTAAGTCGGCTGGCGTGTTGCAGTTGAATAGTACTTGCGTGTCACTGACTGGCAGTTCCTTTACTGGATGTTGGGCTAGCCAGCGCTGAAACGATCGTCCTCCCTCGTTGATGAATTGGGTTAGCAGTGGCAGACATTGACATCGGTAAAAACCACACAGGGGTTCCCAGCGATGAGATTGTCGAGGTAGCAGTGCGATCGCATCTGGAGCCGTCTTTTCTAGTTCTGTTGCCCAATCTTGCAAAACTTGAACCTGCAACTGGGGTAAATCACAGGCAAGTAATAGTACCCAATCTGTCTCAACCTGAGCTAACCCTTGGGCAAATCCTACCAGCGGCCCATGAGAACTTGCTTCTCCTGGTAAAGGAACTTCCCGTATTACACGACAGCCTTCCGGTAAAATGTCTTGATATCGTTCAGGCCAAGGAGTTACAACATAAATCTGAGTGGTGCAATCTAGTGCAACATTACAGACCTGTCGCAGTAACGGGATGCCTTGAAGCATAATCATCGCTTTGTCCCGACCCATGCGAGAACTCTGTCCACCTGCAAGTACAATCGCAGAAAAAGATGCTGTCTTACCCATCCGTACAACAACGGGATACTTTGCTTTAGACTACATCAGAACAGAAACTTTATCCCCATTGGATCTGTTAATTAAGATTAGAAGCCTGCCGTCCACCAAGCCGCTGTTGTTGCTCTGATGGAAGAGTCTTAACAGAAATCGTGGCGTAGGGATTCTGAAGCTGACCGATAATCATTAATCGGATAAAATCCCCAAGTCCCTCAATCAAGCGGGCGTTGCGTAAGCCACCACAGTCCACAGGAGCAAAGCCAATATCTTCAGCTAAAGACATTACCACTTGCCTTGCTTGAGCATCGTCTCCCGCAACAAACACAGAAACGCTATAGTCTTTGAGCGGTGTTGGTGCAAGTTCAAACACTTCCTGTGCCATTGTGTTAAAGGCTTTGACAACACGGGTCTTGGGAACTTCTGCGGCTAGCTTCTCCGCTAGGGATTGCACAATTGGTGGGTAGGCGAATCCTTCTGGAACATCAAAATTATTGCAGTCAATAAGAATTTTTCCCGACAGAACTTCGGTTGAGGATAAGACTTCGGCGGGATTCATGCCCCGGACGGTGTACAGCAGTACGTCTCCAAATGCGGCTGCCTCATCATTCGTGCCTCCTGTTGTGCTATGTCCTACAACTTCAGCTATTGCTTTTCCTTTCTCCGCATCACGAGTACCAAAAAACACCTCATGCCCTTGCTCAGCCCACAAAATGCCGAGGGAACGACCCATATTGCCACTGCCGATAATGCCGATTTTCATAGCTTGAGAACCTTTTTGAAGTGAACGCAAGACTCCCTTACTCTACAACGGTGCATTAGCTTTAGTTTGATAGCGGCACTGTCTAGGTTACGATACCCCGATTGCTCCTCCGTGTTCTATTGCGCTGACTACAGTTTCAGGCAAATTTTGCAATCAAAATTAAGGTAGCTTGTAGCTGGCAACTCGAATATTCAGTTCCCCCTCTCGTGGATCGCGGCTAAACACAAAAGCACCTTCCTCCTTTTCTCCACTGGCGAGAAAATCTATTTGCTGTTCGCCGGATTCCTCGACTTCTCCGTTAATGCTGAGTTCAGCAATTACCTGGACTGACTCTGCTGTCTCACCGCCAGTGTTGGTGATTGAAAAAGGAACATAATACTGTCCTGGTACTTCACGAATTTCAGGATTAGGTGTCACAGATAGAACAGGCGGTCGATTCTGCTGAGTAACCCACTTGTAAATGATCAATCCAACAATTGCAGCCAGAATGAGCAAAGCAATACTAAATGTTGTCCATTCAGCAGGCGATCGCTCCAGCTTTTGTTTAACTTGTGGAGAAGAATCAGTGTCATTCATAGCGCAATGCGTCCTGCTGCGCCGCCAATACTTGCTGGTAATCCCAATAATACTGTGTGACTTAACCACAGTGTCCACGGGTCATCAATCGTTAATCGGTTGAAAAAAAATAACATAAATGCCGCCGCAAAAAGTGATACAAGATAAGATGCGACAGTTTCACTGATTGGACGCTGAAAGATCCCTTGCTGCTGTCGGCGCTTTTTCTGAGTGGTAAAGCCAGCTTGGAAGACAATGCCGTAGGAAATGATCAGTGATGCCACAATAATCGCCAAAAGCCACAGGGGCGATGCTGATGCATTAAGCATGGGGATTTCGTCAGTCGGCGCAATGTTGAAGGCAATGATTGTTGCACCAATTAAAGTTGCCCCAATGTCGGCGAGAGTTGCGTTTATCTCTTGTTTGTCTGCTTTTTTCTTCTGTTTAGCTTTGTTATCGGAGTCTGCACTATTAGTAGATGACCAGCGATCACCACTTAGAAATGCACGGGATAACGCTGCGCCTAGTGCAAAAGGAACACTCTCTAGGATTAACTTACCCAGTGCTTCTTCCAATGGCGTTCCCACTCGAATTTCACCCAAGAGAAACAGCATGAAAGTAGCACAAGCAATACCAATAGCTAGCACTTCAACGCTATCCATACAAGTATCGAGGAAGTGCATACTTTGAGTTTTGCGAAAGCCTTCCGTACGATTGAGTAGGAAAACAACGGCAAAGGTAGCAGCAAGAATAGCCAGCATCACAGGTGGAGGGGTCTGAGAACCAATCCACCAAACTTCCATTGTGTAGATTAGTGGAATGCCAAATAAGAAACCACCTGAAGCACCACGAATCATGTCGTCAATTTGATTTGACCACGATTGCGAATATTGACGTTTTTTTTGAGTGCGTTTTGCCATGAATGGGATATTAACCTTGATGCAGTCGCATTAATGCTTTGACAGGATAAAATCATCAGACGAGACAGTTCTTGCTTGCTACGATGTATCATTCTATACATAAAATCTTATCAAACCTTGCAAATTTGATAGCTCTCTCTACATATAGAGTTATTAACTGTTTTCATTCCTAAGTCGCGCAATGCGCTATTTACTACTAGCTGCAATTCGTAAAAGTCCTATCTTTTTATTAATTTTTTTTAATGCCCTATTTACATCTCGACTGGCAGCGATCGCATTTGAAGAACCGTCAAGTTCCCAATCTGTTCTCTCGGCATTCCCTAACAAAGAGAATCCGTCCTCTGGATCTCTGTGTCCCGCACAATTAGGATCTGCTATTGAAGCTGTAATCAACCGTCCCCAGTTAGGTCGTACTCGCTGGGGAATTTCGATTGAGCCATTATCGCAAAATGCGATCGCTCACAGTTTAAGTGTTAACCAAGACAATGCCCTCTATCGTCGTGAGGCAGAACACTACTTTATCCCTGCCTCAAATGTTAAGTTACTGACAACGGCGGCGGCTTTACTTCAATTAGGCTCCGACTTTCGGATTCGGACATCTATTTATTCGGCTGGTGTAGGTTCCTTGCGGGTAGTGGGACGAGGCGACCCCAGCCTCACAGATGTACAGTTAAGAGAATTGGCACAACAGCTAAAACGACAGGGTGTTCGTAACGTGCAGCAGTTGATTGTCGATGATGGTTACTTTCAAGGAGATGCGATTAATCTCACCTGGGAGTGGGAAGATGTTCAAGCAGACTATGGAACAGCAGTAAATAGCCTGATTTTGAATCAAAATGCGGCAGAATTGACCTTATCCCCTCAACAGGTTGGTCAACCACTGGAGTTAAGGTGGACAGATGCGATCGCAGCAAGGCAATGGCACATTGAAAATCAGTCAGTAACAGCTACATCCGCTGCACCAAGCACAGTGGAGGTGACTGGTGTTTTGGGTCAACCCTTGTTGCAGATTAGAGGACAGTTAGCCGTTGATGCGGAGCCAGAATCCTTCTATCTAGCGATTCTTGACCCGGCTAAGTACTTCTTGCAGCATTTCCAGCGCGTACTGCTGGAAGAGGGAATCCCTGTAGCAAGCACTGTGGTATCCAAGACAAGTACAACGGGTGAGCAGGAATTAGCCGCTATTGAATCTGCACCATTATCCGTTTTGCTAGTAGAGACAAATCAGCAGAGTAACAATCTTTACGCAGAAGTGCTGTTGCGTACACTTCAGATATCAAATGATACTCAGGCGAACAAAGATTCGGTTGAAATAGGACTGAATGAGGTCAAGGAAGCCTTAACAACTTTAGGAGTTAATCCAGAAAGCTATGTTTTAGTTGATGGTTCGGGACTATCCCGCCGAAACTTAGTGAGTCCAGATGCGATCGTCCAAACCCTCAAACTCATGGCACAAACACCGCAAGCGGCAGTATACCGAGAATCTCTCCCTGTTGCTGGTGTGAGTGGTACACTCCGCCGTCGCTTCCTAAATACCACGGCACAAGGTAATCTTCAAGCAAAGACTGGTACATTAACTGGTGCATCAGCGTTATCCGGATATCTGGATGTTCCTGGCTATCAACCCTTGGTGTTCAGCATCATGGTGAATCAATCTGACCAAACTGTCGCTAGTCTGCGCGAAGCCATTGATGAAATTGTTCTGTTACTCACTCGCCTACGTTCTTGTTGAACGTTTCGTTTCTACTAATACCAATTGGTTTAAAAATGACACGTCATTACAGAGCTTGAGAAGTTGCTAGAGGACGAGCAAAGTGGGATGCTCCCGAATGCGATCTGCTTGCAGCAGCGCTTCGCTATCGCAGATCAACTAGTGGCGTTGAGAGTACCGAAGCAAGATATCGTACTGGCATATCATGCACCTCATGTGAGACAGTACACAGAGTTTGCAGTGGGCTGAAGTCAAGTCATTCTGTAGTAGCCAGCATACTAATTGATAGGGCTGTTAAACCACAACTCCAGCGAAAACCCGGCTCCTATGAACCGGGTTGTTCTGCAATTGCTAACCTCAATTTCTTCGTCTCCTCACATCAAGCGGTTTTCAACCACTCTTCGGGTTTCTATCATCTAGCGCCCACTGCCGCGATTGTCATCTTCTTTAGTAAACTCAGCAGCAATATAGCTGAGTAAGTGGTGAGAGAACATGACAAAGCTTTCACTCAAATTCCCTAAATAGGATTGCAGTGAAAATACGGTCATGTAGTTGCACATACGTAGATCTCCATTTCAGAGTTTCCTCTGCGTTATTCAGCGAAAAGACACAACATCAGGACAAACTCAAAAATTCAATCCGTCCCGTACAGCCCAACAACTAGGAAAATCTATAATTGATAAGGGTTTGCTGAAAGTAGACCTTGCGAAATTATCCAGAGCTTGTTATGACCTCTCCTCGCCGCTACCACATCACCACCTTTGGCTGCCAGATGAACAAAGCCGACTCCGAACGCATGGCTGGCATTTTGGAAGATATGGGCTTTGAGTGGTCAGAAGACCCTAACGAGGCAAATCTACTCCTCTACAACACCTGCACAATTCGGGATAACGCTGAGCAAAAGGTTTATTCCTACTTAGGCAGACAGGCTCATCGCAAGCACCAACAACCCGACCTCACGCTTGTTGTTACTGGGTGTGTTGCTCAGCAGGAGGGAGAAGCCTTGCTGCGGCGGGTGCCAGAACTTGACTTGGTCATGGGGCCACAACACGCCAATCGTCTCCAAGATTTGCTGGAGCAGGTATTTGATGGCAACCAGATTGTTGCAACAGAACCAATTCAGATTGTTGAAGACATCACTAAACCTCGCCGCGATAGCAAAGTGACGGCTTGGGTGAATGTCATCTACGGCTGCAATGAGCGTTGTACTTACTGTGTCGTTCCCAATGTCCGAGGCGTTGAGCAATCGCGATCACCAGAAGCGATTCGTGCTGAAATGGAGCAACTGGGACAACAGGGGTATAAGGAAGTAACACTACTTGGACAAAATATTGATGCCTACGGACGTGACCTTCCGGGTGTTACCGAGTCCGGGCGGCACCAGCACACCTTGACAGATTTGCTTTATTATGTCCACGATGTGCCAGGGATAGAACGCCTCCGCTTTGCGACCAGTCACCCCCGCTACTTCACCGAACGCCTGATTCGTGCTTGTGCAGAATTACCGAAGGTATGTGAGCATTTCCACATCCCCTTCCAATCGGGAGATAACGAGATACTTAAGGCAATGTCACGGGGATACACTCATGAGAAATATCGCCGCATCATCGACAAGATTCGTCAGTATATGCCCGATGCTTCGATTAGTGCAGATGCGATTGTCGGCTTCCCCGGAGAAACGGAAGAACAGTTTGAGAATACGCTAAAGCTAGTAGAGGATATTGGCTTTGACTTGCTAAATACGGCAGCTTATTCGCCCCGTCCTGGCACACCAGCCGCAGTATGGGACAATCAGCTTAGTGAGGAAATAAAAAGCGATCGCCTTCAGCGTCTCAACCATTTAGTATCAACGAAAGCCGCTCAAGCCTCACAACGTTATCTTGGTCGTGTTGAAGAAGTCCTAGTTGAAGACCAAAATCCCAAAGACCCGACTCAAGTAATGGGACGCACAAGAGGCAACCGCCTCACCTTCTTTAGGGGAGATATTGAGGAATTAAAGGGTAAATTGGTCAACGGCAAAATTACTCAGGCGCGTGCCTTTAGCTTAACGGGTGAACGAGTAGACATACTTATCCCTACAGGCGGCTAGACATTAAAAGCGAAGTGGAGATACTGAGTTTCCCTCCCTAATTCATCATTTCCTCCCGATGATCGCCTCGATTTGGATACCTCCTCTTTGAGAGAAGATTCCAGGCGGCGCAATCAGCAGCCCAGTTGCGAAAAATCCGGTAAATTTGCTTTCAGGCAGCTGGACATCGTTCTGTCTCATGCGCCTTTTGCAAAGCTCGCACGTCTGCTTCCAAAGCCTGTGAATATTTCTGAAAAATGGCTTCTAAGAAAGCTAAAGTGTTCTTGGGGTGCTTGCATGGATGTTTAGGAACTGGGACAGAGCCTTAAGTGAATGAAGACTAAACGCTGGAGTGCTTGAATATTACTATCAATACATTCATCCCGCACTGCCACACTCACCAAAAACTCAGATTGCTAGCAGTTTACTTTCTCCCTCGAATACAATAGCGGCAATACCTCCCCAGCCTGAAAACTTTTAAGACAAGGAACAGCAGATGTTTAAGATAAAGAATCTGCTTTTAGAGAAAACAAAAAACGCAACATACCTGGAAAGATAGACAAGACACTCAATTAGTTCAACCAGGTTATTTTCTGCCAATAGAGGTTAAACGCAATGGGGCAACGGGACTTGCAACCGGAAAACTTTGGAGCCAGTGATCCACAGGGAGCAGAAGCTCTTTTGAGATCCATGACTCAGGATATTGAGAACCTGCGGCAAAATCTTGTTGCCCAGCTATCTCAAGATGTTGAGCGACTCCAAAGAGAAAAAGCCCAGTTGATTGACGATATCGAAAGGCTACAAACCCAGCGTCAGCAGCAAATTGTCCAACAACAACAATTAGTCCAGCAAATCACTCCGGCTCTAGCAAACCAGCTCCAAGAACTACTAAGAGAGCGGCTCAATCAACTACCAGTTCCCCCATCAGTCTCTGATAGAGGCAGTGCGCCCCTCGACGGCTCTGGAGGAGTAGGGGAAAGACAAGGCTCTATGCCGTTGCCAAGAGATACGGCTGTCAATGATTACAACGAAAATGCTTATCGGCTCATTGCCTCTTTAGATTCCACCCTGAGAACGACGTTCAAAACGTTGCAACAAGACCTCAGCAGCTATCAAAGCTCTCTTTCTCAGCAGTTGGGTCATATGTACAGCCTAGAGCAGCAAGGAGAGGCGATTTTAGAAGCACTTGTGAGTCGGCTCAGAGAAGAAATTCAATCTGAGTCGTTGGTGGCTAAGAATCCTCCGGTTGCACCTCCCACAGTACCACCACCTTCGCCCTTACCTCGTTTCGATAGGCAGGAGTATCCAGACAATAATCACAACAACTCCACTGTTGCTTCCTCTTCAACACGACCAGAGCCAAATGTACCGCTTGTACGAGAGCCAGAGCCGCCTGCCGCTATTCCCAAGCCACCACCTCGCACTCAACCCGCCTCCAAAGTCCAGCTTGGGTTTTTGCTCGTTCTCCTTTCCTCACTAGCACTCTCGTTTCTCAACATTGTTATTACAGTAATTCTCAACAAGTCACGAATTTTTGGGGTATTTGAACAAGGAGGATTTATTTCTCCAAGTGTGGGAAATTCGCTACTCATCCTGTGGCTACGAATGCTAGTTGTGGTACCGCTGATGACGGGTTTGACGACTATTCTTTACCCCAATATGTGGCGAGATATCAAGCAGTTTGCTCAGTCGAATGACCAGCCTTTATTTCTCAAAGTCATAGGCAGTGGATTCTTTCTATTTGTGTCCCAAGTACTCATCTATATGGCTTTGGGACCGATTTCACCGGGAGTGGCAATTACAATTTTCTTCATCTATCCAATCGTTACCGTGCTGTTGGCTTGGCTGTTATTTGGTGATCGCCCTAGCTCATTTCGCAGTACGATTATTGCCTGTGTCTTGCTGGGAGTTGTCCTGATCATGCTTCCAACTGGAGCGGCGAAGCTTTCTGGGTTGGGGGTTGCGGCGGCGGCTGGTTCTGGGATTGCCTTCGCTATTTACGTCATCCTGACGCAAATGTGTGCAAAAAAGCTACACCCAATTCCGTTTAGTTGGATTAACTTTGTGATCATTCTGGGCTTCTCTGGTCTTAGCTTGGCAGGACCGTTGCCAGAATCCTGGCGTTTTGAAGTTGACCCGGCGATGTGGCCGAATCTAATCATTAGTAGTGTGATTTTAGGGGCGATTACACTGGTTAGCTATCTGTTTAACAACATTGGTATTAGCTTGATTGGTGCGGCGAGAGCATCAATTTTAGGGGCAACTGGACCCGCGTTAACAGCGCTTTTAGCATTGGTGGTTATTCAAAGAGCATTGCTGCCACTACAAATGTTTGGAATGCTACTGGTTACTCTAGGAGTCGCTGCCTTGAGTTTTGAGCGATTGCGACAATCGCCTAAAACCCCTCAAACAGCTAGGCAAGCCCAAGCTAAATAATTGGGTACACATTGAATCGGCAATATCAACTTCTGGCAGAAGGGGCAAGGTAATTCTATATCTACCTTTCCCTTTTGGCTTAATTACATAGGCACGTCACAAGATACGCAAGGTTGAAAAATGCGATCGCTTTCGTGGCTACCCAGTAATCACACATTTATTGGCAACATTATTCATCTTGATCTGGCTTGACATTTAAGTAAATGCTTAACTATTATAAAAACAGTTAAGCATTCGCTTAAATATTGAGTTGAACTGTTGAGTAGACCTGCTGCCAGTACTGATATATTTCAAGCGATCGCAGATCCAACGCGACGCGCCTTATTAGATCGACTTCGTGACGGTGAACAACCTGTCAAGCAGTTGGCAGAACCCTTTGAAATGTCATTGCCAGCCATCTCTCAGCACTTGCAAATACTGTGTGAAGCTGGCTTGGTGTCTCAACGCAAAGCAGGACGACAGCGCCTCTATCGCCTGAACCCTGAACCTCTAAGGGAAGTGTCTGACTGGCTTATCCATTACGAGCAATTCTGGCAAGAGAGATTAGATGCTCTTGGCAACTATTTGGAGGAAAATCCATGCTCCGAGACGTAAAGACTGAAGTTTTTTACCCTTATCCCCCAGAACGACTCTGGCAAGTACTTACTAATCACCGTGCCTTGGCAGCATGGCTGATGGATAACGACTTTGAGCCACGAGTCGGACACAAATTCCGCTTTCAGCCTGATCCACAAAAAGGATGGGAAGAAGCCATCCACTGCGAAGTCATTGAACTCAATGAGCCAAGGAGTCTTTCTTATACCTGGCGAGGTGGTTTTATGGGTAAGCCAACTATTGTTACTTGGACACTCTTGCCTGTTGATGGAGGTACACAACTCCAGCTTGAGCATAAAGGCTTGGAGAGTGAGGTGACACCATTTAGTCAGCCGATGCGTCTTGCTCAAGCAAGACAGGACAACTCTATGTTCAAAGCAATAGAGACACAACTGCTACCAGTTAGTCCAAGAATGCCGTCAGCGCTTGGGTACAAACAGTTTGAGAGCTTTGACAGCATTACTCTCAACTTCTATCTCAGTGGTGGCTGGCACTCACCACTTAACAGGAAACTTCAAACTGTGCTGGGTGACATTGCTCAACAAAGTCACCTTGCAGCAGCATCCAATGTTCAGACAGGGCGTTTGTAATAACAGTGAGACTATTTCTTTCTTGAGAAGAGTCCTCCCTACAAGAACATAAATTATAGAGAAGCCGAAAATGACTACAAATCTTTCTGAGATTGACGAAAAGATAATCAGCAACGTTAATCGTTTAACCGAGGCTAGAAAGAAAAAGTTTTAAGAGGTTAACAGTGATAAAGTTTTATCACCTTCCAATCTCTGCTAACTCTCGCCGTGTGTGGATTGCGCTACTAGAAAAAATGCTTGCCTTTGAAGAAGTTTTACTCAAGCTAGATAGCGATCAATATCAACCAGAGTTTTTAGAACTTAACCCGTTTCATCATGTTCCAGTTTTGGTTGATGACGGTTTTAGAGTAGTATAATCCTTGGCAATTCTTGACTACCTAGAGGCAAAGTACCCCAATCCGCCATTAATGCCTAACGGGGCTAATGCGATCGCAACAGTGCGAATGGTACAAATGGTCACCATTACTGAGTTATGGTCGCTAATGATTCGACTGACGAGTGAGGTAATGGGCTTTGTCAAAAACGACACCGAAAAGCTAGAAAAGGCTCGTCAGCAAGTATTCACGGTGCTGAACTTTTTTGAAAGTCAACTGGATGATTCTCCATATTTTGGAAGTAATCACCTAACTTTAGCTGATATTACTGCCGGAACTTTGGTGACTCAGCTACCTAGTATTGGTGTGCCATTTGATGATTATCCAAAACTGAGTACTTGGTGCGATCACTTAATGCAACGTGATTCATGGACGGCAACTGAACCTAGTCCAGAAGCAATTGATGCTTCAATCCCTCAAGCAAAGGCTTTAATGAGAGCTTATCTCACTTAATAGGCTAACGAAATCATCCAATTCCTCTTGAGATGAAACGAATCTTTTAGAAACTATCTAATTAGAGGATTAGTTATGAGTCTTTTTTGTTTAGTACACGGCGCTTACTGTGGTGCTTGGTGTTGGGATTTGCTGATTCCTGAACTTGAGGCGCGTGGTCACAAAGCAGTAGCAATGGATCTTCCAATAGAAGAACCAGAGGCAGGTGCTATTCGCTACGCGGAGGTCGTGCTTCAAGCGCTGCAAGGCATTAGTGATGACGTGATACTAGTTGGTCATTCTATGTCTGGCTTAGTTATCCCAGTTGTTGCCTCTCAACATCCAGTACGAAAGCTTGTATATCTTGCCGGAGGCATCCCAAAAGTGGGAACGAGTGTGGTTGAACGTATCTCACATGGCGATGAGTCTGATATGTTCAATTCAGCGGCACCTAACAAAGATGCTTCAGAAGACAATGCTTTGGCGATGGAATTGCTTTTTCATGATTGTAAGCCTGAGGTTGCACAGTGGGCGATCCCGAAGCTGCGATATCAAGCTTCTGGTTTAGTGTTTTCTGAAATTAGTCCTCTTCAAACGATGCCAGAGGTAGAATCTGCCTATATTGTTTGTACGGAGGATCGAACATTTACCTCAGTTTGGTCGAAGCGTGCTGCGCGTGAGATTTTGGGAGTAGACGCGATCGCATTACAGAGTGGACATTGCCCTCAACTATCCCGTCCTGTTGAACTCGCTGATGTCCTTGACTCAATTACTCAAGTAGACAACACTGAAGCTGCCTGAAAAGGACTTGAAAATGAAACTATTAATTCTCGGTGGAACTCGAACCTGAGAGGCATCACTAGAGGTGTATTTATAGTTAAGGGCAGGCGAGTTGCCCACCCTACAACAGAGAATGCAAAAACGATCGCTTTTTTAGCCTAAACAACGACCTACATGATGGGAAAAACATTAATCAAATCTTGTAGGTTATCTGCCACAGCAGCCGTTAGTTGGTGCGTAACTGGCAAGCTATCTACTACTATTCCTGTACATAAAAGCATCATGTAGAGGATAGAGTATTTAAACATTGAACGAGCAAGTTGCTTGTCAGTAGGTGCTTGTAATAGCTGCCATGCTTTTTTCAAGAAAAGGCTTCCCAATACCAAGGCAAGTACGCCATAAATAACACCCGACTCATGCAAAGGATAAATCAGTAAGAAGGACGCGGGTACCACTAGCAATGTGTAATACCAGATTTGACGGGTAGTAGACTTTTCACCCGCCACAACGGGCAACATGGGGATACCAACTTTCGCGTAGTCGTCTCGAATCATCAAAGCTAACGCCCAGAAGTGGGGAGGTGTCCACAGGAAGACAATCGCGAATAACAACCATGCTGCCCAACTAAGTGTACCTGTTACAGCCGCCCAACCCACTAGTGCTGGAATTGCCCCAGCCGCACCGCCAATTACAATGTTTTGCGCTGTATGGCGTTTTAGTAAGTGGGTGTAGATCAGCATATAAAAGACAATGCCGGACATTGCCAACAACGCACTTAGCAGGTTGGCAAATACCGTGAGTAGGGTAAAAGAGAGAAACGCTAATGCGATCGCAAATAACAAGGCATCACGAGGCTGCACTCGTCCCGAAGGAATCGGGCGATGGCGCGTCCGCATCATATCGTAGTCGATGTCACGGTCATAAATACAGTTCAGCGTCTGAGCCGAAGCAGCAGCCAGTGTACCACCCACCAGGGTTACTAGCAGCAATATGGGATTCACTTGTCCATCGGATGCCATCCACATCCCTGCTGCTGTCGTAATTAACAACAGTGGGATAATTCGGGGCTTCGTTAGCTGATAGTAGCTTTGAATAACTTGCAGGAAGTTTTCATGTTGACGGGATACACTTGTCCCAATCATTCAGTCACCTATTCCTTTTTTTGAAACAATACGCGCCCTACCTGGGAGTGGGAAGTAACGCGGTTAAGTCCTGAAATGTTTAAGTAGCTTCAGCCTCTTGGGACAACACCTTTAGCGCACCAGCCTCTGTCCGATCGCGCAACGCTAAAACGGTGAAGGTAACTAGCGTTCCTAGTAAAGCCGCGCCTACAGCTTGATGGGCAACAGTTAGTGGTTCAACTTGCAGGTGTAGCCGCCAGGTTGCAACGCCCAAGAGTATCTGTAAAACCACTAATCCAGCGGCAAGCTTTGCCAATTGGCGCAGGGTAGGATGAAGTGCAGCTGTCCGCCAAGCGATAACTACAACAGTCAAGGTTGCTAGGGTTGCAGGGACTACACCAGCAATATGACTATTCATCACGAGGCATAGTTGAGATACCCCAAAGCATTGATGTAACGCCCATTTGGAAGCAACCAGTCCACCTAAGAGACTTTGTAAATAAACCAAAATTGCTGCTGTTAAACTCACCCAAGGTAACTTACCAACAGCACCCGTACCTTTGTAAGGGAGGAGTGCTGTACCAATCACCAGTAGGGTAGTGAAAAATAACAGTGCTGTTCCTAGATGGGCGGTAACAATATCAAACCTAAGTAATTCTGTAACCGTTAGTCCACCCAGTACACCTTGGAAAACAATCAGACCCAAGGCAAATGTGGATGCCCAAGGAAGCCAGTTGGGTAAAGATCGTCGATCCCACCAAGATAAACCAGCTAGTGCGATCGCACTAATGCCAATCAAAGCGGCATCCAATCGGTGAAACCACTCTAAGAATACTTGAAGATTCATTTGCTGACTGGGTACTAGCTGACCGTAGCATAAGGGCCAGTCAGGACAAGCTAGACCCGCATTCATCACTCTTGTCGCACTACCGACTGCCATCAACAGCAATGTTGCGATCGCGATTTTCCATACCAAGCGACGGATACGTTCTTTGGGTTGGGATGATTCCTGAGTAGCAACCGACCGATAGAGGACTGATTCAGCCATAGCACCAATTGCAAATCAAAGTTTACTGAACGTGAGAGTAGCGGCTCATCCTCAACCTAGCACCTGGATTTGAAAGATGACCAAACTCCACTTACCACTTTAATGACGCTATCGCCAGAGGTGAATAGTTTTAGAGATTTTTTCAGAATTGCCAATTCACCGATTAAGCCCTATCGCTCTCAGAAATCTTTATATTTGCTTAATATCAAGCCATCAAATAATAAAGATTCTTTCCTCCCCCGCTTGATCCCAAGGAAATTAATAAAAAATCTATAAAAAATCAGTGGTTGTTACTTTTTTTCTCAGTAGGGTGTCTTACCGTGGTAAATGACCACAAGGTAAAAGCTATAGTCAAAGGGCTTGTTCGACGGCTGACCTTGGTAAGTGATTATACTGACGAGCCGGATTCGAGAGAACTTTGACGGGAGCCGCGCCAAAAACTAAAGTTTTGCAGAAAGTCCTACACTAGCAAGCACCGTGAACATCCCAAGTCAAATTACAACCCTGCTGGCTGGCATCGCCTTGACCCTGATCAGCTTGTGGTATGGTCAAAACCACGGTCTACTGCCTCTAGCAGCCTCCGATGAAGCTGCCCAAGTGGACGCGCTGTTTAACATGATGATGACCATTTCCACGGGTCTGTTTCTGCTGGTACAGGGCGTAATTATTGCAGCAGCAATCAAATTTCGCCGCCGCAAAGATGACGAAACCGATGGACCGCCAATCCATGGAAATATTCCTCTGGAGATTGTCTGGACAGCAATACCTGCGGTGATGGTCTTAATCATCTCCGTCTATAGCTTTGAGATTTACAACGCGATGGGAGGACTTGATCCCATGGCATCTCATGACCATCATGGGTCACAGATTGCTCAGGCTCATAAGATGTCCCCGGCTCAGGCGAATCCTGACAAGAGTCTCATCGCCCTTGACCCAAGCCGACAAATTGCCATAGGGCTTGGTGCTTCTCCAGAAAACATAGGCAAACCAGTACCACTGACCGTCAATGTCATGGGTCTGCAATATGCCTGGATTTTTACCTACCCTGAAACTGGGATCACATCCGGCGAATTGCATCTCCCAGTCGGAGAAGAAGTGGAGCTGAGAATCAGCGCCCAAGATGTTCTGCACGCCTTCTGGCTGCCAGAGTTTCGCCTCAAACAAGATGCGATTCCTGGTCGGGAAACCGAGCTACGCTTCACAGCGAATAAAGTTGGTCAGTACCCTATAGTCTGTGCTGAACTCTGTGGTGCCTACCACGGCGCAATGGGTGCTCAACTTTTCGTTCAGACACCAGAAGAGTATCAGGCATGGCTTAAAGAGCAGCAAGCTGTTGCCAGCAATGACGCGATGGATAAAGCGGTTGCTGCCAATCCTGCCGATAGGTCAAGCAGTGAGTTTCTTGCTCCCTATGCCCAAGAGATGGGGATTGAATCGCAAACCCTGGAGCAACTGCACTCCAACCACGAGCATTTTGCTCAAACTATGGCAATTAGCAACCATCTGTAATTGGTTATTGGTTGTTGGTTAGTAGTTTTTGGTTGTTAATCAAGGGCAACTAACAACTAACAGCTAACAGCCGACAACTAACAAGGGACAAGAACTATGACACAAGCAGAGCTTCAAGAACAAGCTAATCGGCCGGCCCGACCCCCAGAACATGGGGAGAGGAAATGGCAAGATTACTTTACCTTCAACACTGATCACAAGGTCATTGGCATTCAATACCTCGTGACCGCATTCGTATTTTTCTTTATCGGTGGCATACTTGCCTCGATGATTCGGATTGAGCTGGCAACGCCTGCTTCTGATTTGGTCAGCCCTGAGACCTACAACCGACTATTTACGATGCACGGGACGATCATGATCTTCCTGTGGGTTGTCCCGGCGGGAACGGGTGGCTTCGCGAACTATCTGATTCCCCTAATGATTGGCGCGAAGGACATGGCATTCCCGAAGTTGAATGCCGTAGCCTTTTGGATGAATGCTGTTGGTGGAGTGTTGCTCCTCTCCAGCTTCTTTGTTGGTCCAGCCGAGGCGGGTTGGACTTCCTATCCACCGTTGAGTACAACAGCGAGCCGTGCGGGGGAGGCAATTTGGATTCTTAGCCTCCTGACAGCCGGAACCTCCTCTATTTTGGGAGGTCTGAATATTGGTGTCACCATCCTAAAGATGCGGGTGCCAGGAATGGGGCTAAATCAGATGCCTTTGTTCTGCTGGTCAATGTTGTCAACGACAGCCCTTCAGTTGCTTGCGACACCAGTACTTGCTGCGGCTTTGATTCTGCTTGCTTTTGACTTGCTTGCTGGGACAACGTTTTTTAACCCAACTGGTGGGGGAGACCCGGTTGTTTACCAGCATATGTTTTGGTTTTACTCCCACCCTGCTGTCTACATTATGATCCTGCCCTTCTTTGGGGTGATTTCGGAAGTGTTGCCAGTACACGCTCGGAAACCAATTTTTGGTTATCGAGCGATCGCATACTCTAGCATTGCGATTAGCTTCCTCGGTCTCTTGGTTTGGGCACACCACATGTTTACCAGTGGTACCCCAGGCTGGATGCGGATGTTTTTCATGATCGCGAGTATGGTAATTGCCGTACCGACAGGGATTAAGGTCTTTAGCTGGCTAGCAACGATTTGGGGAGGCAAACTCACATTAGATGCCCCAATGCTGTTTGGTATGGGCTTCGTTTCTGTCTTTGTAATCGGCGGCATTACAGGTGTAATGCTGGCATCGGTACCGTTTGATATTCATGTTCACGACACCTACTTTGTTGTTGCTCACCTCCATTACGTCCTCTTCGGTGGTAGTGTTCTTGGGCTTTTTGCTGGGTTCTACCACTGGTTCCCGAAGGCAACTGGACGGATGTACAACGAAACTCTGGGTCAAATTCACTTTGTACTGACCTTTATTGGCTTAAACCTGACTTTTATGCCAATGCATGAGTTGGGTTTGTTGGGCATGAACCGACGAATTGCGCTTTATGACCCGAAGTTTCAAGCGCTTAATGAGCTTTGTACAGTTGGCGCGATCATCATGGATACGTCAATTATTCCCTTCCTAATTAACGTCTTTTGGAGTATCGCTCGTGGTAAGAAAGCGGGTGACAATCCTTGGAAAGGTTTAACACTGGAGTGGATGACGACTTCACCGCCAGCGATTGAAAACTTTGAAGGTGTGCCTGTATTAGCAACTGGTCCTTATGACTATGGCATGGGCGATCGCGAATATCAGACCTATGTACCTACATCTGATGAGCGGGAACCTGCTTTAGCTGCTGGTCCAAACTCCGCTTTACGAGCAGACCCCGACCCAGCCGTTGCCGCTCATCCCGATGACCGTCAAGGGGAAAGTCAAAATCGCGATTAGTTATTAGTTGTTAGTTGTTGGTTGTTTGTTTCTAATAATCAATGACCAATAACTAATAACTACTAACAACTAACCACTCAGACAAGAGGTTTATGCAAGGTTCAACAATTGACGAATCTAAAACTTCCCTCAATTATCACCATGAGGTTGAGGCGACAGATCACCACGAGGAGCATCCAGACTTTCGGATGTTTGGCGTGGTTGTATTTCTAGTTGCTGAGAGTATGATCTTTCTCGGCTTATTTACGGCTTTCATGATCTACCGCGCAATTATGCCAGTTTGGCCTCCAGAAGGAACGCCAGATTTAGAGCTGTTGCTACCAGCTATTAACACGGTAATTCTAATTGCTAGTAGCTTTGTCATGCATCAAGGCGATGTAGCAATTAAGAAGAACGACGTTTCTGGGCTGCGGTTTTGGTATTTGCTCACGGCAGTGATGGGAATCATTTTTCTGGTTGGGCAAGCTTATGAGTATTCTCATCTAGAGTTTGGTCTGACAACTAATGTCTTTGCTAGTGCGTTTTATGTTCTGACAGGCTTCCACGGCTTGCACGTCACTGTTGGCGTTTTGCTCATCTTGTCGGTATTATGGCGATCGCAAAAAGCAGACCATTACACGAGTGAAGAACACTTTGGTCCAGAAGCCGCAGAACTTTACTGGCACTTTGTTGATGTTGTGTGGATTGTTCTATTCACGCTAGTGTATTTGCTTTAAGCAATTTTTCAATGCTCTGTTGATTAAAAAGCCTCCAATTGGGGGCTTTTTTTGAACTAGATAACTTTTGATCTTTGGTTTATTTACAAATCCGGAGACAGTGAAATATATTGCTCTACTGCTGTTCTTGATGTTATCGTTGGCTGCTGCCCTTCCGGCTCAAGCGTCCTTCTGCCACAACTCTAATGACCACTTGATTTGCATCCTGAGTATCAAGCGAAGCGCTAAGAATTACTGGGAGTACCGAGCAGCCGTTAGTGTTGATGGGGTGAAACGACCAATCGAGGTGTACAATTGCCGTGAGCGTGTTAGGGTTCGCCAAGATGGAGCCGTTGTAACATTTGAACCCAACAGCCCAGGGGAACTTATCTGCAATCTCATCAAGAGGTAGCTCTTAAATTGCGAAAAGCTTTCAGCGAAATTAGATGGAATTAGCCATCATGTCTTGGTGGTTTTCAATCTGTGCAGACTTGGTTCGGTGAGCGATCGCCTTTTAAGCTAGCTTCTAAACTAAGATTAGGTCTGTTTATGGTGTTGTAGGCACCGAAACATTTAACAAAAGACAAATTGCTATATAGACCATGAATCAAACAGCAGATGCCCTAAGCCTGAATGCCATTGATGACAAGCTATCGCAGCGTCATATTGACCTTGACCCAGGTGGATATTTCATTATCTATCTGGATCGGGAGGTAGGGCTAATTTGTGCAAAGCATTTTACAAATGTAATTGACGATCGCGGTTTGGCTATTGACCCAGAGACAGGAAAAGTTATCCCCGCACGAGGCAAGGTAGAACGGACTCAAAGCACCCTTTTTACTGGCAGAACCGCTAAAGAACTTTGTGTCGCAATTTTTGAGCAAACCCAGCCCTCTCCTGTCACACTGTTCGACCATGCCGCTTATTTGGGACGAGAATTTGTTCGGGCTGAGAATGCTCTAATTAGTGGGCAAGAGTATGTTCAGGACTAGCCTGAGAAACCCTGGTAGAAGAAGTAGGTTGCCATCGGAACAACCGTTGCGATAACCAAGATGACAACAACCCAAATTGTTGAATTTTTAGTATCCGTTTCTTCCGCTTTTGTAAACGTACCTGCAACCTGAACATTTTCTTCCACAACAGGTGGCCCAGGATCAGGTTCACCAGAAAGAACAGCGACTAAGCGATTGCTTGCATCTAGTAAGCCCTGATTGTATTTGTTCCCGTCACGGATTGGCACAATCAGTGTTTCAGACGCTACACTCTCGGCAATGTCGTCAGGCAAAATAGACTTGACGGCTTCACCCGTGCGAATTGCTGCATTATTCGTGAGCGTATCAATCACGATTAAGGCTTGATTCGCTTGAGCTTCCGGTGTCGGGAACCATTTTTTAAACAGGTTATCTGTGAAAGTTTCTGCTGTCTCACCGTAGTCTAAGCGGTGGATGGTAACCATCCTCACCTCTTTGCCAGTTTTTCTGGCTAAAGCATCCAGAGTGCCACTTAGTTTGCCTTCACTCAGGCGGCTGAGAACCTCTGCTTTATCGATGATCCAGGTTGGTTCACCTGCCCGGACATTAGGCATTTGATAGACACCTGTCGCGCTGGCTGGTGCAGCAATAAATCCGCTTGCCAGAAGGACTAACAATAGCGGTAAAAACAGGCGTTGAAGGTATGTTCGATAGTTGTATAGCGAATTGAGGAGCTGTGTCATTGAATTGATCTCAAGATGATCTTGTTCAATAAATACTATACAAACTGGCACGAAACCTATACCTCAAACATGAACAGCATGTTAGGGTTGATGGGTAGCCTTTGGCTTACTCACATGCGCGAGTGCCAGCAATGAGTTCAGCAGAAATTTATCGAGGTTGGATTATTGAGGCTAGACCAGTGTTTTGCGTTCAGGTTTGGAGTGCTGCTGGTGAATGCGTTATTCCCATTCATAACGCGAAAACTGAAGAAGAGGCACTTCACTTAGCAAAACGCTGGATTGATTTGCAAATGACACCAGACAGCGTCAAACCTCAACCAACTGATACACCTCCCCCAGACTTCGACTTCGACGATGACGATATCCCATTTGCGCGACCCATTAACCTGAGAACTAGTGAGAGAAATCTCCAAGACCCTTGGGAATTTGAGGTTAATCAACCTGGGATTTGGTTGCATGGTAGTAGAGGATTATTCTTCTGAATCAGGCAACGTGAAGAAGTCGTAGAGACGTTCCCCGGAACGTCTCTACAAAGTTTTATGGGTTGCTTGATCTCATCAACTAGATTTGCTCTCACTGCCCAATTCAAACTCAAAGCTGTCTGAATCGCTGCCTTGATGAACCGTTTTTACCCATTTCAACCGCTTGGGACGCACAGAAATTCGAGCGGTAATTCCAGCAATCACCAGCATCCAGTGCAGCATATACAAAGTACCGCGCAGTGTCTGCACGAGGGTAATCAACAATGAGGCGGCAGTACGAGGTTCGTCTCGCTTAGTACGGCATAACCCAACGAACATCCCGATTAAGGGTAGGGCAAGGGTAAGTCCGGTGAGAGGAGTTAGGAGAGGGAAACTCTTGCGTGCGATCGCCATCAAACAGTCTGGCACAGCCGCCGCAGGCAAAAGGTACTGGATGATCATAAATGAGAACAAATCCAGCGTTTTTAGTGTGCCCATGCGGTTACTTGCGATTAACCGCCAGTAATCCAAATAGCGTTGGTATCCACCTTCTCCCCAACGGTTACGCTGATGCCATAGTGCAAAGGCATTGGTGACACCTTCTTCTTCAACAGGGGGAAAGTCGAGAAAGCCAATATCCCATTTGTCCAGATGCAAGCGAATGGTTAAATCTAAGTCATCTGTAATGGTTTGCTCGTTCCAGCCTCCACAACTCTCTAGCGCTGCACGACGCACAAATTGACCATTCCCACGCAATTCGCCAATGCCACCAATGGCAATGCGCTGCTGCTGGATGTAGGTATCGAGAGCCATTTCTGCCATCTGCCCTCGTGTCCAGAAGTTGACTGAGGCATTTGCGATCGCTTTTCGCACCTGCACCGCTCCAGTTTCTCCCTTACCAAATAACGGCAGAACTCGCCGTAGTAAATCCTTTGGTACTTGAGCATCCGCATCAAACACGCCAACAATTTCCCCTCTAGTTAAGGGTAGTACCTGATTGAGCGCTCCCGATTTGCCACCGCCCGCATCAGCCGAGCGATGCAGCACTCTCAACTGGCTGTATTGAATGGCTAACTGGTCTAACAACACGGGTGTCTGATCGGTACTGTGGTCATCAATTACCCAAACTTCATACCGTATTTTGGGATAATCTAAGTCACACAATCTCCTGACTAGGTTACTGATAACCGCTTCCTCATTTTTCGCCGCTACAAGCAGAGAAACATAGGGAAAATCGACTTGAGTGTTATCTGCAAGTGGTTTGGGTGTCTTTAAAGGTCGAGCCAGCAATACTCGCATCGCCTGAATTCCTAATAGCGCTGTGAAGCCCCAAATCAACCAGGAACCCCAAGAAACTAAATGGAGGATGATTGTGCCGCCCCAAATCGCTGTTAATGTCACAGCGGCTTTGCGTCGGCGCCCTTCTAATCCTTGGAAGAAGAAGTCACTTTCAAAATCTTCATCGTCCAAATCAGATAAAAGAGAGGTAATCGGGTCAAGCTCGTTACCAAGATCGTTTTCTGTCCAGGAATTCTCTGGCATAAGTTATTTGGTTTAACCACCTATACTTATCAACACCCACTAGTCCACTGAGGGTGAGCTAACACCACACTGTGCAGCATCATTGTATCTAACATTATTAAATTTCTTATACTTTAATGAGTATTTTTTACACTTAAAACCCCGTATAGTCGAGTGGTTGATTTTTGACAAATTAAATTTAAAGGTTTGTGGAATTGGCGTATGGTGACGTTTTGGATAGCTACTGCCGCTTGGGGATTGGGTTCTGTATTATGGGTAGAACTCGTGCGAGACTTCTATCACGTCTTATCCCATCATTGGTCTCCTTTATATCGGTTACACGTCTGGCATCATCGCGTTTTTCGCCCCGATTTAACAGCCGTTAGTGATACTATTTACCGCCAAGCCCAGTGGCGCAATGATGTGCCAGAATGCTTAGTGATGCTGCTATTTAGCCTATTGCTATGGGCTGTTGCTCACACATTTGCACCTGAACACCAACTGTCGGCATTGGTTGGTTCTCTCTATACCCTAACGTTTTTAGGAAGTGCGATCGCACGCGGCAGTGGATTCACATGGGCGAATGAAATCACCGATTTGACTCATCTCCCAGGCCCTTTCCTTACCCCACCGTCTTGTTGGAGTGTCAATCGAACCTACCACTGGCGACACCACTTTGATAATCAAAAGGCTTACTATTGCGGTACGTTGACGTTGGTGGACAAGCTCATGGGAACCGCGCTCTCACTCAAAGGTAAAACAATTGCAGTCACAGGAGCATCGGGAACGCTAGGGAAAGCGCTTCTTTTAGAACTTCACAGCAGAGGAGCAAAAGTAATTGCTCTTACATCCCAAGAGCAACCCGTTACGGTGAGTGTGAAGGGTGAAAGTGTACCAGTTAAAACGATTACTTGGAAGATTGGACAGGAGTCTGAATTAGCCCCACATCTGGAAAAGGTCGATATCCTCATCCTTAACCACGGGATTAACGTACATGGTGAGCGAACGGCTGACGCGATCGCAAAATCTTACGAAATCAACACCTTTTCAAGTTGGCGCTTGCTAGAACTCTTCTTCACCACCGTTCGCACCAATGAAGACATCGCCCGTAAAGAAGTTTGGGTCAATACCTCAGAAGCAGAAGTTAGTCCGGCATTGAGTCCTTTGTACGAACTAACCAAACGAGCCTTAGGAGACTTAGTAACACTACGCCGTCTTGATGCTCCGTGTGTAGTCCGCAAACTCATTCTTGGGCCATTTAAAAGCAATCTCAATCCCATTGGTGTAATGTCCGCACCCAAGGTGGCAAAGCAAATCGTCAATCTAGCTACCAGAGATGCACGTAACATCATCGTGACCATTAACCCCTTAACTTTTATTACTTACCCCATCAAAGAGTTTTGCGTCGGAACCTACTTTAAGCTGTTTAGTCGCCCTACTGATGTAACTCAAGTAGTACCATTCCCGGAAACGCTAGCAGCAGATGCTACAACTTCATCACGAACACGTTAGCGAAGACTGAAGAATTAAGGAGAGTTTTTCCATAACTGCTCACGCCTCCCCTTACTTCGCCTGCTCCCACTGCTGCCCCTGCTTCTATCTGCCTCCCATTTCAAGGGTAGGTTTGTAATAAAATGCCATCAATAATTGGGTGATGAGGTGAGGTGATGAGTGAAAAACCCCCAAAATTTAATGTAAATTAACGTCCTACCTCCCCAACATCCCAATCTCAAAAACCTACTTTTGCTCAAAAAGCTCAAGTTGATATTCGCACCAAAGCTGTAAATATTGAGCCACAACAGACAATTACAGCCGACAACGCCACAATTAAAGTTAACGCCGTTCTTTACTATCGCCTAGTTGACCCTCCTAAGGCAATTAATAAGGTTGAAAACTACAATCTATCAGTCTATCAAACTGCCCTTACTACCTTACGAAATGTTGACCCTTCGATGGCTTGAAAAGGCGATGAGCTGACTTAATTTAAAAAATGCGATCGCGTCCTATAAAAGCTTTTCCAAGAAGAAGGAATTATTCAACGTTGTGGGGCAGGTATCCCAGGAATTACTGTCATTGGGTAAAATTTCTCATCTTACGCCACAAGAAATCTTCCAATATTTTTTATTTTAAAATCCTAAAATTTTTATTTACTGTCAAATTTGCAACTTCCTTATCATTTAAGACAATGATGAGTATGATAATTATTTTTAATTTATCAAAAAGTTTAAAAAAGTTTATCTTTTGATATCACCTGTCTAAAAACTACTACTATGGATACAAGCCTTCAAGGCTTATTTTGCTAGCTACTCTTGTTGAAATAAATTCTTAACGTTTAAGTGAAGCAAGAGCCTACTTACCAGAATAAAAGCTCAAGAAGAGACTCTAAAGCCTTAGGCTAATGGCGTTGTAACTAAATGATCAAGATAGTTACAAAACGTTGTACTTAGTTGAGCAACGTTGTCTCAGCAGCACAACGGCTTCATCAAGGAAGCAATTCAAATCATCAACCTGTAAAAGCTAAGAAAAACTTAAGAAAATTGTTACTGCCTAATCAGGAAGGGGAGATAATACTAATGCGAACAAGTGAGCAAATCAAGGCAGAAATTGAGGAAAAATTTGGTTTTTTCCCACCCTTTTTTGCTCCTGGTGAACAGACTCCACAGGTATTGGACAACCTCTGGCAACAAACCATTAGTGCGTATGTTGATAATCCTCTGTCGCCTCTATTTAAGGAAAAGCTGTCCGCTTACCTGTCTCGCTTCTGTTCTGTTCCCTACTGCATGATCTGCCACAGTTGTTCCTTGCACGCTTTAGGGATGCAAGCACGAGAAGTGCTGGAACTCCTTGAATCTCCTCTACCAACCCCAAGTGACATCGATAAACATCTTCGTATCCTTGCTGCATCTGATGCGCCAAAGCTTTTACACGAGCGGAACGCAGCCCTTGAAGAAAGCTTACTCTATTGCTCAATCTTCATTGCCTTAAAAGGAGAAAACAACGAGTATTACCGGAGTGAACTCCGTCGCTTACTTGGAGGTGTTACTTACCAGCACTTAGTCTCGTTTATTGCTTATGTTAAAACTTGTCATGTCTGGATGGAAGCTCATCCTGAAGTTGTCTATCAGGCTGACAAGCGAGTACAAGACCATTTTGATACCCTCCTGAAGAAGGAGCCAGGTTTAAGTGAGTTCTTTAATAACTACTGCGATAGAGTCAGGCGTGAACACCAAAGTTGGGCAGAACAGATGGCTCGAATCCATGAGCGTAAGCAAAATGAGGAGACACTTCGCAAACTCGGTGTTGAAAACCTGCGTCTTGCCCGTACTGTTGCTTCAGTTTCTGATAGTGTCCTAATCACCGACCCGAACCAATTCGACAACCCAATCATCTACACTAATCCCGCTTTTTCCCGGATTACTGGCTATCAACCGGAGGAAGTTCTGGGTCGCAATTGCCGCTTTTTACAAGGTTCTGGTACAAATCAACAGACGATTGAGCAAATTGATGCTTGCCTTGCCCGAAGAGAAGAGGTGAACGCCACTGTGCTGAACTACCGCAAAGATGGCAAGCCGTTTTGGAACGAATTGAAAATCTCCCCAGTATTTTCAGAAGAAGGTGACTTACTCTACTTCGTCGGTATCCAAAGAGATATCACTGAATACAAGCAAGCCGAAGCAAAAATTTGTGAGCAAGCGGCATTGTTGGATGTTGCAACCGATGCGATTTTTGTTCGAGATCTAGAGGACAAAATTTTACTGTGGAATAAAGGCGCTGAACGGCTATACGGCTGGAACTCAGAAGAAGTCCTTGGCAAGCAGGCAGTACAGCTATTGAACCAGGAAAAAATAGCTCACCTTCGAGAACTCAGAAAGACTGTTTTTGAAGAGGGTCTGTGGAAGGGTGAGCTACATCAAGTCACTAAAGACGGCAAAAGAATTATTGTCGAAAGTCGGTGGACACTAGTGCGTGATGAAGAGGAAAAACCTAAATCAATCCTTGTTGTCAATACTGATATTACTGAAAAGATACAACTTGAAGCACAGTTCCTTCGCGCTCAACGTATGGAGAGCATTGGCACTCTCGCTAGTGGTATTGCTCACGATTTAAATAATGAGTTGACACCCATTCTTGCATCGGCTCAGTTACTACTATTGCCAACCAAACTTTCTGAAGAGAAAAAGCGACAGTTACTCAAGACAATTGAAACGAGTACTAAACGTGGGGCTGCTTTGGTCAAGCAAGTTTTACTGTTTGCGCGAGGTGTTGAAGGGAAGCGCACTATACTTCAAACTGAGCAATTAATCTTGGATATTAAGCAAATTGTCGAAGAGACATTCCCAAAATCTTTAGATATTCAAACCCATATTCAGAAAGATAGTTGGATGATCAACGGGGATGCTACACAACTGCATCAGGTTCTGATCAATCTCTGTGTTAATGCTCGTGATGCGATGCCAAAAGGTGGAACATTGAGTTTAAGCGCCACCAATCTATTTATTGATGAAAACTTTGTCCGGATGAATCTTGATGCCACAGTCGGCTCCTATATTTTGATTACTGTTTCTGATACAGGAATGGGCATTCCACCAACAGTTATTGATCGGATTTTTGAACCATTCTTTACGACGAAAGAGCAGGGTAAAGGAACTGGGTTGGGACTTTCGACGGTAATGGGCATTATCAAAAGCCACGGTGGTTTTGTGGATGTGACAAGTAGGGTAGGGAAAGGCACACAGTTTAAAATCTACTTACCCGCTATTAGGAAAGCTGAAACTCAACAAACTGAAGACGGTGAATTCTCTACTGGACAGGGAGAGTTAATTTTGGTTGTCGATGATGAAGCAGCAATTTGTGAAATTAATAAGACATCTCTAGAAGCCTATAACTATCGGGTGGTTACAGCGAGTGATGGGATTGAAGCGATCGCACTTTACGTCCAGCACAAGGATGACATCAGCCTGGTGATCGTCGATATGATGATGCCATCAATGGATGGGCCGACCACAATCCGCACTCTGCATAAGATTAACCCAAACGTTAAGATTATCGCTGTCAGTGGGCTGATATCTAGCGCTCAGCTAACTGACGCGACCAATGCTGGCATCCAAAGATTTTTGCCCAAGCCCTACACCGCAAGAGATCTATTAAAAACAATCAACGAGGTTTTGGACTTGACAACAGTACCTTTGTAAGAAACAGCAAACCGGATTGACGGTGCGGGTAGCAGCAAGAGGTCAAACACATTCAAATCCAAACTGTTGGGACACTTGATAACGGGCAGGTTTCCGGAGATTCTGCGCGACTCCAACAAATTCCATGTCACCGATGGGAAGCCCTCACCCTATATCCCTCTCCCCGTGGGAGAGGGACTTTGAACTCTTACTCCCCTTCTCCCAATGGGAGAAGGGGTTGGGGATGTTAGCGTATCGGCACGCAGTGCGGGCTGTTCCTCCACTCTGTGTGTTTAACACAACCTTCATATTTGCAACAATCTTAGGGAAGATCCGGATGAGTAGAACCGAAGTTCGTAGATTGTGGTAGGTCTGCAAAAACAAGATGCAGCGTTTCTTAAGGTTATCTGTCTAAGATAAGGAACTCCTTTTCGGGGAAGTTGAGATTTAACAAAATGCTTACTCCGTCATCTGTTAGCTCGATCAAGCCTCCAGTAAAAAGACAGGAGGTAGTGTTAACCACCAACGAGCTGGTAGAGAAGATTCAGGCTTGTAGCCAAGATCAATTTACAGGTCAGTTGGATTTGAGTATTGAATATAGCAGAGACCAGAAGTGGAGCCTGTATTTTTACTTGGGTGATTTGATTGGCTGTACTGGTGGAGTGCATCCAATTCGTCGTTGGTTTCGGCAGTTGTCCCACCACTGTCCACAACTGCCAGTCTATATTGCCACGCCTGAGTCGAAGCAGCCTCGGTGTTGGGATTATGACTCCTTAGCAACACTAGTGAGGCAGGGGGAAGTCCCGCTAAGGCAGATGGCGGAGATTGTTACAGGCAACGTAATAGAAATCCTGTTCGATATTATCCAACGGGAGGAACAGCTCCACCATCGTTCAGGGGTGCAACTCTCCTACAGACCGATACCGATAAACAGCATCGAGGCAAACGTTGTTTCGATTCGAGTTTACCCGCTTTGCCTAGAAGCAATGCAGGATTGGGAGGCTTGGCAGCAGGCAGGCTTAGCGAAGTATTCCCCAAACCTCGCTCCTAAAATCTCGAACGCTGAAGAATTGCATTGGCAAACTTCACCCGCTGTCTACCGCAATCTGACTACCCTGATTGATGGCAATCAGACTTTAAGGGATTTAGCGGTCAAATTAAAACAGAATCCGTTACCTCTAGCCCAATCCCTGATGCCCTATGTCCAAAAAGGGTTGATCGGACTGGAGGAGGTTAAAGACTTCCCCAGCTATTCCGTTAAGCCAGCTACGGCAACCACGTCTTTTTCCGCACCTAGCGGGAACTCCGTAAGTCCAGAGCGATCGCAATCAACGGAGGTAACAGTTGCCTATATTGATGACAGCCGTCTCGACAGCCAGACAATGAGTCACATCCTCAACCAAGCTGGCTATCAATTTCTCAACATTCAAGACCCCGTAAAAGCACTGCCACTCTTACTGGAACATAAACCAAGCCTGATTTTCTTAGATTTGGTCATGCCGATCGCCAACGGCTATGAAATCTGTGCCCAAATTCGCCGCATTTCAGCCTTCAAAGATACACCTGTGATTATTCTCACCAGCAATGACGGCATTGTAGACCGGGTGAGAGCAAAGATCGTCGGTTCCTCCGGCTTTTTAGCAAAACCCATTAATTCAGAGAAGGTGCTGGCAACTTTACAAAGGTATTTACCAACTTCAACAACGGCTCAATCGCAGAGGTGGAACACGCCTTAGGAGGAATCTCCTTGTGTAGGAAGCTTTTGAAGCCAAGAGTCATGAAGAAAGAAACATCTGATTATTTACCGAAGTATATATGATTACAGTCCTTTTGGTTGAAGACAGCCTGACAGAAACGGAGGTGTTAACCGGTTACCTCAGACAGGCAGGTCTAAGAGTAGTCAGTGTCACCAGTGGCGAGGAGGCTCACCTCAAACTTGAGGGTGCCAAACCAGATTTAGTGATTCTTGATGTGATTTTACCAGGGCAAAGTGGCTTTGAACTCTGCCGCCAACTCAAGAGCAATTCCAGTACTAAAGCAATTCCAGTCGTCATGTGCTCAACCAAAGGTACTGAGGCGGATAAACTCTGGGGTTCGATGCTGGGGGCTGATGCCTACCTACCCAAACCAGTAAACCAGCAACAACTGATTCAAACAATCCAGCAATTAACTTCCGTGTATTAGGAAAGAGTTTATGCTGACCCCACTTGACGCTGTGCTAACAGCGAACAGTTTTGACCTATTCACATTAGACGACCCACTCCCCCCAGAAATCGGAGAGCGGTTGCTCCGCTTTCCCCTAGGTCACGAGGACAGTGCGCTGCTACCACTCGCGCAGATTGCGGAAATTTTCAGGGTGAACGTGGAGGACATTCTGCCAGTCCCTGAAATGCCCAGTTGCGTTTTGGGAATTTGCAATTGGCGGGGAGAAATGCTCTGGCTTGTGGACTTAGACCAGCTTCTAGGCTATCCACCTCTATATCTAATGGCAGCCACTCCTATGGCTATCGTCGTTCAAGCCAATACCCAGCCTTTGGGTCTGGTAGTGTCGCAAGTCAATGACATTGAGTTACACGACTTGCAAAAACTTACAAACGCGGCGAACGGCTTATTTCCTCCCAAACTCCTGCCTTTTGTCCTGGGTGCTCTTGCTGAGGGTAAGGGCACTGTCTTGGATGCCATTGCCATTACTCAGTCTCCCTTATGGCAGATCCACCGAGGAGAAATCTCTTGAAGTCATCTACTAAGACCAAGTTCCTTGAACGCAGGGAGTAGGGAAAAACCCTGAATTGATGCATGGAGAGTCCCCTACCCGTCTCCATGACCAACCTGAGTCAGCAAATCTAGTTAATAACAACAGTAATATGTCTCCAGAGAATCTAGCACCAGCGATGCCGAAGCTTGAGTCATCCGAGCCAAGAGTTGAGCCATCGAAGAGTCAAAGCAAAGGTAATGAGGTGGTTAACGGATCGAATGGCAATTTTGAGCCACAGCAAGCTCTGGCCGTAGTTAATGCCCTCAAAGCCGACCTCAAACAGGCGGGACTTGCCAAACCGGAAATTCAGGAGAAAGTTCTTCAGTTGGAGAAGTGGGTACAAGGTTTGCCAACCGGGGTTAATGGTGACAAACCAGCGATCGCAACTGAGGAACACCGCAAGCGCGAACGGCAGTGGTTATTAGCCCTTAACAGTCAAATGCGCTCTGCGAAGAATCTTGACACCTTGTTTAAAACGACATTAACTGAGGTTCGTCAGCATTTACAAGTAGACCGAACATTGATTTACGAGTTCCAAACTGAGAACCAAGGTGTGGTGCTGGCGGAGTCGATGGTGGCTGGCTATACACCCAGTTTAGGAGAGTCCCTCAGTGCGATCGCTTTTGGTGTAGCCGAACGACTAGACTACCAGCAACAGCAAGTCGTCATTCTGGATCGAACCTTACCCAAGCCTCTGAGTCCCTACCAACTTCAACTGCTGCAAAAATTCCAGGTCAAAGGCAGTTTGACGTTGCCGATTTTCTTAGAAGGACAAGTATGGGGTTTGCTCAGCTTAATGCAATGCTCTGCTTCTAGAGCATGGCGGGAAACTGAAATAACCTTGCTCCACCAAATTGTCACCGAACTGACTCTCGCTCTACAGTCAGTCGAATTTTCTGACCAAATGCAAAAACAGGCTGAGCAAGCCAAAGTTATCAACAAAGCGATCGACAAAATCCGCCAGCCCGAAGATCTAGATACGCTCTTCAAGACAACAGCCAGAGAAGTCCGACAACTCCTCAGCGCTGACCGAGTGGGAGTGTTTCGCTTTTACCCTGAGTCCGGCTTTGATGATGGGGAATTTGTATCGGAAGATCTAAACTCAGGCTACAGTTCAGCTATAGCTGCCAAGGTTCACGACCACTGCTTTGGTCAACAGTATGCCGCCCATTACGCTCAAGGAAGAATTCAGGCGGTTGCTGATATCTACAATGCTCAGTTGAGCGATTGCCACATCGAGATTCTCTCTCAGTTTCAAGTTCGAGCTAACTTGATTGTGCCTCTGTTGATCGGCAATGAACTGTGGGGATTGTTGTGCATTCATCAATGCAGTAGCCCACGCGAGTGGCAGAAGGATGAGATTGACTTTGCCAAGCAGATTGCCGCCCAGTTTAGCTTGGCACTAAAGCAAGCAGAGTACTTGCAGCAGTTACAGGAGCAATCCACCCAAATGGCAAAAACTGCTGAACGGGAGCGAGCGGTCGCCAAAGTAATTGACAGGATTCGCCACAGTTCGGATATTGACACCATTTTCAAGACCACGACGCAAGAAGTCCGCAAACTCCTGGGTGTGGAGCGCTTGACCATCTACAAATTCCGTCCAGACTATTTCGGTGACTTCGTAGTGGAGTCAGAGTCTGGGGATTGGCCTAAATTAGTGGGCAGTGCTTGGGAAGACCCCTATTTGCACGAACACCAAGGCGGTCGATTCCGCAACAACGAACCTCTAGTGGTAGATGATGTCTACAATGGCGGCTTAACCGAGTGCCATGTGGAAGCCTTGGAAGACTTTGGCGTTAAATCCTGCCTGGTGGTTGCCATCTTCCAAGGACAGAAGCTGTGGGGGTTGCTCTCAGCCTTTGAACACAGTGGACCACGCCACTGGGAAGACAGTGAACTCAAGAGCCTCAGCCAAATTGCCAGCCAACTGGGGGTGGCTCTCCAGCAGGCAGAGTACTTGGAAAAAGTTCAAACCCAAGCCGAGCAAGTTGCCAAGACCGCAGAACGAGAGCGAACCGTTGTCAAAGTGATTGAGAAGATTCGCAAGAGCTTGGACATCAACACGATTTTCAAAACGGTAACTCAAGAAGTTCGAGAATTGCTGCAAGCTGAGCGTGTGGGAGTCTATCGCTTTGAGCCTGATTGGAGCGGTGAGTTTGTTGCTGAGTCAGTCGGGAGTCGCTGGACTGCTTTGATGCAGGAACAAATTGATAACCCACTCTTGCGAGAAAATATCAGCGAGTGTAGTGCAAAAATTCTTGGCGGTGGCAAAGCCAGAGTGGCAGATACCTATTTGCAACAAACTCAGGGCGGGATGTATGCCAAGGGAGCAAACTTCCGAGTTGTCGATGATATATACCAAGCAGGCTTTTCACCTTGTTACATTGACATTCTGGAGCAATATCAGGCGAAAGCCTATGTAATCGTTCCGATTGTCCAAGGAGAAAGGCTCTGGGGACTGCTAGCGGCTTATCAAAACTCTGGACCTCGTGCTTGGGAAGACGGCGAAGTCAAGGTGATGACTCAAATCGGCACTCAACTGGGGGTGGCTCTCCAACAAGCCGAATACCAAGAGCAGCTACGGCAGCAATCGGCTCAACTTGCTAAAGTCGCCGAGTGGGAGCGAGCAGTCACTCGCCTAGTTGGTCGTGTGAGCGACAAGATGCGCCAGACGATCGATATTGAGAGTATTTTCAAGACAACGACGCAGGAAGTTCGGAAACTACTTGGTGTGGAGCGAGTCGCTGTTTGCAAGTTCCGTCCAGACTACTCTGGCGACTTTGTCTTTGAGTCTCAGGCTGGAGATTTACCCCAAATGGTTGGCATGACTTGGGAAGACACCTATATGAAGGAGAACCAAGGCGGATGCTTTGGCAAAAACCAACCATTTGTTATCAATAATATTGGTCACGATTCTGGTTTGAGTGATTGCCATGTAGCAATCTATGAGGGCGTTGATATCAAAGCTTGTGCGATCGTTGCGATTTTTCAAGGGCAGAAACTCTGGGGCGTGTTGGGCGCTTATCAGCACAGTGCCTCCCGCCATTGGCAAGACGATGAAGTGAGGTTTCTGACTCAGATTAGTAACCAACTTGGTGTCGCTCTACAGCAGGCGGAGTTGGTCTATGAAATGGATAAAGTCGTAAAGTACAAGCAACAAGTCCCCGCAATCATCGACAAGATTAGCAATACGTCATACATTGAGAACGCTTGTAAAGCTGCTGTCGAAGACGTCCGACAACTCCTGGAAGTGGAGCGAGTGTGCATATACAAGTTTCGCCCGGACTATTTTGGAGACTTTATCTATGAGTCAGAATCTGGAGGATGGCCGAAACTCGTCGGTAGTGCTTGGGAAGACACGTATCTACAGGAACACAAGGGCGGAAGGTTCGCCAACAGCGAACCCTATGTTGCGGATGATGTTTACACAGTGGGTTTGAGCGATTGCCATGTGGAAACCTTGGAGTACTTTGGTGTCAAATCGTACCTGATCGTTGCCATCAAACAAGGGGAAAAGCTCTGGGGCTTGCTGAGTGCATTTCAACACAGTGGACCTCGGCATTGGTTAGAAAGTGAAGTCACCTTGCTGGCTGACATTGGTCGTCAACTGGGGTCGGTTTTACAGCAGACCGATTACCTGGCGCAGTTGCAGGCACAATCCACCCAGATGACCAAAGCCGCTAAAGTCAGCAATTCGGTCGCCGAAATCATTCCCAAAATCCTTCAGTCTCAGGATACAGACACGATCTTCCGTGTCACCAACCAAGCTGTCCGACTGCTGCTGAAATGCGATTGCGCCGCAATCTATCGCTTCAATCCTGATTGGAGTAGTGAGTTGGTCGCCCAATCAGTAACCAAAGGCTGGAATGCTGTGGAAGGCTCTGAAATAGGAGCCATCTGGCCCCAAGTTAATCTGCAAGAAGCTCAGGGAGGCGCCTATCGCAACGGTGAAAGCTTGGTCGTGAAGAACATTTACGCGGCTGGCCACTCTCCCTTTGAAATTGAAATGCTGGAGGAGTTTGAGGTCAAAGCTTATGTAGTCGTGCCAATTTTCAAAGACGACAAGCTCTGGGGTCTACTTGGTGTTTACCAAAACACTGAAGTTCGCTCATGGGCAGAGATTGAAGTCAGCGCCCTAAAACAAATCGGTGTGCAAGTCGGCGTGGCGATGCGACAAGTGGACTACTTGAAGCAAGTGCAGCAGCAGTCAGAGCAATTGGCAGAAGCCGCCCAACGGGAAAAAGCAGCTAAAGAACAAATCCAGCAGGAGGTTATCCAATTACTGACAGCAGTACGACCAGCACTCAACGGAGACCTCACCGTTCGCGCTCCCGTAACCGAAGATGAAGTCGGTACGATTGCCGATGCCTACAACAACACTCTGCAAAGTCTGCGCGGCATCGTCAAACAGGTGCAAACCGCGTCTCGGCAAGTCGCCCAGACATCCCAAGAGAGTGCATCGTCGATTACTGGTCTTGCTGGTCAAGCCCAAGAGCAATTCCAAGCACTTGGTCGTGCCTTAGAGCAAATCCAGACCATGGTCAGTTCTACGAAAGCTGTAGGAATGAATGCTCAACAGGTAGATGTAGCTGTCCAACAGACTAACCAGACTGTTCGGGAAGGGGATGCAGCGATGAACCGCACTGTAGATGGAATTATGGACATCCGGGAAACAGTGGCGGAAACCAGCAAGCGGCTCAAGCGCCTGAGCGAATCGTCGCAGAAGGTGTCCAGAGTGGTGAACTTGATTAGCAACTTTACAACTCAAACCCAACTACTAGCTCTAAACGCGGCAATTGAAGCGACACGAGCAGGTGAGTATGGGCGCGGTTTCGTTGTTGTTGCAGATGAGGTGCGTTCTCTAGCGCGTCAATCGGCAGAAGCCACCACTGAAATCTCGCAGTTAGTTCAGGAAATCCAGGAAGGCACAGCTGAGGTTTCCACTGTGATGGAAAAGAGCATCCAGCAGGTTGCGGCAGGAACATCGATGGTACACGATACCCGCCAGAATCTGAATGCGATCGTTGAAGCCACGTCTCAAATCAGTCAACTCGTTGCGGGTATCACCCAAGCAACGCAGGTACAGACTCAGCAGTTCCAATCGGTAACACAAACGATGACAGAAGTAGCTGCGATCGCCAACAAGACCACGGAGGATTCCACCGAGATTTCTACCTCATTCAAGGAACTCTTGACAATGGCGCAGAACCTGCAAGCGAGTGCCGATCAGTTTAAGGTTGATTGATTTGGGAATCGGGAATCGGGAATTGGGAATTGGGAACAGCTAGTGCAGTATGGCGGAAATAACTATGCAGTTGAAAAAGGTTAAAAAGCTTACTTGGCAAGTTTTCTTTCCTTCTGTCTCCTGCCTCCTGCATAAGAGCCCTCTTGCACTAGTTGCTACGTGATTTCAGGTAGGCGTTTAGCTTGGGTGGCAATTCATCAATAATTGGCTTGAGCTTGTCTACCTGTTCACTAGTCAATAGCTGTCGAGAATAAGCCAGCCTCAGCCAGCTAATCGTTTCATAGAGAGACCCTCTAGCAATCTTGATAAAACGTCGATTGTCTTGGAAATTGTACCGACCTCGTCCCTCTGCAATATTGGCACAGACGCTATCAGCAGAGCGCACAATTTGCTTGCCAATTGTGTCTTTGGCGAACCTGTCCCATTCCTTGACGATATGCCAAATCTCATTTGCTAGTTTCTCAGCCAATCTATAAACTTCCAACTCCTCAAAATCTGGTCTTCCCACCCAAATGCCCTTAATCTCCGGTTCCCCATTCCCTATTCTCCCATTCCCAATTCCCAATTCCCTATGACCACAGATCCAACTATTCGTGAACAAAGCTATCGCTACTTTCTCCAAGAAGCGCCGGAACTGCTGCAAGTTTTAGAACAAGAATTGCTGAGTCTTCGAGAAGACTACAGTATTAACAAGGTCAATACTCTAATGCGGGCTACCCATACCCTTAAGGGGGCAGCAGCAAGTGTTGGGTTGGAGACGATTCAAACGGTTGCCCACTCTTTGGAGGATATTTTCAAAGCCCTTTTCAATCCTGACTTGTCAATTGACCCCGAAGTTGAGGCGTTAATCTTTGAGGGGTTTGAGTGTCTTCGCTTACCCCTAACTGCTGAATTTACGGGAGGGCAAGTCAATGATGCTGAGATTCTTGACCGAACTGCTGCTATTTTTGCCCAACTGCAAGAAAAGCTGGGTGACTGTTTTGGTCAGGAAGCTTACCTCCCCAGTTCGGTAGAGTTGGGCTTTGATTTGACCCTGTCTATCTTTGAAGTGGGAGTTAACCAACGATTAGACGAACTTGCCGATGCCCTAACCCGTGCCAACCCGGAGGAAGTTGCTACGACTCTTCGGACTCAGGCAGAGGTTTTCACTGGATTAGCAGAATCTTTGAATTTACCTGGGTTTGGAGCAATTGCTCAACTGGCAATCAAGGGCTTGGATACCGCTCCCGCTCAGGCAGTGACGATTGCCGAGATTGCTTTGGCAGACCTCCGAGCGGCACAGGCTGCCGTACTAGGGGGCGATCGCACTCAAGGCGGTCAACCGTCTCTAGCTCTACAGCAATTCGCTGGTCTCACTACCAGTGCAACTGAACCTGTTATTAATAGTGCTGAGCCAGTAGTAGAGGTTGTAGTCAACCACAATAATTTTGATGCCATAGAGGAAAAGGGCGAGACAATTTCTCCCCATCTCCCTTTCACTTCCTCACCTCAAGATGTCACTGTCGATCCTCAAGAATCATTAATTGAATCTGAATTTAGTGAGGTGACTAGTGCGGCGAATTTAGAGTCGAGCGTGAGTGACTTACACACATCTGAGTCGATTGTCGGTGAAGTACCGTCTGTAGAGTCGTTGAACAACTCAGAAAATGAGGAATCAGAGCATGAGGAATTAGGCAACTCGCTCTTAGAGACGATCTGGGGAGGGGAAGCAGTACTGGATTCCCAAACCCCTGCTGAGACTGACCGAGAGGAAACCCGATCTAGTTCAGCACATAATCCTCATCACGTTTTTTCTTCAATGCCAGCGTCGGCGGCTGACTCAGCAAGTTGGAAGCCTATGGAGCCAGAGGTTACGGTTCCACCATCCCCATCCCGCTTCCGTATTGATAGTACTCCCACCCCCGTTTCCCAGAATGAGCAGGGTTCTGTCTCTCCCACTGTGCGGGTGAATGTTGAGCATTTAGAACACCTGAATTCTTCAATTGGGGAATTGCTAACAAACCAAAACCGCCAGACACTCCAGAACGAGCAACTGCGAACAGCAGTGCGATCGCTTCTTGTCCGTCTCCAGAAACACCAGCAACTGCTTGGTCAGCTCCAGGATTGGTCTGATCGGCAATTCATTGGGCAACAAAGGTGGGCTGAGACAGGTAGCGATTGGCAGTCCCATGCGCCTTTCGATTCCCTGGAACTTGATCGTTATGACGAAGCCCAAATTGTTGTTCAATCGATTCTGGAAGACGCTTTTACATTAACAGAAGCGACTGACGCGATCGAGTTATTCACATCGGCATCCAGTCAAAGCTTGGAAAAACAACGTCGGTTGTTGACGAGTACTCGTGATGCCCTAATGCAAGCCAGGATGTCACCTCTGGGAGATATCTTCGGGCGCTTCCACCGTGTTTTACAGCCGTTAGAAATTAGGCACAACAAGCAGGTAACCCTAGAACTTAGTGGAACTGAAGTCCTGGTGGATAAAGTGGTGGCTGAAAAGCTGTATGACCCTTTGCTACACCTAGTTCGCAATGCCTTTGACCATGGAATTGAGTCCCTTGAAGTCCGGCAACAACACAATAAACCAGATTTTGGTCAGATTGAACTGAGTGCTTCTCAATCTGGCAGACATCTACTGATTGAAGTCCGGGATGATGGTAAGGGGTTAGATTTTGAACGGATTCGGCAACGGGCAGTAGAACGTCAACTCATCTCTGAAGAACAAGCGATCGATTTGGATGAGGGTCAGCTAATCAATTTACTGTTTGAACCGGGCTTCTCTACAGTATCTGGAGTGAGTGAACTCTCCGGACGGGGTGTTGGTCTAGATGTGGTGCGGGCGCAGTTGCAAGGTCTCCAAGGTTCGATCATGGTTTATTCTGAACCTTATCGGGGGACAACGTTCACACTCCAAATTCCTTTGAACCTCACGATCACCAAGTTGCTTTTGTGTCAGGCAGGTGGTCAAAGCTATTCCTTCTTTGTGGATGCGATCGAGCAAATTCTGATTCCTCAAGCACACCAGCTTCGGTGTTGGGAAGGTGGCAAAGTCCTCCGCTGGAACAAGGATGCTAGTAGCGAGTTAGCGAATCCAGGTTTGCAAAGCAGGCGCGAAGCGCAAACCTCTGAGCAACTTATCCCCATATACCAACTCTCGAAAGTCCTGAATTATTCCTCAGAGGTTGCCAACTCGTTGGTTTTCCAGCCTCAGCAGCCGTATGTCCCGGAAGGACAGATGATGCCGATCATTCTTATCCGTTACCAGGATAGGTTTTTGGGTCTGGAAGTAGACCAGTTGATTGGAGAGCAGGAATTAGTGATTCGTCCCTTGGGGGCGATGATTGTGCCACCCAACTATGTTTATGGGAGCAGTGTTTTAGCTGATGGACGGTTGACATTGGTGCTTGATGGGGCTGCATTGATGCAGTACGTGTCTGAGCAGCAGACGGGTAGTAGTAGCGATTCTTTACAGGATAGGTATACGGCTGACGCACTAACTTACACAACGGCTTCACGCGCTTTAGCCGCAAGTTCAACACGCTCCATATCATCATCAAGTCAAGAGCAACGGCTATTACCAGCAGCACCCAATACAGATGTCAGGGCAAGACGAGACAAACTGATTCTCCTTGTGGATGACTCTATCACCCTACGCCAAACTCTGGCTTTGACTTTACAGAAGGCTGGTTATCGAGTGCTTCAGGCTAAGGATGGTTACGAAGCGATCGATCAACTCCGACAGCACCGGGAGATTCAGTTAATAATCTGCGATATTGAGATGCCTCGCATGAATGGATTTGAGTTTCTTAAATACCGTCAGCAAGACTCTGTTTTGGCAAACATTCCGGTTGTCATGTTGACGTCCCGGAGTGCGTCGAAGCACCGCTTGATTGCAACGGAGTTAGGGGCAACAGCCTATATTACGAAGCCTTATTTGGAACAAATGCTGTTGGCGACGCTAACTGAGGCAATTGAGAACAGTAATCAAAATTCTATTTCTAGATGAGAGTTAGGAGAGGGCGATGCACGACGAGATAAAAGTAGCTAAGTTCGTGGTTTTTAAGGTCATGGATTATCTCCTTGCCCTTCCCATTGAGGATGTGCTCAAGGCAATTAATTATTCGTCTGTAGCTAGCGGTGGGCTGAGAACAATGGGTGTTGTCCAGCTTGGTCGCCATATGATTAGGGTTTTGGATTTGCATCAGCACATCAGTGTCGGTAGTTTATCTCAGTTACCCGCTAACCATCCTTTTTTAGTGATTACCCGTGGTTCAGGGGGAGAGCTCTGTGGAATTCTGGTGGATGAACCGCCGAATTTGGTGGAGTTACCGCTAGCGATGATGCAAAGGCTGCCAATGTCTCAAATACAAGGTAATGCTCTCCTTGAGATGGTCTCTCATGCGGCTGTTCTATCCCAGGAAAATGTGACAACAACAATTTTTTTGCTGGATGTGAAGCGAGTTCTAAATACCAGCATGAATGATTCCCAGAAGAGACTGCCAGGAAATAGACAAATGGCAGTCTAAAATTATGGACACAAAGAAAAATAAACCCCCACTCGCTCTTGCTGGTGGGGTGAAGGCAAGTTGTCTTAGTGCTGGTAAAAGGTATCTCTGGAACTGATGCCACTTATGCAGTCAGACGATTGTATAGAGTGTCATCTGCTTGTTCGGGTAGTGCAACACCCTTGCTTTCTATTTCCTGGAGTTTTGCCTTAATCCACTCTGTAGATTTTGTTTTACACAGTTCAAGCCAAAGGTGTTGCCCAACACGTCGAGGTACTGGGGATTCGAGAGCAAAAGCGTACCACAAACCCTCTTTCTGAAAAAGCTTGGTTAAGCCGAAATATTGGCAAATTAGCAAAGCCGCAGCCGGACGCAACTCTCCAGGAGCGACTTTCTCCCAAAAAGCCACTTTTTGATGCTGAGAATCGTGAATTGCTCTTTCTGTGCCTTCTAAAAGTGCGATCGCTTCCAGTATTTTCTGCTTGGCTTTGTGAATTCGGACAAGTTCCTCTTGCTTTTGGCGATGCAATCCAGATGCCCAATTCCCATTCAGTGCCTCCTTCAACATTCGGCGTTCTACTGGATGGGTGGGTTCAAGGGCATAAGCAGCAGATTTCAATTCGTTAACGGTTCGCATCAACATTCTCCTGTTATGGGTGAGCTAAAAGCTGTAAAAAATTTCAATTACTTAAGTGTGGCTCTCAAAAAGGGTCACGAAGCTAACGGAAACACTAACGTAAACACTAACGTAAAAGCTAACGTCTGTAACTTATTGCTTTTTGTCATTGGTTAAGAAGAGCAGGCAAGAGACCTAACGCCAGATCTATTAACGAAATTCCTAACGAAATTAGATAAAAAGTGTTGTTCATTCACAAATTCTTCACAGTTGCTCAGTAGTCTTTATATATAAGCCTTTGAACACTGACGAACCCTCTCGATGAATCGGGGGGGTATTTTTTTACCATATCCATAAAAAAGGTTAGCTGCAATGGTTAGGCTGATGCTGATACCGAGTTGCATTCGCTGTGGACGGATAAAAAGAAAAGGGTCAAGGTGAAAGAACACTGACCTTCACTCTTACCCTTGCCTAAAAGTATAATTTTTGTTGCTATTTAAAAGCTCATTCACTGACTAGACACCTATGTAGGGTTCAGAATAATTCTGAACTCCTGAACTCCTGAACTCCTGAATTCTTCTTGTTCAAAGTTACACTGACTCCAAAGCGGCTTGTGCTTCCTTCGCCACTTCCTCTTTTTCATCATTGGCTAGGGTTTCCAGTGCTGAACGCACCTCAGCGCCTCCAAGTTTAGTGAGCGCTTGTACCAACCGATAGCGAACCTGCCAATCTGAATTTGTGGCATAAGGAGTCAAAAGAGGTACCGCACGCGCATCACCTAAGTCTCCAAGGGAACTGATAGCTGCTGTTTGTACAAGCCCTGTATCAGAGTTTAAGGCTTCTTCTAACAGTTCAAAAGAACGCGGATCGCCTAGTTCTCCCAAGGTTGCAATAATACTGAACTGAACCAGCCATTCGGGAGTCTGATGATAAAGCCACTGCAAATCTTCAAACGCTTCTGTAAGCTTTAGTGCCCCGATCGCATCTGCTGCTGCTGCCTGAACATCAGGTTCCGAATCATTGAGAAGGCGATCGCGCAACAGTGTCAACGTCGTTTGTAAATCTTGACCCCCTAACGTATCAAGTTGGCTTACCGCCGCATATCGAACACGAGTATTTTTATCAGTCACAACTGGCTGAATTAACTCAAACGCCACAGAGGGTTCCAGTTGACGTAACTGGTTGACTCCACTAATACGCTTGCCGAAATCCTCTGAACTCAGCAGTTGTTGAACAGACTCACGGGTAACGCTCATTGGTAAATATTAATTATCAATTGCTAGTTATTGCACCTAAAAAAGCAGCGGTTGTTGCTTGGTTGCAGTCCGAGTCTCCAACACGCTGCCTCATGAATTGAATCAGGAATTCCTGCCCTAGTGCAAGGAACCTTAAACCTTGGCTGAGCTACTCTTCAAATTCAGCTGCCATTGCCCGCACAATATCTCCAGGTGTGAGGATACCAATTACCTTACCTGTCTCATCAGTTACGGCTAAACGTCGGATGGATTTTTCTCGCATCAGCTTAGCCGCTTTAGGCAAGGGTTGGTCAGGTTCTACAGTAACAGGGTCACCGCTCATCACTTCCCCAACCGTTTGCCCCAGTGCCTTGTGGAGTTCTTGGTCATGACGGGCAGGGTTTTCTAGAGTTATGACGCTGTCCAGAAACATGATGTAAAGTGGTGGCTCTACTCCTGTCTCCTGCCAGAGCAAGTCTGTTTCTGAAATTACACCGACCAATTTGCCTGTGTCATCTACCACTGGCAAACCACTGATGCGTTGTTCGGCAAGAATTTTTATTGCCTCCCGGATAGGCGTTTGAGGTTCCACCAAGATGGGGTTACGACTCATGACATCGGCAACAGTTTTAGCCATACTCAGTCGGCTGTATCTTCTTTAATTCAGTACTAATTAATTGTAGGTAATCTACAGACAGACTTAACTCAGTGTTCAAAGATATCTCGGTAAAGCAACAAATCTAGAGTTACCATGACGGGTAAAGCCTCAAAGCACTGTTGAGCCAATTCCCAACGACCTTCTCGTTGCAGCATATTGGTTAGCTTCTGCCGCACACTCACAAGGTAGCGAACATCGTTGGCAGCATAGCGTAACTGCTCGTCTGAGAGGTTGGCGACATTGCCCCAGTCGGAACTTTGAGCGCTTTTGTCTAGTTCTACTTGTTCTAGCTCTAGTACTAACTCTTTAAGCCCATGGCGACTACTATAGGTACGGGCGAGCTTACTGGCGATTTTCGTGCAAAAGATGGGCGTGGTTTGGATACCAAGATTCTGGCGCAGCATCGCAAGATCGAAGCGAGCAAAGTGAAACAGCTTAAGGATACTGGGGGTTTCCAGCAACTGTTTTAAGTTAGGAGCCTCTGTCTGATCTTTAGCAATGCGGACAACAGTAACTCGGTTTTTGGGGTCACATAGCTGTACTAAGCATAAGCGATCGCGTTGGTAAATGAGTCCCATGGTTTCTGTATCCACCGCTAGTGCATCTACGGTGAGATACTCCTGAAGCAGACTGTCGGATAAATCGCGATCGCAAACTTGAAATTCTTCCAATTCTCGATTCCTCAGTAGATTAGTTCTGCCAAGTGGCTTAACAAAACTCATGAAATCGGGCGGGCTGGAGTTGCCCTGCCCATCCAAAACGGCTTAGCGGCGTTTGATGAAAACTTGCGTGAAGTAATACTCACCCTTGGCATTTTTGGTAATGCCAATACCCGTTACATCAAACTGACCTTCCATATTCTTGCGGTGACCAGGGCTTTTTATCCAGCCTTCAACCGCTTGTTGGTCTGGGTTAGAGTAGCCCTGGTTGTAAGCAACATTTTCCGCCGCACTTCGATAAGGAATTGACTGACCAATTGCTTTAACTCGTGCCTCAAATCCATCGTGGCTAAACGGTACCTGACCACTTGCCATTGCCTGAGAATGAAGTCTTGATTGCTCACTGATTCGAGCATCCAATGCTAGAGGCGGTAAGTTGCGGGACTGGCGATATTTATTGATTTGTTGATGCACAGACTGTTCCAAAGCCGCGAATTCATTCGTCGTTGACCTTTGAGACACGGTTGAATTTGGTGGATTGCTCAAGGTGGGCAAAGGTTGACTGGGACTATCAAAAACCTCATAGGCAGCAGCACAGCCACTCACTCCACCTGCAAGGGTGAACACGCCGAGGATAATTTTTGCCAAACGTTTTTGCATCTTGGAAAGGAATAGTGATTGGAGACGAGGAAGGAATGCGTTGGGAGGTGGGAGTTAAAGCTTCTGATTCTCTAACCCTCACTTCCCACTCTTACTAATTCCTAGTCCCCAGACCTCAGCCCCTAGTTCCCTTTTTATAAATCAAAAAACTTGGCAATGGTTTGGACATCCTTATCACCACGACCTGAACAGTTAATGACAATCCTTGGACTGCCATTGAGTTGTGGGCAGAGGGTTTCGAGATAAGCGATCGCATGAGCCGTTTCCAACGCGGGAATGATTCCCTCTAATTCTGATAACCGTCTTAACGCATCAACTGCCTCTTTGTCAGTCACACTGTAATATTCTGCTCGACCAATATCCTTTAGATAGCTATGTTCAGGACCAACACCTGGATAATCTAGTCCAGCACTAATGGAGTGAGGTTCTATCACCTGACCATCCGCGTCTTGCAGCAAATAACTCATTGCTCCGTGTAAAACCCCAGGACGACCTTTGGTCAGCGTTGCCGCGTGCTTCTCGGTATTCACTCCTTCCCCTGCTGCCTCAATTCCAATCAGCCGCACATTGGGTTCCTTAACAAACTCATGGAACAGTCCCATCGCATTCGAGCCACCGCCTACACAAGCCAAAAGAATATCCGGCAAGCCACCCCATTTTTCTAGAGCTTGTTCGCGTGTTTCTTCTCCAATTACTGCCTGGAAATCACGCACAAGCATCGGGTAAGGATGAGGCCCGGCAACTGACCCCAGAATATAGTGGGTTGTTTCCACATTCGTTACCCAGTCTCGAATTGCTTCTGAGGTCGCATCCTTGAGGGTTCCTGTGCCAGCACAGACAGGTTGTACCGTTGCCCCCATTAGTCGCATCCGAAACACATTTAGGGCTTGGCGTTCCATATCCTGAACGCCCATATAAACAATGCATTCCAGCCCAAACCGCGCACACACAGTTGCTGTTGCCACACCATGCTGACCCGCACCTGTTTCAGCAATAATCCGTCGCTTGCCCATCCGCTTGGCTAGCAGCACCTGAGCCAAAGCATTATTAATTTTGTGCGCTCCGGTATGGTTTAAGTCTTCCCGTTTCAGATAAATCTGCGCTCCACTACCGTCAGGTTTGCCATAGTGGGATGTCAGGCGTTCGGCAAAGTAGAGAGGGCTGGGGCGTCCTACATAGTCTCGCTGTAACTGTTGTAGTTCCTGCTGAAACTCTGGGTCGTCACGGTATTGCCAAAAACACTGCTCTAGTTCACTCAGAGCGGGCATTAGTGTTTCAGGCACATACTTGCCGCCAAATTTACCAAAACGACCTAAGGCATCAGGTTGTTGGCTTACAGCGTCGGCATCAGGTTGGGAACTACGAGGTAAGGGAGTAGTGGTCACAGCGCAATATAGAGATTGTAGGGGTCTTTTTAATTTTATGTCTGAGTGGGAGGTTTATTCGGGTTAGTAGAGCCAAGAAACTGGGACTTGAGTTCCTCTAACTCAAGATCAATTTGAGTTTTTGATTTGGGGGGACTGGGAGAAGAAGCTGCCTGAGATGTCGGTTTTTGGCTTGGGGTTTTGGGCGTAGGAGTGCCAAGAAACTGAGACTTGAGTTCCGCTAATTCAGCATCAATCGCCGGAGTCGATTTCGGCACAGGAGGTTGTGATTTTATCGGAGGTGTTGGAGGAAGTGTAGGTGTCTGTGACTTGACTACTGTTGGAGGCGTTTGAGAATTCAAATCTCGAAGAACTTCAGCGGCTGACTGGTACCGGCGATTGATTGCACTTTCTAGCATCTTGTCCAGAATACGACCAAGAGCAACACTCACGGGCTGACTACAAGCATCTCGCCACACCCAAATGCCTTCATTGGCATCAAACAAATCAAAGGGGTGCCTCCCAGTCAACAAATGAATGCAGGTAACACCCAATCCATAGATATCACTGGCGAAAACTGCCCTACCGATGTTTTGTTCAGGTGCTGAATATCCAGCGGAACCGATCGCAGTTCCCGTTCTAGCTAGCGCGGTGCCACTAGCAACTTTTGAGGCTCCAAAATCAACGAGAACCAGTTGACTATCGCGATGACGGCGAATAATGTTTTCTGGCTTGATGTCCCGGTGAATGACTTGATGTTGATGCACAAATTGCAGTACGGGTAGCAAATCATTAAGTAGCGATCGCACTTGTGCTTCATTAAAAACGCCCTTCTCTGTCAGTTCATGGGCTAAGTCTTTGCCATCGATAAACTCTTGCACTAAATACTGTTGGCTATCTTGAGAAAAATACGCCAGTAGTTCAGGGATTTGGGGATGTTTGCCCAACTCATCCAAGCGTACTGCTTCCTGAGTGAATAACTCTGCTGCTTTTTGAACTGTGTTGGTACCCTGCGCTTGGGGGAAAAACTGCTTGATGACACAGCGCGGTTGGGAAGGTTTATCCTCATCCACAGCTAAGAACGTTTTGCCAAAGCCACCCTGCCCAATGGGTTTAAGCGTTCTGTAACGCTCTTTGAGCAGTAACTTGGCTCCACACGTCCGACAAAAGTTGGCGCTTGCGGGGTTCTGGGGTGATGGACAGCTGGGATTAAGGCAGTAGCTCATTGGATAGTAGGCAGCTCTTGCGTTTATCTCTATACTCTATTTTGACTGAGCTTAGGCTTATCCGACCTTTAAAAGAGGCTCATGCGCTCAAACCGCACGGAAAGACAAGTATTTAGAACGATGAACGTTTGTGTTGAATAATCGCTTCCCGAAAGCCCAGCACGATCAATATATTTGACAGTGTTAGGAAAAACTCGGCACTACCATGTAACCAATCTACATTTGCTAATTGCTCCCCATAAGCTACCTGTGCATAAATCCCTGCCGGGATAGTGACGGCAACAAACACTAGAGTCATGTAGAAGCCAATTAGTGCTAAGCGAGGCATCTTTCCAGAACGGGTAAGAAACCACAAAAATCCTAAGTAAGGAAATAAGGAAAGTGCAAATAAGGTTTCTTTAGAAGGCATGTCAAGATAGGCTACAAGCTATTAAAAGAAGATTTTTGTAAGGCGATCGCGTTTTGAGCTTGTTCTTTGTTGTTTGTTAAAGAATACAAATAACAAGTAACCAACAACCAACAACAAATACACTTGCATCCCAAAAGGGCTTAGTCAAGAAGCATCAGTGGTTGACTTCGATTTGATTGTTCTGGTCGTTGTACTAGTATCAGACTGCGCCGAATGCCAAATCCACCAGGCAGCAGCACAAAGGGTGACGTTTCCAACAACAGTCATAGCCGCCTGAAGTGTAACAATCCAGTCTAGGGCTTCTGGATTGTCAAAAAAGTGCCAGGTGCAGGCACACATGGCGCTGATCAATGCGGGTAACATAGCGAAGGATAAAGCCCACCAAGAGCGATCGCCTTTTATTTCGCCATACGTCCAAATTAACCAAATTGCAGCTATCCACTCGATGACGCTGGAGATATGAATAATCCATGTAGGAATGGAGAGGGCATGCATATTTTTAGTGTCTAAGGGTATTCATTCATTTTTGCCTCCTGCGGTGATAGCCTGTTGTTTATGGCTTCACCACCAGAGGCTTTGACTTTAACTGGCGTTTGCGAGACTTCAATTTAGTAGTGCGCCACAAAGATTATGACAGGTTAACACAGGGATATAAATATAAGTCCTTGAGTTTGACCCGTGCCTCGGTGACACTGAAACGCCAGTTCACAGTAGCTTGCACTGCATTACGTTAGACCTCTTGCAAAAGTCGTCGCTGAGGTACTATGGGGTCTAAACAAAGGCGATCGCAAAAAATGGGTGAGCGTTGGTCTAGCCTAATTCATAAGAATATCTGATGAAATACGAACAAGCTAAACATCTTAAGCCAGCAGAGTTTAAACGGTTCTGGGGCGTCAAGCTAGAAACGTTTGAGCAGATGGTGG